>WNFK01239134.1_pt2 | contig 24587 bp, 22 predicted proteins | sample 5400281 | NCBI WGS metagenome assembly WNFK01 (sample SAMN13153350, study PRJNA577476) | soil metagenome | isolation source: 20 cm soil on Douglas fir-dominated hillslope | place: USA:California | collected 2013-09-17
GCGTTGCGGCGAGCTTCGGCTTCGCTTTCCTGGCCCATCGAGGCCCAGACGTCGGTATTCACGACGTGCGCGCCTTCGGCGGCTTCCTCAGGCACCTCGGTGACCATGACGCAGCCCTGTTTCTTGGCGGCTTCGTACTTGGCCATATTCGGCTCGAAGCCCTCGGGGCAGGCGAGCCGCAGCTCGAAGCCGAGTACTGCGGCGGCCTCGAGCCAGGCGTTGGCCATGTTGTTGCCGTCGCCAATCCAGGCGATGCGCTTCCCTTCCCAGCCGCCGAGGTGCTCCTTAACCGTGAAGATGTCGGCCAGCACCTGGCAGGGGTGGGTCAGATCGGTCAGGCCGTTGATCACGGGGATCGTGGCGAAGCGGGCCAGCTCCTCGACCTCGGCGTGGCTGTAGGTGCGGATCATGATCCCGTCGACATAGCGGGACAGCACCCGGGCGGTGTCCGGAATCGGCTCACCCCGCCCGATCTGGATGTCCTTGCTGGAGAGGAAGAGGGCCTGGCCGCCCAGCTGGTAGGCCCCGACCTCGAAGGAGACGCGGGTGCGGGTGGACGACTTGGCGAAGATCATCGCCAGCGTCTTGCCGGCGAGGGGGGTCTCCCGATACTTCCGCCTCTTCATCCGCTCGGCCAGATCGAAGAGCTGCTCGATCTCCTTGCGGCTGAAGTCGGTGATCTGCAGGAAGTCGCGCTTGGCCAAGTCCTCACCCCCGGACCGTCGGTCAAAATGACAGGCTACGATGACAGGCGGATTTTACCCGGGGGCGGGGGGAAGGACAAGGCGGTCGTGCCTAGCTACTTGGTGAGGACGACTTTGATCCTGGGCGATTCTCTTCTCTTTTGCAGCAGTTCACGACGCCCTGCGGACCGTAGTCGAAATCGCCGACTCCGCTTGAACGTCCAAATGGGAACTCCCTCTCGAACGTCGGACCCAGCTTCCGGTAATGACGAGAATTGTAGGCAACCATAGCCACGTGATTTCATTGGCTGCCTGTAGCGGTCGCCACGGCGACGCATAGCGTGTGGACGAGAATGGAAAGAAGAAGGCGACGCCCGGCCCATAACTGGTAAAGGCGTCTACGACTCCGTGCGCCGCGGTTGACACGACGAGATACAGTGCGATTCGCGTATGCGCCTTGTTCCACGGCCCGTCTCTGAACCACATCAACGTTACAAGGAGACCCAATATGAGTGCGAACAGGAGTGAGTGCGTGAGCCCGCGATGGCCGCCGAGGAGTGCGACATCTCCCCAGCCGAACGGACGTCCGATTGCATCGATGTCTGGCAGCGCTGCGCAGACAACGCCGGCGATCCACACACGTCGCGAGGCGGTTCTCGGCAGGATAGCGGTTCCGAACGCCACCCCGGTCAGGACATGACCTACAGTCGATGCCATGGGCACCTTGAGTTTGAACCGCTGAGAAACCTCGCGGAGTCGTGCTGAGGTGCAGATATGTCTGGCGCAGCAAGGCCGGAACTTGAGTCATCGAGGAAGAGCCGTCTAGACTCCAAGAAACTCACGTCGAAAACTCCAGTTCTCCGCAGCTTGGGTCGGTGGGCCCAGCAAATGTGTGGTGCCGGCGGTCACCCAGAAGACCTCGTCAACGAGGTCAAGGAGGAACGTAACCTGGTGGCCGCTTATGAGAACGGCGCACCCCTGATCTGCCGCTCTGCGTAAGCATCCCATTACCAGCTCGACATCTTTGGGATCAAGATGCCGAAACGGTTCGTCTGCCAAGAGGCAATCCGGCGACTGCAAGAGGGCGATTGCAAGTTGGGTGCGGCACCGCTCCCCGGGTGATAGCGTCCCGGTTCGTGTGTGCAGCATCCCGGCGAGCTGCAGAAGCTCGGTAACCTCGTTTTCGTCAGATGGGTAACAAGCCTGGTTCGCAGCGCCGCGGAGATGCTCCCCCACGGTGAAACCCGGCGACAGACAAGAACGGTCGGCCGGCAAGAAGAACAAGCCCTGGGCAGCCAAGCGATGGAGCGCGGGCTTCCTTTGCAATCTCCCCGCGAACCGCAGCGTCCCATGGTCCGCAGAGAGCAGTCCAGACGCAATATTGAGTAAGGTCGTTTTTCCAGTGCCATTACGCCCAACGAGGCCAACAATTGATCCTGGTCGAGCGTGTAAATATGCAGAGGCGATGATGTCATCTGATGATCGAAAGTAGGAGTTCCGACATCATCGGCACCGCCGCCACCGTACACAAAATCACCGCCGGATGAATTCCCAGATTCGCGAACAACAGCATTTCGTTCCGACGATGAGCCTCAAAAAGCGTTAGAGTAATCGTCAGACCTACGATTGGAACGGACACGAGCCGTTCACCTAGCAGCCGATCGATGCCACCAGAGTCCGTAGGTGCGATGCTGAATAAGACTGCGCCCGTCAGTCTAATCAGTAGCCAGAGGAAGGTGGCTCGTCTCACGAGCCACCAGGCGAACGGCCGACTCAGAACTCGCAAACGGTCTCCGACATTGGGAGGACATGCGGGGGGAAGGACAAGGCTAAGGCGCGCTACAGGCTAGTGAGCCTTCTTAGTCTTGATGACGATGACGCCGTTGCCACCGCGCACGCCATAGATAGCGATGTCACTCGGATTCTTGAGCGCGGTGATCGACTCAACGTCCCGCGGGTTGATCCACGGCAGGTCGCCGCCGGGGCCCGCCTCGACCTGCGTGCCGTCGACGATGAACAGCGGACCCTCGGACGCATCATTGAACGAGGTTGGGCCCATCATGCGGACGCGGATACCGCCGTGTGGCCCAGGGGTAACCGACACGCCGGCGAGCTTGCCGGCGAGCATCTGGTCGAGCGTGCGTGGCGCCGGCTCGTCGGGCGCGACGCCCTGGACCGTCGCCGATGGCGGCGGCGGCAAGGCCGCGGTTGGTTTCGCAGCTTCGGGACGGCTGTGACTGCAGGCGACGCACAGCATTCCGAGCGCGGCGAGGAAACTCGGCATCTGGTTCATAGAGGCCTCAGAGAATGTACTTGCGCAGGTCCTCGTCCTCGACGATCCGCAGCAACCGCTCCCGCACCGCCGGCCCGTCGAACACGATGTGCTTGGTGGGATAGTCGGGTAGCTCGAACAGCACGTCCTCGAGCAGCGTCGTCAGGACGGTGTGCAGCCGCCGCGCCCCGATGTTCTCCATCCGCTCGTTCACCTTCGCCGCGATGCGCGCGATTTCCTTCACGCCGTCGGGCGTGAACTCGAGCGTCGCGCCATCCGACGCGCACAACGCCGCGTACTGCTTGGTCAACGCGTTCTCCGGCTCCGTCATGATGCGCACGAAGTCGGCTTCGGTGAGCGACGTCAGCTCGACGCGGATCGGGAAGCGCCCCTGCAGCTCCGGAATCAGATCGCTCGGCTTGGCGATGTGAAATGCGCCGGCGGCGATGAACAGGATGTGATCGGTGCGGACGTAGCCGTAGCGCGTCTGCACCGTCGAGCCTTCGACGATCGGCAGCAGGTCGCGCTGCACGCCTTCGCGCGAGACGTCGGGCCCCGTGCTCTGGCCGCGCTGGCCGGTGATCTTGTCGATCTCGTCGATGAAGATGACGCCGTGGTTCTCGACGCGGTCGAGCGCTTCATTCACGACGTCGTCCATGTCGACGAGCTTCTTCAGCTCTTCGTCGATCAGAATGCGGCGCGCCTCGTGCACGTGCACGGTCCGGCGTTTCTTCTTTTTGGGGATCAGCTCTTGAATCATTTCACCGAAATTGATGTCCGGCCCTTCCATCCCCTGCGGCGGCTGCATCATCTCGAGCATGGGAAAGTTCTGCTGCTGGACTTCGATCTCGACGTCGCGCTCCTCCAACTGGCCGTCCTTGAGCTGGGCCCGCAGCTTCTCGCGCGTGCGCCGGCGCCGTTCGTTCGCTTCGGTCTCGGCCTCGGGGAGCTTGGACTCGACGTCGCCCTTGGACGAGACGACGAACAGTGGTCTGGAGGCGCCCTGTTCAGAACCTCCAGAACCTTGAGAACCTCCACCAACTGGTGGTGGGGGCGCCTGAGGTAAAGGCGGGAGCAACAGATCCAGCAAGCGCTCCTCCGCCCGCTGCTCGGCTGTTGGATAGACCTCATCTTCCCGTTCAGACCGCACCATGTTGATCGACACGTCCACCAGCTCGCGTACCATCGATTCGACGTCGCGGCCGACGTAGCCGACCTCGGTGAACTTGGACGCTTCCACCTTGAGGAACGGCGCCCCCGCCAGCCGCGCCAGCCGGCGCGCGATCTCGGTTTTTCCCACGCCCGTGGGGCCGATCATGATGATGTTGTTCGGCATGATCTCGTCCCGGATCTCTTCGGGCGCCTGGGCGCGGCGCCAGCGGTTCCGCACAGCGATGGCGACGGCCTTCTTGGCAGCCTCCTGTCCGACGATGTAGCGGTCGAGCTCGGCGACGATCTTCTTCGGAGGCATCTCCTCGAGCCACGGGAGCTGCTCTTCGGCGGCGAGCGGCGGCTGAGCGGATGGGCCGATGGGCGGTGAAGGCGTTTCGGTTGGCGTCGCAGGTGCTTTGGGCATGGGCTATAACTCGAGTACGGTGATGTTGGCGTTGGTGTAGACGCAGATATCGGCGGCGATCTCCAGCGACTTTCGTACGATATCCACAGGATCGAGTTTCGTCGCCGCCAGCAGCGCGCGCGCCGCCGCGAGCGCAAACGAGCCGCCCGACCCGATCGCGAGCACGCCGTCGTCCGGCTCGATCAGCTCGCCCGAGCCGCTGATCACGAAGCCATGGTCCTTGTCCGCGACGACGAGCAGCGCCTCGAGCCGGCGCAGCACGCGGTCGGACCGCCAGTCTTTGGCCAGCTCGACCGCCGCCCGCGGCAGATTGGACGGATAGCGCTCCAGCTTCTCCTCGAATTTCTCGAACAGCGTAAAGGCGTCCGCCGCCGCGCCCGCGAAGCCGGCGAGAATCTTGCCGCCGCGCAGCGTGCGCACCTTGTTGGCGTTGGCTTTCATCACGGTTTCTCCGACCGTGACCTGGCCATCGCCCCCGATGGCGACTTTGCCGTCACGCCGGACGGCGAGAATCGTCGTGCTATGTATGACTGGCAGCATGCGTTGTTATGCCCTTGGATGTGCCTGGTGATAAACCTTTTTCAACCGTTCAACCGACGTATGAGTATACACCTGCGTGGTCCCCAGCGAAGCATGACCGAGTAATTCCTGCACGGATCTGAGGTCCGCGCCGGCATCGAGCAGATGCGTGGCGAACGAATGCCGCAGCGCGTGGACGTGCAGCGCCTTGCCGCGGGCCAGGCCGTCGAACAGCCGTTTCATCGCGAGCTGAACCCCGCGCGGCGTCAACCGCTTGCCGCGGTTGCTGACGAACAGCGCCCGCCGGTTCTCGCTCAGCCGGTCGCGCTGGGTGAGATACTGCCGCAGCGCCGCCCGCGCGTGGGCACCCACCGGAACGATGCGCTCCTTTTTCCCCTTGCCGCGCAGCTTGACCTGATCCGAGACCAGATCGACGTCGGCATCATTCAGTCCCGCCAGCTCCGAGAGCCGCATTCCTGTGGAATAGAACAGCTCGAGCATGGCGAGATCGCGTGCTTCACGGAATCCACCGGCGACCGCGCGCGCCTCGGCGTCGGCAAACAGCATTTCAATTTCGGCTCGGGACAAGTAGGTCGGTAACGTCTTTTCGAGCTTGGGAGTTCGCGCGGCGCGCGCGGGATTGACTTGGAGCCCGTGCGTGGCATTCAGGAAGCGGTAGAACGTGCGCAGGGCGGAGAGCGCGCGCGCCACCGACCGCTTGGCCAGGCCGCGGCGCTGCTCCGCCGCCAGGAACCCCCGCACCGCGAGCCGATCCACGCCCGCCCAGCTCCACGGTCCGCCGTAAAAGTCCTGACAGAACGCCGCGAAGGCGCCGAGGTCGCGCTCGTACGCCTTGACGGTATGGGGCGAGTCGTTGCGCTCTTTGGAGAGAAAGGTGACGAACTCGGCGATTTCGTTCACGACGCGACCTCGACACCAATCCTTCCCACAAACTCTTTCATCTCGGCGAGCGCTCGGGCCGCCAACGCTTCCTTCTTCTTGAACTTGTCCCGCGGCGCATTCTCCAGTGGCTCCACCAGCCCGAAGTTCGCGTTCATCGGCTGGAAGCGGCCGGGCTCGGTCTCGCGCAGGTAGCGATACAGCGCGCCGAGCATCGTCGTGGCGGGCGGGAGGACCGGCTCTTCGCCGCCGAGCAGGCGGGCGAGATTGATCCCGGCCACGATTCCTGTCGCGGCCGACTCGGTGTACCCCTCGACCCCCGTCAACTGTCCCGCGAACAGCAGCTGCGCATCGTCTCGGGACGAGAGGTGAGGGGTTAGGGCCTGGGGAGCGTTGAGATAGCTGTTGCGATGGATACTCCCGGAGCGCAGAAACTCGGCCTGCTCCAATCCCGGAATCATCCGGAAGATCTTCTGCTGTGCGCCTGTTTTCAGCCGAGTCTGGAAGCCGACGAGGTTCCACATCTGCGCCCCGCGGTCTTCCTGACGCAGCTGCACCACGGCGTACGGCTCGCGGCCGGTTTTCGGATCGACGAGGCCGACCGGCTTCATCGGTCCGAAGCGCAGCGTTTCGATCCCCCGCTGCGCCATTTCCTCGACCGGGAGGCAGCCTTCGAAATAGGGCACCTTGTCCCACTCGTGCCCAGGCACGTACTGCTCACCCGCGAGCAGGGCTGCCACGAAGGTTTCGTACTCGTCTTTCGTAAACGGCGCATTCCAGTAATCATCGCCTCCGCCTTTGCCATAACGCGACGCTTTGAACAGGCGGGTGTAGTCGAGCGAATCGGCGGACACGATTGGCGCGATCGCGTCGAAGAACGCCAGCGACTGCACGCCGAGCCGCGCGGCGATTGCGCTGGCGAGTGCGTCCGATGTAAGGGGGCCGGTGGCGATGATTCCCGGGCTGGGAAGATCGGTCACTTCACCACGAACTATCGTGATATTCCCGTGTCCCGAGACCCGAGCCCCGAGCCCCTTCGAGAACACGACGCGATCGACGGCGAGGGCGCTGCCGCCCGGAATCCGCGCCGCGTCCGCCGCCTCGAGCACGATGCTGCCGAGCTGCCGCATCTCGGCCTTGAGCAGGCCGTGCGCATGCGTGGGTTCGACCGATTTGAAGGTGTTGCTGCAGACCAGCTCGGCGAGACCTTGGGTCTGATGCGCCGGCGTCATTTTGACCGGACGCATCTCGTGCAACGTTACACGTACTCCCCGCTCGGCGAGGGCCCAGGCGGCTTCACAGCCCGCGAGACCGCCACCTACGACATGTACGGGCGCAGCATGCTGCGCCCCTACGTCGTCACCTCTTCGGCTTCGGGGGCTGACTCCTCCACCACCATCGTGTGTGCGCACTTCAGACACTTGCGTGTCGTTTCTCCCGTCGTCTTGGACTTGATCTCTTCCATGCCCACGAATCCGCAGCTCGGACACGGAACGAGGACCGGCTTGTTCCAGGTGGAATAATCGCAATCCGGGTAGCGCAGGCAACCGTAGAACGTCCTGCCCTTCCTGGTGCGCCGTTCCGCGAGATCGCCGACACTGCACTTGGGGCACTTGATGCCGAGCGGCACGGGCTGGGTGTACTTGCATTTGGGATACGTCGTGCACGCCAGGAACTCGCCGAAGCGCCCGGTCTTGATGACCATCGGCGCGCCGCACTCCTTGCAGATCTCGTCGGACGGCCGATCGGGGACTTTGTCCTTTTTGATCGACCGCGAGTAGTCGCACTCCTTGGACGCATAGCGTGCGCACGCGATGTACGGCCCGAAGCGGCCGCTCTTCACTTCGAGTGGAGAACCGCATTTGGGGCATTTCTCGGTATCCAGCCCCGACAGGTCGTGCACCTCGTGGATGATCTTATTGATGTCGATCGCTTCGAGCGCACGGTTGAACGGGAGCCAGAACTCGCCGAGCACCGCCTGCCAGTCGAGGTCGCCGTCTTCGACTTTATCGAGCTCGTTTTCCATGTTCGCGGTGAACCCGACTTCGAAGACCTCGGGGAAGGAGCGCTTCAGCACTTTCCAGACGGTTTCGCCCTGCGGCGTCGGCTGGAAGCGCCGGTCTTTCGCGGTCGCATACCAGCGCATGCGCAGCGTCGAGATGATCGCGGCGTACGTCGAGGGCCGCCCGATTCCCAGGCGCTCGAGCTCCTTCACCAGGCTCGCTTCGCTGAAGCGCGGCGGCGGCTCGGTAAAGTGCTGGCTCGGCACCACCTGCTTGAGCGTCGCCCGGTCGCCTTCCGCAAGCGCCGGAATCGGCGCGAGGCTGTCCAGCGTCTTCGCGTCCTCGGCTTCGTGCGCTTCGCTGTACAGCGCGTGGTAGCCGTCGAACAGCACGCGGGAGCCGGTGGCGCGGAACAGGAACCGGCCGCCCGGCAGCTCGAAGTCGACCTTGGTCGCCTCGTAGACGGCGGGCGTCATTTGTGATGCGAGGAAGCGGCGCCAGATGAGCTGGTAGAGCTTGAAGAGGTCGCGTTCGAGGTACTTCTTCAGGTCATCGGGCTTGAGGCCGACTTCGGTGGGCCGGATCGCTTCGTGCGCATCCTGGACCTTCGAGCCTCGCCCGCCCTTGTGGACGTTGGGCTCGTCGGGCAGATAGCGCTTGTCGAACTGCGCGTTGATGTACTCGCGGGCCTGTTTGATCGCGGCATCCGAGACGCGGACGGAGTCGGTGCGCATGTACGTAATGAGACCGACCGACCCCTGCTCGCCCAGCTCCACGCCCTCGTAGAGCTTCTGGGCGGCCCGCATCGTGCGTCCGGCCGAAAACCCCAGTTGTTTGGCGGCTTCCTGCTGCATCGTGCTCGTCGTGAAGGGCGCCGGAGCTTTGCGGCGGCGCTCGCCCGTCGAGACCGAAGTCACGACGAACGGCAGCTTTTCGACTTCCGCGACGATGGCACGCGCGGTGGCTTCGTCTTTGATCTCGGGCTTGTGGCCGTCGAGCTTCTGCAGCCGCGCCTGGAACGCCTGGCCGTCCTTCTCGAGATCGGCGGCAACGGTCCAGTACTCCTGCGGCACGAACTTCCGGATTTCCTCTTCGCGCTCGATGATCAGCCGCAGCGCCACCGTCTGCACCCGTCCTGCCGACAGGCCGGTCTTGATGCTCTTCCACAGCACCGGCGACGCCTTGTAGCCGACCAGACGATCGAGGACGCGCCGCGCCTGCTGCGCGTCGACCTTGCGCTGATCGATGTCGAGGGGGTTCGAGAGCGCTTCCGCGACCGCGTCCTTGGTGATCTCGTGGAACAACACCCGGCGGATCTTCCCGGTGCCGTCGCCGTTCAGTTGTGACGCGACGTGCCAGGCGATCGCCTCACCCTCACGGTCGGGGTCGGTGGCGAGCAGCACCCGGTCGGCGGCCTTGGCGGCCTTCTTGATCTCGGCCAGGGTCTTCGCCTTTTCCTTAATAGTCACGTACTTCGGCGCGAAGTTGTTGTCGACGTCCACGCCCAGCTCGCGCTTCGGCAAATCGCGTAAATGGCCGATGGTCGCTTTGACCGTGTAGCCACGGCCGAGGTACTTGCCGATCGTCTTCGCTTTAGTCGGGGACTCCACAATGACGAGTGCGCCGCCCTTTGCAGGAGCGGCGTCGGTGTCTTCAGTATCCGCCGTCGGGAGAGTTTCGTCCGCGACTTTTTTCTTTCGCGGCGCTCTCTTCTTTTTAGGTTTCACTTCTTCTTCGTTATCAGGCACCTACACCTATCAACCTCAGTTCAACCTGTAGAGGGTTCGCATCTTTACCATCCGGCACCCGTCTGCGCAAGCTTTACGACCTCGGCGGCGACATTTTCAGCACTTTTAGCTTCAGTCAGCACCGTGGCGTCGGCTTTGGCGTAGAACGGATCGCGCGCTGTGTACAGCTCTTTCATGCGGGCCAGAGGATCATCACCCATTAAAACGGGGCGGGTTCCCGAGGGCTCGGCGCGCCCGGCTGCCACTTCGGCGCGCGACTTCAGATAAACGAAGTACCCGCGAGATCTTGCACCGTCGAGCGCGCCCGGCTGCGCGGCCCAGCCCCCGCCCGGCGCGATCACTGCGGGCTCATTGCCCAGCGCCGCCTCGACTTCTTTGCGTTCCATCTCCCGAAACGCCTGTTCGCCCTTCTCGGCGAAGATCATGGCGATCGGCTTTCCTTCTTTGCGGATCAACAGGTTGTCGATGTCGACGAATCCCGCATGCAACCGCTCGGCGACCATGCGGCCGACCGTGCTCTTGCCGGCGCCCGGCAGCCCGATGAGCACGATGTGCCGTTTCATGCCTCACCCCCTGACCCCCTCTCCGCAGTGCGGAGAGGGGGAACCTTGGACTCCGGTCGGGTGCGGACGCCAACCTGCGCGAGGTACCCGTCCACGTTGCGCTTCGTCTCGCTCAGCGCGTCGCCGCCGAACTTCTCCAGTAACGCCTCTGCCAGCACGATCGCCATCATCGCTTCGGCAATGACCCCCATGGCAGGCACGGCGGTCACATCGGAGCGCTCCGATTGCGCCTGCGCCGGACTGCCGGTCTTGAGGTCGACCGTTTTGAGCGGCGACATCAGGGTGGAAATCGGCTTCATCGCGACCCGCACGAGGAGCGGCTCGCCTGTGCTCATGCCGCCTTCCGTGCCGCCGGCGCGATTCGTGGCGCGCGAGAGACCGGGCATGATCTCGTCATGGACCTCGGAGCCCTTGCGGCGCGCCGCCTCGAACCCGAGTCCCAGCTCGACGCCTTTCACGGCCGGAATCGACATCAGCGCCTGCGCGAGCCGCCCGTCGAGCTTCGTATCCCATGAGACGTGCGAGCCGAGGCCCACGGGGACGCCGAGCGCGACCACCTCGACGATGCCGCCGAGGGTGTCGCCGGCGGCCTTCGCGGCGTCTATCCGCGCCACGATCTCCCGCTCGGCGTCTGGATCCAGACAGCGCACCGGGCTGCGGTCTGCGACTTCGTTGAGATTCCCGCGGAGGGGCGCAGCATGCTGCGGCCCTACCTGCGCCACGACCCCGCCCAACTCCGCTACGTGCGAGCCGATTTCAATGCCGAATTCGCGCAGCAGTTTCTTGCACACCGCGCCGCACGCCACACGCGCCACGGTTTCTCGCGCGCTGGCGCGCTCCAGGATATCCCGCGCATCCGCGCGGTCATACTTGAGGGATCCGGCGAGATCGGCGTGGCCGGGGCGAGGCCTCGTAACCTGGCGGCGCCGGCCCTGCGGATCGGGTGAGGCATCCGCTTCGGGCGCCATGACGTCCTGCCAGTGCTCCCAGTCGCGGTTCCAGATCAGCATGGCGATCGGGGAGCCGAGGGTCTCGCCGGCACGCACGCCGGACAGCCACTCGATGTGGTCGGATTCGATTTTCATGCGGGCGCCGCGGCCGTACCCGCCCATGCGCCGCTTCAGCTCCACATCCACGTCGGCGGCAGAGATGGCAAGGCCCGCCGGAATCCCCTCGAGGATTCCTACCAGGCCTCTGCCATGCGATTCGCCGGCCGTCGTGAACCGGAATGTCATTGCGTGTCCCCTAGCCTCCTATAACAGCCGAGCCCGACGTGCGTCGGGCTCGTGTGTGTTGCACCCGGGCCCGAAGGCGCCGGCTTACTTGATCGGCAGCGGTGGCCCCCACATCGGGTGCGACGGGTTCGGGTTCGTGACCACCGGCAGCTCGATCATCACGACGCCGACGGGTGTCACGCCGAACAGCCATTGCCGCGTGTTCGCCAGATTGCGCGCGACGCGCAACGGCCCGATGATCGGATCGCGCACCACGATCGTGCCGATCTGATTAAAGAAGAAAGTATCCCACACGTCAATGTTGCCGTCGGCCCGGGCCGAGAATGCAATGCGGTCATTGGGGTTGCCCGAGCCGCCGAACGTCGGCGTGCCCGGATTCCCCGCGAGGAAGGCATGATTGTAATTCATGTCCATCCCGAACGCGCCGAGCGGTGCGGGAGCGGTTCCCTTGAGCTTCATCCCCTCGTCGAGGAAGTAGATCGAGTCGGCGCGGACCATGTTCGTGCCGCCGTTGAAATTCGTGGCGACCGAGTGGATCGAGACGCCGGTGTTGCTGATGAAGTCGCTGACGTCGATTTCCGGCGTCACGCCCCTGTCGAGGTGATTCTCGCCCGAATCGTCGGTGAAACGGACCGCGGTCGAATCCGACGTAAAACAGTGTTTTGCCGTGCCGAGATGGCGCAACTCGGCTTTGGTCGTATACCCCATCACGCGGGCGAAGTCGGTCTTGATGTTGCCGCCCTCGCCGATGATGGCGTGGGTGAAGTTCCCGGAGTTGCGCACGTACGTCGAATCGCCCAGGCCGAAATGCGCGAGATCGACGGTCACGCCGGCGCAGGCGGAGAGAATGACTTTTTGCTGGTTGTAGGGCCGGCCCCGCCGGATCTCGATGCGGAGCGTGTCGCGGCCGATGCTCGTGAGCGTACTGTCACCGGCCAGCTCCCAGAAGAAGTGCCCGAACAGCTGGGTGGTGTCGCTCGTGTTGATCAACTTCTCCATCCGCAGCGTCGCCTTGCCGGCGAACGGCGACGTGCTGCTCAGCGTCGGCGTCGTCGAGTAGATCGCGAAGATGGAGTCGGCGAAACAGTTGGGCGTCCCGCTCGCTACCCGGCACACGGTGCCCACGTACTGCGGCCGGTCGGAGACGTCGAACAGGTTGATCTCCTCGCGCAGCGGCGCGACGAGCACCTTGTACGTCTCGATCAGGTAGTCGGGTAGATCCTGGCGCCAGGCGAGGCGGCGCACGCCGGCTCGGACGTCGATGACCGACAGCTCGAGGCCGCCCGCGTTCGCGACGACGATCGTGTCGCCGTAATGGCCGAGCGTGTCGCGCGGCCACAAGGCGATGCCCCACGGTACGGGTCCGGCGGTCGGAATGCCGGCCGCGACGAACGATGTGTTGGCGACCTGGAAGATCTCGACGCGGCCAAGCGTCGGGTTCGTGAGATAGAGGCTCGAGTCGTTGCCGTTGAAGATGGCGTCGGCGATGCGGCCGCCGAACGGCAGCGGGCGCGTGATGCCGGCCACGACGACGATCGTGTCGATCAGTCCCTGCGGCGCCATGGGCGCCTGATACGACGGCGCGATACCCTTGGTCATCCGGATCGGCGCGCTCGGAATCAGCGTGGTGCTGTTGGTGAACGAGCAGTTCCGCGCCACGGCGGCATCGCACGCATACCCCTTCACCACGATGGTGTGGGGGAGCGGCTGCAGGCCCTGTAATCCCAGCGAGAAGTTGCGCGTGATGTCGCTGAGGTTGCCGGCGGCGACGTTCACGGTGTCGAACTTCATCCGCACACCGTTGCCCGTATCCACTTCGAACCCGATCCAGGAGATGGCGCTCGGATCCTGCGCGCGGACGTGGATGGTGTCGTCCACCTCGACGCGATCCGCGACGCGGTGCGCCACGACCGGCGGGGCATTGTCGGTCGCGACCGATTGAATCGTCACGGTGACGACGCCGCTAAAGCCGCGCCGCCGCTCGCCGGCACGACGACCAGCGTGTCCACGTACTCGACCGAGTCCGCAAACGGCGGGCTGAACACGATCGAATCCTTCGGCGGTGAGGTCGGGTTGGTCACGCTCCCCGCCGGCGCAATGAGATAGCCGATCTTCGTGATGCCGCCGTTCTGCACGGCGATGACGTCGACCGGAATGCCCTTGCCCGTCGACGCCAGCGCGCCCACGGACGGCAGCACCAGCCGCACCCGCAGCGCCTGCACGTTCGACAGGAAGATCGTGATCGTGTCTTCGGCGAAGTTGCCGGCGCCATCGGTGGCGCGACCGATGATCTGGATGCTGCCGCCGGCGCCGGAGCCGGAGGGAAACGTGATCGCGTGAGCGACGGCGTAGGTCTTGACCTGACTGCGGAATGTCGTATCGAGCACCGCGATGAGGCCGCCGCTGAACGTGAGGTCGACGGTCTTCAGCCCCAGGTTGTCGATGGCCTGCACGGTGAAGCGCAGCCCGCCGGCGATGTCCTGCGTATCGCCCGCGGTGTTCGTGAGCGTGATGACCGGTGAAACGACGTCAGGCTGGATGCCGCCAATTCGCCGCGACGTCTCGCATGCGTAGATGGCGAGCGCGAGCGCGCTGATGCTCAAGAGTGCGGTACCGCGACTGACGTGCATATCTATCCTCTCCGCTCCGCTCCGCCCCGGCGCTACTGCCCGCTGGGTGCGACGAGATCGTCGATGATGTGGGGCGTGATCAGAATGAGCAGATCACGCCGGTTTTCCGTTTGCGACGTAAATCCGAACAGCTTGCCCAAAATCGGCAGATCTACAAGGAACGGAATTCCGGACTTTGTTACCGTGACCTCAGTCACCGTAAGTCCGCCAATTACGGCCGTTTCCCCATCGCTGACGAGGATCTGGTTATCGGCCTGCTGCGTCTGGAAGGTGAAGCCGATGTCCACCGACGCCGGACGCACACTCGAGCGCTCGGCGTGCACCTCCATCAGGATCTGCCGAGTACCCGTGACGTGCGGCGTGACGCGCAGGTTGATACCGGTTTGCTGGAACTGCACCGTCGCGCGCGGCACGTTGGTACCGGTGCCCCCCGCGGCGCCCACGGAGCTCACGTCGATGACGCGGATTGGCACGCGGTCGCCGACGAGGATCTCGGCCTGGCGGTTGTCGAGCGTGGTGATCGTCGGCTCAGCCTGGATGTCGGCGAGCTCGACGTTGCTCAACGCCTGCACGAATGCCGTCAGATCGAAGTTGCCGATCGCGGTCGAGAAGATCAGGTCGAGCGCCGGGTCGATGACTTCCTGGCTGGCGTTGCCGAGCGCGGAGAGCGAGTTCCCGCCGAGCGAGATGATGTTCTCGTTCGCGGCGAAGTTTTTCGTCGGCACGAGCGCGTCGGGTACGCCGTCGAGGTCGGTGTCCACCGGCTGGGCCGAGCGCGGATCGGGACGCTGGATCAGCCGGTTGAAGAACTGCGTCTGCGAGCCGAGGTCGTATTTGACGCCGAGATTCTCGATGTCGGTCCGATCGACGAAGATGATCTTCGCCTGAATCGAGACCTGCGGCGTGCGCTGATCGAGCCCCTTCACGAACTCCACGACTTCGTCGATGCGCGAGCTGACTTCGGTGATGACGAGGGAGTTGCTCGTCGAGTCGGCAACGGCCTGGCCGCGCTTCGTCAGAATCGACGCGACGGACGGGACGAGCGAGGTCGCCTTCGCGTAGTTGATGCGCACGAGCCGGGTCGTGATCGGCACCGTCGAGTCGGCGCGCGCGAGCTCGACCTGGCTGACGACATTGAGAATGGCACCCGGCAAGGTCCGGACGGCGAGCCCCTGCGACGCGAGCACGGCGTTCATCGCGAGGTCCCACGGCTGGTTCTTGATCTCCGCGGTGACGTTGCCTTTGATGTCTCTTCCGAGGATGATTGTGCGGCCACTGAATGCGGCGAAGCCCGCGACCACGTCTTCGATGCTGGCGTTGTCCCACTGCACGGTGATGCGGGCCGCCTGCGACTGCTGGACTTCAGTGCTGTGCGCCGCCAGGTACTCCTCGATCGACATCGGCCGGCTGGGCATCGGGGTCGTCACCCGCGCGGCCGCCTCACCGCCTGAGCTCCGCGCCGCTTCGCGGCGAGGGGGAGCGGCGGGAGCAGGAGCTGGCGCCATCGCTACCGTACTGCTCGACCACGCCGCGAACGCGGTGCGTTCGCTGCCGATGCGGACGCGTACCTGGCCGGCCGCGCGCTCGATCTGGTAATCCTTGAGCGCATCGAGATCGATGACGACGCGGACGACGTCAGGCTTGAACTGCCCGTAGCGCACGTTCCGCACGCCGCCGCGGTTCAGGCCGTCATACAGCGCGACCGGCGCCGTGAGGCGCGTGCCCTGCAGATCGATGACGAGCCGCGCGGGATTCGAGAGGGTGAAGTCCTGCACCAGCGCGGCACCGAGCAGGTCGATCACGATCTCGACCTTGCCGCTGGCCGGTAGGACACTCACCCCACGCATTTCGCCGTCCCGCCCGCCCGTCGTTGTCCCCGCAAGGGCCCGGGGAGCAACGACGGCGAGCAGGAGGGCGACGCGAGCTAGAGCCTTCATGGTGTTTCCTCCTGCTTGGCGAGCGACAGCGTCTCCTGCCGCTCGAACCCGAATTCCTGCACGGTAAATACGACCTCGCGGGGCCGGATCTGTGTGACCTTCAAGCGCCCGATGATGTCGCCCGCTTTCACCCGGTAGATGCGGCGATTCGTGATGTCGCGCAGCACGGCGACGCTGCGCGAGGCGAAGCGGCCGTCGTACACGACAGTCGTCAGCTTTAGATCGGAAATCAGCGGCCGCACATCGCCGGACTTGAGCAGCGACATGAACGGATCGCGGCCGCCGCCTTCGTACGCGAACACTTCGCGAATCAGGGACTGGGGCTGCACGGCCGTCGTGTCCCGCTCCGGCCGCTGCGCAGTGGCCGGCGCCGACACCAGCGCGAATGCGAGCGCGATCGCTGCGGGCGCGGAGTTAGCTGCGCGCACGAGGCGCTCCGGCGGCGGGCTTCGGCGGCGGCGGCCCGGCCGATTTCACGAAGGTGCGGATCGAGAACTCGGCCAGGAGCAGCGCGCCCGCCGTGTCGCCGAGCAGTTTCTGCACCGCCGGCGTGGCGGACGACAGAATGACGTCCTGCGGCACGACGATGCGCGGCAATGACGCGACGTCGGCGAGATACTCGCCGATCTGATCGTAATGGCCGTACACCTCGAGCCGGTAGCGATAGGTATCGAACGGCGAGCCGGGCTCGGGGGTGAGCGGCTGAATCTTGCCGAGCGTGATGCCGCGGACTTTGGCTTTGGTCGAGACATCGTCGATCAGCGTCGGGACTTCGTTGCGCTCGGGCACCAGGCGCCGCATCAGCTCCAGCGAGCCCTGGTACTCTTCCACGCGCCGGCGCAGATCTTCGATGCTGCCGTTCGCGAGGTCGGCCTTGGCGGCTGCGACGATCTTTTCGAGGCTGTCCGACTCCTGGTTCGCCGCCGTCAGCTGCACGATGTCGGGGCTGTGCTTTTTCGTCCAGAAGAAGTAGCCGCCCGCCCCCGCCACGAGGACGAGCAGCGCCATGATCTGGCTGCGTTGGTCGGTCGGTAACAGGGCCATAGGGCTTACCTCACCGATTGCACGAGCGGGATCGTGCGGATGTACACCGAATCCGCCACGCGATACTTCACCGTCACGTTGAACTCGGTGACGGGACGGTCCGCTTCGATCACCGTCTGCGAGCTGGCCGGCGTCACGTCCGTGAACCACGGCGACGCGGCGAGTTGTCGCAGGAACGTCGTATAGGCCTGGATATCCACGGTGCGCCCTCGGATGGCGATGCGGACCGCCGGCGCACCGCTAGAATCCCGCTCGACGGTGACGGGACCGTTCGCGGGCGGCGCCGCCTGTCCCGGTGCGACGATCGACGAGACCGACATGATGCTGGTGATCCAGGTGTAGGGCGGCAGCGCCTTCGTCGCCTGATCCAGGACGTGCGGCCAGATATAGCGGTCGGCGTCGATGCCTTTGATCACGTTGATCTCGAAGAGCAGCGAATCGCGAACCTTCTCGGCCTGACGTTTCTGCGCAATGACGATGTCGTAGCGGCGCTTCTCGGTGCGCACGTTCTCGAGCCGCGACTCGGCGGCCGCGAGGCGGGCGCGGTCGGTGATGAAGAGCAACGCCCCGCCGCCACCCACGACCACCCAGGCCGCGATCGCGCCGAGCAGCCAGGGATCTTTGACCTGCGCGATGAGGCCTTTGAAGTCCGGCATGGACAACTTCATGCCGGCGCCCTTCGAGACCTTCTTCTTTCCTGGGAGTAGGTTTATCTCAATCATGCGGCGCGCCTCAGCGCCAAGCCGACCGCCAGCATCAGGAGCGGTGCGACTTCGTCCACCGGCACGGTCTCGAACACGTCATCCTTCACGCGCAGCCGTTGGACCGGATTGGCCAGCTCGATCGGCACTTTGAGCCGCGCGCCGAGCACCTCGTTCAGCCCCGGGATGCGCGCGCCACCGCCCGTCGTGTAGACGCGGGACAGGCCACCCGCAGAGCGCGACGCCGTCGCAAGGAACGCCGCGGCGCGCTCGACCCCAACCGAGATCTCCTCGCCGCGCTGCGCCACGTAGCCGGCCAGGTCGGCGTGCTGTGACTGGCCTTGAATCACCCGTTCCGCTTCCTCGCTCGCGAGACCCTTTTCGCGCTGCAGATCCTCGCGGAATCGCCGCGTGCCCACGGAGAGATCGCGGGTCAGCACGGGGATGCCGTCCTCGAGGATATTCACGTTGGTCACTTCGTGACCGATGTTGACGAGCCCTACGACGCCTTGCATCGCGTCGGGGTGGTTCAGCTCGAAGGCATTGTGAATGGCGAAGGCATCGACGTCGATGACGGAGGGATCGAGGCCCGCCTCGCTCAGCAATCCAACCCTGCTCTCCACCAGTTCCCGTTTGGCGGCGACGAGCAGCACATTCATCTGCAAGCCTTCGGCATCCGGATCGAGGATCTGGAAATCGAGCTCCACGTTGGCCATATCGAACGGCACGTGCTGCTCGGCTTCCCAGCGGATGACCTCGCGGGCGTCCCCCTCTTTCATCCGGTCCATCTGGATCTTCTTGACGATCACGTCGCGGCCGCCAACGGCGGTCACGACCGATTTGCGCTTTACGCCTGCGGCCTCGAACAAACCCCGAATAGCCTCCGAAACGAGGCCCGGGTCCATGACTTCACCCTCGACGATGGCGTCGGCCGCTACTTCGGTTGTCGCAACTTTGGTCAGTTCGGGTTCGCTGCCGCCGTGGTCGATAACCACGAGCTTGATGATGCCGGACCCGATATCCAGACCGACTGAGGTTTTTTTGCCACCAAATAACCCAAAAAGGGCCATTTGCACCTTTGGTCTAGAGAGACAAGAAGGGGCGAGGGCGAAATACAATAGGCCCCGCCCCTTATCCTGTCAAGCCTCGAATCGACTTTAGGCCGAAGCAACAACTATTGCGCCTACAGCTACTTAGACCACTTCTAGTAGAGCTGGACCCAACCTCTGGACCGCATCATCGAGATCGGACTCGTCGCCTGCAAGGCCGTTAAGATGCTGCAGCTAGAGTAGTTCAGCGTCGCCTTACCGCTCAGGTTCTGAGTGGAGAGGTCAGCGTTCTTGGCCAGGACACCACCCCAGAAGTGGGCCTCGGTGCTACCACCACCTGCGGTTCTGATGTCCCCTTGAACGATCGTGATGCCAAAGAACTGATATGAGCCGTCGACCTGTAAGTTACCATCCACCAACAAGATACCCTGCCCCTGGTCACCGTTCAGGGTTGCAGAGCCCGCGATGTGAATGATCGGGAAGTAATTGCCGCACGCCGAGGCCGGATTCACTCCGTCGCCCCAGTTCAGCAGGTCCGTCTTGTCGCATCCAGTGGGGCCACCAAAATGCGGGTTGGTCTTATACGTGCCCCCGGGAAGGACCACGTTGGCGCGCGCAGCCAGCTGGTCGTACGTCGCCCCGCCGAACGTGGTGAACGTGCTGTTGTTGATGGTCGGGTCGTTGACGACCGCAACTGGATTGCCAGTCACGCTGCCATTACCGCTCTCGGTCACGTTCCCTCCCTGGTCGCGGACGCCGGGCTGTCCCGGCCCTGGGGGATCGCAGTTCGCCCATCCCGCCGGGATCGAATCGCCGCCATTGACCGAGGCGTTACCGGACAAGTTCGTCGAGCCCTGCGTGGTCAGCGACGCATGAATGCCGAAGTCGATCGGCGCGATGCGCGTGATCAACCCAAGCCGCTGGCGCGCACCACCACCGCCGGCGATCACGCCGGCAGCGCTGGCCCGGTCGCGGCCGGTCACGTCGATCAGAAACAGGTTGGGACCCAGCTTGTAGGTGTAGCCGCCATACGACCCCGTGCCGTTAGGCGCGGGCTGATTCCCAATCACGACCGAGTCTTGCGGATAGTTGTTCCGCTTGTTCATCGAGTCGGGTATCCAGGTCATGACGCGCTCCTGCGCTCCGGCCTCGGCGACGCCAAACGAGGTGAACACCCGGCGCTGGTTCTCGCCGACCCGCTGCTCCTGGGTGCCGGCAAAGAACGCTCCGGCGACCAGCGCCCCAACGACCACCAGGGCGAAGATCGCGACTGCGAGCGCCATGCCGCGCTCATCACGCAGAATCCGTTTCATGCCTTGCTCCTTCATGGGTTACCGTCGGCCCTAGAACCGACGGTTATTGCGCAGAGCCACACTAGTCGTGATGCTGTCGACGATCGTCGCCGCGGCCGCCATGCCGCCGCGCCGTACTGCTGAAACCGTTCGCGCGCGCACCGTGATATCCACGCGTGCGACCTGACTTGCCACCGCGGTCACCACGCCATTCGCGTTGAAGTACTGAAACGTCAAACCGTTCGTGAGCACGGGTCCAATGAGCGGCTGCATCGTCCCGCCGGCGGGCTGAAAGCCCACGTAAAAGGACGTGTCGCCGGCCGGTTGGTAGAGCTGGTAAATCACGTGCTCGTAGCCGCGGACTGGCGCGCCGATGGGAATCGCGCCGGACTGATTCACGCCCAGTCCCAGCAATTTCAGGTTGAACGTCACCAGACGCCCCGGCTGCGGCGGCACGATCGGATCAGGACAGTTCACCGCCGCCGGCGCGACGCCGGTAAACTCCCCGCGCGCCCAGTAGTCGTCGTTCCGCGACGTCGGATCGCCGTCGTAGTAGATGAGCATCGTATCGGTTGCGATGTTGATCCCGCGCGCGCCGAAGAACAGCGGCTGTCCCGGCGTGCCACCGCGGATGACCATCGTGATGGGGGTCAGTACACCACCCATCGCCGGCTGGACGCACGCAAACCCGAGCCAGCGCATCGCCCGGATCTCGAGCCGGGTGGGCGTCATCGAAACGATGTCGCCCTCCGACGCGTCGATCTCGCGCAGCTCGGCCGGCAGGATGTTGGCCGCCGCCCGAATGTTCTGCGACAGATCGATGCGCTGCGTCTGGGCCATGTACAGCCGCTGGTTGTTCACCAGCACGCGGTACAGGGCCGCGCTCACGAGCCCCAGCAACACCAGGGCGACGAGCAGCTCGACCATCGTGAAACCGCGGCGCGCGGCGCGCCCCCGCCCAACGCTTATAAGAATGGGTTGCATGGGATCGTAGTCTCCGTTGAGTCGCGGCGGACGCTGTTTTTGACGGTCTTGTAGAGCGAGACGACTTTCAACCGGTAGTTCTGGTTGCCGACATCGGCAAACGTCCACGTGTTGATCGCGACCCAGGTGGATCCGCGATACAGCGTGTCCTGCCCGTTCACGCGATTGGCGAGAACACACGCGCCGGCGCGCAGCCGCTCCAGCCGGCGCGACGCAAACGAGGCCGCGGTGGCGGAGCGCTGTCCCCGCGCGATCATGCGAGTCACCAATGCCGCCGTGGTCACGAGGCCCAGCACACCGACGGTGAGCACGATGATCGCGATGATGATTTCGATGATCGTGAAACCGCGCTGGTTCTTTTGGATGTTCATTGGCGGACCACTTTCCCGACAGAGTTGATCATGACCGAATCGGTGTAATGCGCCCCGACGATCCGAATCGACGTGTTTTGAAACGCTGTCGCGATCCCGCGCGGGTCGTACACGACCGACGGGGCACTCGGCACCAGCGTGACACCGAACTCTTCGCCAACCAGCTTTTTTGTGCCGATCTGAACTGAGGCGGCCGGCGGGTTCACTCCGCACGCGGTCACCCACACGCTGTCGACGGTCATGTTGAGCGTCGCTGCACAACCGCGCTGGACGGCTGTGCTGCGCGCCGTTGCCACCAGCGTCGCGAGCAGCGCCTTCGAGCTGCGGACGTTTTGCTTCTCGAGACTGTTCCGAAGCCGCGGGAAGCCGATCGCCATGATCACCCCCGCCAGCACGAACACGAACATCATCTCGATGAGACTGAAGCCCTTGCGACCCATGTGACCTCCGTTCGCCGAGTCCTATTACACGATCTGTGCCGAGGCGTAACTACAACTGCGTCAAGCAGATACATCGGGGTAGGTCGTCGAGAAACACCGCAAAACACTGCAGTAGTGCAGATTCTTGCATTAGGTGATACCGTAGCGGTCAATCTTGTAAAACAGGGTCCGCAGGCTGACGCCGAGCCGTTTGGCAGCCTCGCGCCGGTTGCCCGCGCTTTCTTCCAAGGCTGCCGTGATCGCCTGCCGCTCGGCTATCTCCACAAGATCCTTGAGGGTCCCTGCAGGTGCGTCGTGCGTCGTGCGTGGTGCGTGGGCGAAGTCTCCGCACTCCAGCACCGCCTTCTCGTTCAGCACGGCCGCGCGCTCGATCGCGTTTTCGAGCTGGCGGACGTTTCCCGGCCACCCTTGCTGCTCGAGCCAGGCGATCGCGTCGTCGCTGAGGGACAGCGGCCGGCCGAACCGCTGCGCGAGCCGCGCGGTGAAATGGCGCGCGAGGGGTGCGATGTCGTCCTCCCGCTCGCGCAGGGGCGGGAGCTCGATGACGACGACATTGACGCGATAGAACAGATCTTCCCGAAATCGGCCGGCGCGGACTTCCGCCTCGAGGTCACGCGCGGTCGCCACGAGAACGCGCGCATCGACGCGGCGCGTCTTCTGATCTCCGACCCGACGGATCTCGCTCTCCTGCAGCACGCGGAGCAGCTTCGCCTGCAGACCAAGCGGCAGCTCGCCGATTTCGTCGAGCAGGATCGTGCCGCCACTCGCGGCCTCGAACAGCCCGGTCTTGTCCGCACTCGCGCCGGTGAACGCGCCGCGCACATGGCCAAACAGCTCCGACTCGAGCAACGATTCCGGAATCGCCGCGCAGTTGATCCCGACGAACGCCTTGTTCCCGCGCGGGCTGGCGCGGTGAATCGCGCGCGCAATCACTTCCTTCCCGGTCCCGCTTTCGCCCGTAATCAGGACGGTCGTGTTGTGCTCGGCGACGCGGGCGACGAGTTCGAGCGCCTGGCGCATGGCGCCGCTTGCTACGATCAGGCCTCGCTCGGCCGGCCCCGCGGCGAGCTGCGCCCTGAGCCCGGCGACTTCCTCCCGCAGGCGCTCGCGCTCGGCGGCTTTGCGGAGCGTGAGCACGACTTCGTCGGGGCGGAACGGCTTGGGGAGATAGTCGTACGCGCCCTCTTTCATGGCGGCGATGGCGGCGTCCTCACCGCCGTACGCGCTCATGACGATGACGAGCGCAGCGCCGCCGCGCTGGCGATAGTTGCGCAGGAAGGTGAGGCCATCCATCTCGGGCATTCGCACATCGCAGAGGATCAGATCGAAGGACTCGGATGTGGCACGATCGAGGGCACGCCTGCCGTTCTGCTCGGCTGTCACGGTGTAGCCCGCGTCCGTCAGGAGCAGGCCGAGCGATTGGCGCAGGCCCGGTTCGTCGTCGACAACCAGGACTTTCTTCATCGCGGCAGTGCGATCGGGAAGAAGAGCTTGAAGGCCGCGCCGCCTTCCCGCGCCGCGTCCACCCACACGACGCCGCCCATCTCATGGACCGATCGTGCAACAATCGCGAGTCCGAGACCGGTACCGCGGCCCGGTTCTTTGGTCGTGTAGAACGGCTCGAAGACTTTTTCCCGATCCGTGGGTGGGACGCCGGGACCAGAGTCGGCAACGAAAATCAGCGTGCCGGGTTGCCCGTCGGCGAACTCGACCCGCGCCGGGCGCCGCTCGGAGACGCGGGGGAAGCGCGCGGTACCAGGATCGCTGGCGCGTTTCGGAAGCGATTGGCCCGGCTCGTAGGCCCAGCGTCTCGCGCCGATGATGATGGACCCGCCGGGCGGTGTGGCGTCGACCGCATTGAGCAAAAGGTTTACGAGCGTCTGCTCGAGCACGTGGGCTCGACCCATGATCTCGGGGACATGCAGGCCGAGATCGGTCGAGGCCTGTACGGCGCGGAAGGCTCCCTGCCCGCGCAGCAGCTCGAACGCGCCGCGGACGATGCGGTCTGGATCCACCGGCACGAGTGGGTCTTCCTGCGGCCGGGCGTAGTCGAGCAGGCTGCGCACGATCCGGTCCAGGCGATCGAGCTCGCGTGCCATCCCCTCGATGACTTCCTGCTCCGTTCCGCGCCGGCGCAACACTTCCAGATAGGTGCCGACGGCGCCGAGCGGATTGCCGACCTCGTGAGCGACGCCGGCGGCGAGGCGGCCGATGCTGGCCAGCTTTTCGGAGCGCACGAGCTGGGACTGCGCGTCGAGCAGCCGGTCGGTCATCCGATTGAGACGCTCGGCGAGGGTGGCAAAGTCCCGCGTGTCGGCGTCCGGAGCGCGCGCGCCGAGGTCGCCATCCGCGACGGCGTCGGCGGTGTCCATGACACGACTCAGCGGGCGCAGGACCAGCCGAGTGACGAGGGAGCGTCCGTAGAGAACGAAGATCGCCACCTCGAGGGCGATAAAGACCACGACGAGAAAGACGCCGCGCTCGGGGGCGATCGATAAGGCGAACTGCGAGGTCGCCACGCCGACGAGGATGGCGAAGGCGGCGAGAAAGGTGAGATAGAACAGCAGCTCGACGCGGAGCGCCGGCTTGGGGCGATTCATGGGCCCCAAGATAAGGCCAAAAAAAAGAACGGCGGGGGTT
>WNFK01144347.1_pt4 | contig 24565 bp, 25 predicted proteins | sample 5400281 | NCBI WGS metagenome assembly WNFK01 (sample SAMN13153350, study PRJNA577476) | soil metagenome | isolation source: 20 cm soil on Douglas fir-dominated hillslope | place: USA:California | collected 2013-09-17
TCGCGCCCGTCCGGCTGTCCGGCTGGGCCTTGGTTCTCGGCGCGTCCTCCGGCTTCGGCGAGGCCACCAGCTTGGCGCTGGCCCGCGCCGGCCTCAACGTGTTCGGCGTGCACCTCGACCGCCGCGCCACCCTGCCCAATGTCGAGCGCATCGTGGGGGAGATCCGCGCCGGGGGGCGCGAGGCCCACTTCTTCAACGTCAACGCTGCCGACGACGAGAAGCGGGCGGAGGTCGCCACCGAGATGGAGCGCATCCTCCGCGAGCGCGAGGCGCTGGGCCAGCTGCGCGTGCTCCTGCACTCCCTCGCCTTCGGCACCCTCAAGCTCTTCGTGGCCGATCCCATGAAGGAGGCGGTGACCAAGGCCCAGATGGACATGACCCTCGACGTCATGGCCCATAGCCTCATCTACTGGACCCAGGAAGTGGTGGGCCGGGGCCTGATGGGTCCGGGCGGGCGCATCTTCGCGATGACTTCCTCCGGCGGCGCGCGCGTGCTGCCCTTCTACGGCCCGGTGTCGGCGGCCAAGGCCGCGCTGGAGTCCAATATCCGCCAGCTCGCGGTCGAGCTGGCCCCGCGTGACATCACCGCGAATTCCATCCGGGCCGGCGTGACGGCGACCCCCGCCGCCAAGAAGATCCCCAACTACGAGGAGTTCTCCAAGCGGGCAGCCGAGCGCAACCCGCACGGGCGCCTCACCACCACGGACGACGTCGCCCGTGCCATCGTCGTTCTCTCGCATCCCGACACGCACTGGATCACCGGCAACGTGATCGGCGTGGACGGGGGCGAAGAGCAGATCGCCGGGTAGCTGCCGCGTGCCCGACTGGCTCGCGGTGGTGGCGCTGGGCCTCATCGAGGGCGTCACCGAGTTTCTCCCCGTGTCCTCCACCGGCCATCTCCTCCTCGTGGAGAACGCCGGCTGGCTCCCCCGCCAGTCGGACCTGTTCAATGTCCTGATCCAGTCGGGCACCGCGGTGGCGGTGGCGATGGTCTTCGCGGGCCGTCTCCGCGAGCTCTTCACTCGGCGTCACGAGGCGGCGGCGCGGAGCTTCGTCCTCAAGCTCGCCGCCGCGTTCGCGCTCACCGGCGCGGGCGGGCTCGTCGCCAAGCGTCTGGGCTTCGTCCTGCCCAAGGATGTCGCGTCCGTCGCCTGGGCCACCCTGATCGGCGGCATCGTCATCCTCCTCATCGAGTGGGGCATCCGGGGCCGGCCGCTCCAGGAGGACGTCACCTGGACCATCGCGGTGGCGGTGGGGCTCGCGCAGATCGTGGCCGCCGTCTTTCCCGGCACCTCGCGCTCCGGCGCGACGATCCTGATCGCGCTCGCCTTGGGGCTCGCGCGTCCCGCGGCGACCGAGTTCTCCTTCTTGGTGGGAGTCCCCACGCTCCTCGCCGCCGGTGGCTACGAGGCGCTGCACGCGATGCGCCATCCCGACCCCGTCACCACCAGCTGGGGCCTGGTGCTACTGGGCACCGTGGTATCCGCCCTCGCGGCCCTCGTCACCGTCCGCTGGCTGCTCCGCTTCGTCCAGACCCATACCTTCGTCGGCTTCGGGTGGTACCGGATCGCCCTTGGCCTCATCATTCTCGTTGCCCAGCGCGGGAGCGCTTGAGGCCATGAGTCCCGACGTCATCGTGGTCGGCTGTGGCAATGCCGCGCTCTGCGCCGCGCTGGCCGCGCGTGAGGGCGGCGCCTCCGTCCTCGTCCTCGAGAAGGCGCCGGAGCACGAGCGCGGCGGCAATTCGTTCTTCACCGCCGGCGGCTTCCGCTTCGCTCACGAGGGGCTGGCGGACCTCCGCCGCGACATCCTCACCGATCTCTCCGACGAGGAGGCGGCGACCATCGAGGTGCCGCCTTATCCCGAGTCCCAGTTCCGGGACGATCTGCTCCGCGTCACCGAAGGGCTGACCGATACCGACCTCTCGGAGCATCTGATTCGTCGCTCCCGCGCCACGGTGGCGTGGATGCGCGAGCGTGGACTCCGCTGGATCCTCATGCACGGCCGGCAATCCTACCCGGTGGGCGGAAAGCACCGTTTCTGGGGCGGACTCAACGTGGAGGCGGTGGGCGGCGGACCGGGCCTGGTCCAGATGCTCCTCGACCGCGCGGAGGCCGCCGGCGTGGAGGTGCGCTACTCGCATGCCGCGCACCGCCTGATCCAGGACGCGGGGGGGCGCGTGACGGGGGTGCAGGTGCGCACGCCGGCCGGCCTTCGCGATCTCTCCGCCCGTGCCGTCGTGATCGCGGCGGGCGGCTTCGAGGCGAATCCGGAGTGGCGGACGCGCTACCTCGGCCCGGACTGGGACCTCGCCAAGGTGCGCGGCACCCGGCACAATACCGGCGAGGGCATCCGCATGGCGCTGGACATCGGTGCCCAGGCCTACGGACACTGGTCGTCCTGCCACGCGGTGGCCTGGGACGCGGGCGCGCCGCCCTTCGGCGATCGCCGAGTCGGCGACATGTTCCAGAAGCACTCCTACCCGCTCGGCCTCATCGTCAACGTGCACGGCGCCCGCTTCGTGGACGAGGGCGCGGACCTCCGAAACTATACCTATGCCAAGTACGGGCGCGAGATCATCCGCCAGCCGCAGCGGCTGGCCTTCCAGATCTTCGACCAAAAAACCGTCGAGATTCTTCGCGAAGAGTACCGCATCCGCCAGGTCACCAAGGGCGAGGCCCACACCATCGAGGATCTCGCGCGTCAGCTCGACATCGATGTCGAGGGCCTGGCCCGCACCGTGAGGGAATTCAACGCCGCCTGTCAGCCCGGCGAGTTCAACCCCGCCGTGCTGGACGGCAAGGCCACGCGCGGCATCACCCCGCCCAAGTCCAACTGGGCGCTCCCCATCGACACCCCGCCCTATCTGGGGTTCGCGGTGACCTGCGGCATCACCTTCACCTTCGGCGGGCTCCGCGTGAACACCCGGGCGGAAGTGCTCGACACCGCCGATCTACCCATCCCGGGTCTCTACGCGGCAGGCGAGCTGGTGGGCGGCCTCTTCTATCACAACTACGCGGGGGGCTCCGGGCTCATGTCGGGCTCGGTGTTCGGCAAGACGGCGGGTGATGCCGCATCGGCCCAGATCCGGCGGTCCGCGGAGTCGCTCGCCGCGCGCTAGCGGTCGGAGGCCTGGTCGAGCCAGGCCAGAATGGTCTTGAAAGGGCCTTCCCAGCCGTCCTCGACCATCAGCATGTGCGCGTGGCCCGCCGCCTCCAGATAGGTCGCGCCGTACTTGGCGGCGATCTTCCGCTGAATCGCGGTGGGGGTGATGGCATCGTGCTCGGCCCCGACCACCAGAGTCGGGCACCGCACCCGGCGCGCGTCAACCGCCACCGAGCCCAGCGCCAGCTCGCGCGCGGCGCGGCCCGATTCCAGGACTAACCTTGGATAAAGTTGTTCCTGGGTCTCGCGGGACAGGCCATTGGCGATGAGGGCGGCGGCATCGTCCGGGCGCGGCTGGAAGGCCCGGCTCCCCAGTATCGCCCCGGCGTACCTCCACATGCGAGAGAGCACACCCCAGCGCAGCACGATGATGCCGCGGGGCGGCGCGCTGGCGAGAAATACCGCGGCCGTGACGGCACCCTCTTCCGCGATCTTCTGGGCGACCAGGCCGCCCATCGAATGGCCGAGCACGGCCGCGGGGCCCAGCGCGCGAAGGCAGTCGCGCACGTCCTCGACATAGTCGAGCACCGAGACCCGCCCGAGGTCGGGGACGGGACGGCTGCCCCAGTGACCGCGGAGATTGACGGCCCAGGTGTCCCAGCCGGCGGCGGCCGCCGCCTTCAAGTAATTCTCGAGGTACCAGCTCCCGCCGTTCATGCCGTGAACCAGGAGGAGCGGATGCGGGCGGGCGGCCCCTCGTGCCGGAGCGTGATCGAGGAGGAGGTCCCCGATCCGCTCCTGGACGAGGTCGGTCACGTTATTTGGGCTGGAACCAGGCGCCGATGAGTACCCACTGGTGGCGCCCGCCGCCGATTTCCTGGAGCGCCCAGCGCGGCATGTGGATATAGCCGCGCGTGGTCTCGGCGATATAGGAGCCGGGCACCGTCACCGACTGCGGCTCGGGCCGCTTTCTGGCCTCGGCCTCGAGCGCTCCCTGGGTCGGCGCGCCGGGCTGGCTCCCTGGTTCGGCTTCCGGCAGGGCCTCCTCCTCGGGAATCAGCACGAGCACGACATTGTCGACGGTCTGGGGATTCTGCTCCCAGTAGCGGATCACTTGCCCGTATCGCTCCCCCCCGATCTGGCCGTCGCCCCACGGCAGCATCGGGTAGGGATTGTTCTGCGGATTCGCGACGCCGGGCTGGAACCTCGTCGACCCGGGATTCCCCAGCGTCGCAAAAGGATTGGGCGTTCCCAGCCCGGGCCCGAGGGCGGCGGGAGGAGGTGGAGCCGTTGGCAGCTGGGCGGCGACCGAGGAGGGCGCGGTAGGGGTAGCGACGGGGCCCGCGGCCAGCCCAAGCCCGACGGGAATGGTGACCAAAGCGAGCACGAAAGTCCCGGTGATCAAGATCCGTTGCATGGCCATTGCCTCCTGGGCGAAGCCTCCCCGTAACCGCAGGGTAGCCCAGGATAGCGCACCATTGGTCTCGGGGCCAGCGACGCGGGAGGCCCCTCGTCCCTCGCGTCAGCCCGATCGGGCGTTCGCTCGGATGGTCTCCAGCACGAGCTCGGCCGTCGCGACCAGGTCCTTCACGTCCACCCACTCGTTCACGGTGTGGATGTCGCGCATACCGCACGCGAGATTGGCGACTTCCAGCCCACGGGCCACGAAGACGTTCGCGTCCGAGCCGCCCCCGGTGCTGCGGGTGGGACACTTGCGCCCCAGCGCCTCGGCCGCCGCCGTGACGAGCTGGACGATGGTGGCGCCGTCGGCGATGTCCAGACGCTCGTACTGGCGCTCGACCTTGGTCTCCAGCCGGGCCCGGTGCTCCCGGCCCTCCAGGGTCACGGCATGGCGCCCGACCGCCTCCTCGAAGCGACTGCGCATGTGCTCGGTCTGAGCCTTGAGCTTGGCCTCGGAGAGGCTCCGCGTCTCTCCGCGGACTACCACCTGGCTCGGCACGATATTGGTCCCGAGCCCGCCCTGGATGACGCCCAGGTTGGCGGTGGTCTCGGCGTCCACACGTCCCAGCCGCATGCCGGCGATGGCTTCGCTCGCTACCTGGACGGCGCTGATCCCGCGCTCGGGACAGATCCCCGCATGGGCCTCCAGCCCGTGGACGGTGAAGGACAGCCGGTTGGCGGCGGGCGCCCGGGTGACCAGCTCATTGACGCCGTCCACGTCGAGGACCAGGCCGCGGCGCGCGCGGAGCCGGCTCGTATCGAAGTGCTTGGCGCCGAGGAGCCCGGACTCCTCGCAGATGGTGATGACGACTTCGAGGTCTCCGTGAGGCAGCCGGCCCTCTCGGAGCGCCCGGATGGCCTCGAGAATGGCCACCAGCCCGGCCTTGTCGTCGCCGCCCAGCACGCTCGTGTGGTCGGTGTGGATGATATCGCCCTCGATCACGGTATGGACCTGACTGGCCGGTCCCACGGTGTCCATGTGGCCCGAGAGGAGCATGGGGGCCGCCGCCGCGTCGGTCCCCGTGAAGCGCGCGAGGATATTGCCGGTATTGCCGCCCACCTTCTCGCCCGCGTCGTCCACCTCCACGCTGGCGCCCATGCCCTTGAGAATGGACTCGAGCCGCCGCGCGATCTGGCCTTCCCCTCGGGACAGGCTCGGGATGGCGGTCAGCTCGAGGAACTCCTCCGTCAAGCGCTTGCGGTTGATCATCGCGGCTCGCCTTCCCTCAGGTGCTTGGTCATCCAGCCTCGGCTCCGCTCCACCGCGTCCATCCGGTGCCCCATGTCGGTGAGCCGGTGATCGGCTCCCGGGATCCAGTGCAGTGCCCGCGGCTCGCGCGCGCGGGCGTAGAGCGCCTGCCCGTGCGCGGGCGGCACCACCTCGTCGGCCGCGCCCTGTATCACCAGGAGGTGGCTCACGCCCGTCGGCGCTTCCGCATGCTCGCCCGCCCGGACTTCCGCGACCAGAGCCGGGCCCAACCCGGTGGCCTCGGACATCTCACGCGCTTCGAGGTCGCGGAGGGCGGCCGGCGCGTTCCAGGTTACCACCACATACGGCGCCTGCGCCCGGCGCCGGTGGGCCGCGTGCAGCGCGACGAAGCCGCCCAGGCTCGAGCCGAGGAGACCGAAGCGGCCGGACAGCGCGGGGTGAGCCGCCAGGTGCTCGAGCACCGCCTCGAGATCGGCGACACGGGTGGCGATGGTGGCATCACGGTACGAGCCGCCGGATTCCCCCGCCCCGCGGAAGTCGAAGCGCGCGAGCGCGAGGCCGGCCTCCGGCATCATCCGGCCGAGCAGCAGGTACTTGTCGCTGTCCTTCGACGCGCCCAGGCCGTGGCAGGCGACCACGCACGCCGCGCGACGCGAGGGAGGAAGGTGGAGGACACCGGCGACGGCGAGTGCGCCGACGCGGACGGAGAAGCGCTCGCTAGGCCCAGACGAGATCGAAGAGACGGCAGACATTCACGGACAGCCGGTACATCGTCTCGTCGACGGGGAGGCGCTTGATCTTGGCCACCTCCTCCGCCACTCGCGCGGCCACCCAGGGCCCGGAGGGCTCGCCCTCGAACTCGCCCCCGTATTGCCACGGACCATCGCTTTCCACCAGGAGCGAGTCGAGCGGCACCGCCTCCACCAGCTCGCGGTCACGCTCGCGGTATACCACCTCGGGCGTCACGGAGACGAAGTGGCCCGCGTCCACGATGGCGCGCGTGACGTCCATCGGCGCCTTGTGCCAGTGGAACACCGCGCGCTCGACACCGGCTTTGCCCAGGGCGTCCAGCGCGTCCGCGGCAGCGCCGTGGGGGGCGTGCAGCACCACCGGCAGGTCGAAGCGAGTGGCGAGCCGGAGCAGCCGGTCGAGGCGCGCGCGGCCACGCGAGATGAGCCCGGCCGCGTCGTCGGCGGCGGCAAGGTTGTACCAGGGGAGCCCGATCTCGCCCACCGCGACGATGCGCGCATGGTGCTCGGCGACCTGGGCCTCGACATGCTCGAGATCCGCGTCGGTGAGCGCCTCCCACTCGGGATGGAATCCCAGCGCTGCCCACACCGACTTGCGGTGACCGTCGGCCACCGCCAGGGTGCACGCATTGGTGGCGGGATCGCAGCCCACCGCGACCACGCCCCACACGTCCGAGGCCAGCGCGCGCGAGAGGGTGCCCCGCGTGTCCGCGAAGGCGGCGTCGTGCAAGTGGCAGTGGCTGTCGACGATCACGCGCCCGCCACCACCATGCGGCCGATGAGGAGCGTGGGGGCGGCGGTGCGGTCCCGGAACACGAGGTCGTTGCCGACCCCCTCCACCGCCTGGAACATGTCGAGGAGATTGCCCGCCACCGTGATCTCCTCCACCGGATAGGCGAGCACGCCGTTCTCGATCCAGTAGCCGACGGCGCCGCGCGAATAGTCGCCGGTGACCCCGTTGACGCCGAAGCCGATGAGCTCGGTGACGTAGAGCCCGTTCTTCACGCCGCCGATGAGCGCCTCCGGGGCGGTGTCGCCCGCGGCGAGATATAGATTGGTCGTCGACACGCTCACGCCGCTGCCGTCCCGGGCGGCGTGATGCGTGGACGGCAGTCCGAGCTTGCGGCCGCTATAGCTGTCGAGGAGATAGGAGGCGAGCACGCCCTTGTCCACCAGCACCGTCCGCTGGATGGGGAGCCCCTCGCCGTCGAACGGGCGCGAGCCGAGCGCGCCGGGCACGGTGCCGTCGTCCACGATGGTGATCGACGGCGCGGCGATGGACTGGCCCAGCCGGTTCAAGAGGAAGCTCGCCCCGCGATAGAGCGCAGGCCCCGCCGCCGCTCCCGCGATGTGCCGGACCAGCGTGGCCGCCATCTGCGGGTCGAAGATCACGGGCACCTCCGCGGTCTTCACGCGCCGGGCGCCCAGCCGGCGCAGCGCGCGCCGGGCCGCCGTTTGCCCCACTTCCTCGGGCGAGTCCAGACCCGCGCGCCGACGGGTGACGTGGTACCAGCCGTCCCGCTGCATCTCGCCGTTGTCGGTCGCGAGCGGCGAGGTGGAGAGGCTGAAGGACGAGGTGCGGTACTCGCCCGCGAAGCCATGGGACGTCGCATAGGCGTAACGGGCGTGACCGTCCGAGAAGTCCCCACCTTCGGAGTTCGTGATGCGTGGATCGAAGGACAGCGCGGCCCCTTCGCAGCGCCGCGCCAGCTCGATCTTGGCCTCCGGCGTCAGGTCATGGCCGGTGGGATCGTCCAGGTGGAGATCCGGTACCGCGCGGGCCAGGGCCGAGGCCTCCGGCAAGCCGGAGAGCGGATCGGGCGCGGTGATGCGGGCGAGCGTCACCGCCTCATCCACCAGGCGCACGAGGGACTCGCGGGAGAGATCGGAGGTGGAGGCGGCGGCGGCGGACCGTCCCACGAACACCCGGAGCGCGAGGTGCTGGTCGCGCGCGTGCTTGACCGTATCCACCTGCCCCATGCGCACCTGCGCCGAGAACGACTGATCCTCGCCCACGTAGGCGTCGGCCTCGGTGGCGCCCTTCTTCCGCGCCCCCTCGAGCACGTCGGCGAGGAGATCGAGCAAAGCGCCCGTCATACCTGGGTCCCGCCAACGGTAATCCCGTCGATGCGAATCGTCGGCAGCCCCACGCCCACCGGCACCGACTGGCCCTCCTTGCCGCAGGTCCCCACGCCCTCGTCCATCTTGAGATCGTGCCCCACCCGGCTCACGCGGCTCAACGCGTCGGGCCCGTTGCCGATGAGGGTGGCGCCCTTGACCGGCGCCGTCACCCGGCCGCCCTCGATGAGATAGGCCTCGCTGGCCGAGAAGACGAACTTGCCGCTCGTGATGTCCACCTGCCCGCCGCCGAAGTTGACGGCGTAGAGACCGTGGTCCACGGAGCGGATGATCTCTTCGGGGTCGTCCTGGCCTGCCAGCATGAAGGTATTGGTCATGCGGGGCATGGGCGGGTGCGCGTAGGACTCGCGCCGGCCGTTGCCGGTGGGCTCCTGCCCCATCAAGCGCGCGTTGAGCCGGTCCTGCATGTAGGCGCGGAGCACGCCGTTCTCGATGAGAACGTTCGAGCGCGTGGGCACGCCCTCGTCGTCCACGTTGAGCGAGCCGCGGCGATTGGCCATGGTGCCGTCGTCGACCACGGTGACGAGCTCGGAGGCCACCTTCTGGCCGAGCCGCCCGGAGAAGGCCGATGTGCCCTTGCGATTGAAATCACCCTCGAGCCCGTGGCCGACCGCCTCGTGGAGAAGTATGCCGGGCCAGCCCGGACCCAGCACCACCGTCATGGTGCCGGCGGGAGCGTCCACCGCGCCCAGCTTCAGCACGGCCTGTCGCACCGCCTCCGAGGTGAAGTGCTTCCAGCGCTCGCTCTCGAGGAACCAGTCGAAGGCCACCCGGCCCCCGCCGCCATAGCCCCCGATCTCCCGTTTGCCGTTTTCCTCCGCGATCACGGTGATGCTCAGTCGCGTGAGAGGCCGGAGGTCGCCCATGGTCCAACCCGACGGCCCCGCGATCAGGACCACGACGTCCTCGCTGCCGAGGCTCGCGATGACCTGCTTCACTCGAGGATCCGCGGCCCGCGCGGCGGCATCCACCCGCTTCAGGAGCTCGACTTTGCGGAGGACATCGGTCGCGATGGGCGGCTCGGCGAGCGTGTAGAGGTCATGCGGGCGCGCGCCGGTCGTCACGGGCACCACCGCCGACTCGCCGGCGCCGTCGGCGATGGCTCGGGCCTGCCGCGCGGCCTCCTCCAGATTGGGTAGGGCCAGATCATCGGTGTGGGCATAGCCCGTCCGTTCGCCGGACTGGGCGCGCAGCCCCGCCCCCTGGCTCACGTGACGGGAGGCCTTCTTGACGGCGCCCTCCTCCAGGACCAGCTCCTCGCTGATCCGGTACTCGAGATAGAGGTCCGCGTGATCCACCCGCCGGGCCAGCGTCGACCCGAGCAGGCGCTCCATGACGGACGCGCTCAGGCCGAACCTGTCTGCAAAAAACCGTTCCGGATGCGCCAGCATTTCAGTCTCCGTGGGGCTGCGAGGAGGACCACATCCTAGCACTCGCCCCGGTGGGCTCTTTCACTTTTTGTGACGCCGAGTTGGCGCGCATGGATTCACTCGCCGACGAGGCGTGAGTTCACGAATTCCAGGTACTTCCACCGGCTTACGCCGGAGATTACTCGAGGGTCTCCTCAGACCTCTCCGGACTTCGCCTGGAAGGCCTGGACGATCTCATGGATCTGCCGGAGCCCGCCCAGCACCGCGGGCCCTGGACTCAGGATATCAGCCCCGTCGAGCGGGTGGATCTCACCGTCCCGGACCGCGCTGACCCCCTCCCAGCCGGAGCGGGCCCGGATGGCGGCGACGTCCACGGGCTTGCCGCACCACGAGGCGAGGATGATCTGCGGATCACGGCGGGCTACCTCGGCGAGATCCACCACCCGCCCGCGCGCCGAGGCCTCGCGGCGCAGCTCCGGGAAGACGTCGCGGCCGCCGGCGAGCTCGATGATCTCGGACACCCAGCGAATGCCCGCGATCGGGGGATCCGGCCACTCCTCGAAGTAGACGCGGGGACGATCCGGCCACACGCTCGAGTACTCGCGCACCTGCCGGATCTCGTCCCGCATGTCGAGCACCAGCTCGCGCGCGCGGTCGGCCAGCCCCAGCGCGCCGCCCACGACCAGGACGGTCCGGAAGATGTCGTCCACCGAGCGCTGATTGGTGCACAGCACGGTGAGACCGGCGCGCAAAAGCTCGGCGGTGACGTCGGCCTGGAGATCCGAGAACGCCAGCACCAGCTCGGGCTCGAGCTGGACGATGCGGTCGATCCGAAACGACGTGAATCCGCCCACCCGCGGCTTGTCGCGCGCCTCGGCCGGGCGCGTCGCGGTGCCGGGCACGCCCACCACCCGGTCGCCCGCGCCCAGGGCATAGCAGATCTCTACGTGCTCGGCCGAGAGGCAGACGATGCGCCCCGGGAACTCTGCGGCGGACTTGCCGTACATGCCTGGACCATACCAGATGCGGGGCCGCCCGGATGCTGGGGGCTCCCGATGCTATACTGCGCGCGCATGCTCGGCCCTTCGACGGAAGAGGTCCCGGTCCCGGAGCCTCGGCGTCCCGCGCGCTACTTCTCTCCCTGGTTCACGGCGCTGTGCACCGTGGTCGCGGTGGCCCTGGTGTCGCTCTATGCGGCTCCCTGGCGCGGCTCTCCTCTCGACCAGCTCGAGCGACCGGCAGAGTCCCTCGAGCGGATGGTCACGCGCGACCTCGACGTTCGCGACGCGCTCCGCTCCGCGCCGAGGTGGGAGCGAGAGCTCTACGCCGTTTTTGCCGGCGCCGACGATTCGGTGGCGGAGGCGCTGCGCTGGTACGACGAGCTGCTCGAGGTAGTGGACGGCGAGACCGCCGCCCTCTATCACGCCATTCTCCAGGCCGAGGCGGGTGAGCCGGCGCCCGATGAGGAGCAGGCGGACGAGGCGGTAGTGGCGGCGTACTCTTCGCGGCCGGTGTCCCCGGAGGAGGCCCGCGCCCTCATCGCCCGCATTCGCTCCACTCTGCCCCGGAACTGGTTCACCGACACGCTCGTCTCGAGAATCGCGCGGAAGGTAGGCGACCTCCCCACCGCGGAGGAGGCGCAAGCGGATATCGCGAGCCGGGGCCAACGCTTGCTCGGCCGCTGGCTGGGGCTGACCGCGACCGAGCTGACGCTGATCGCGCTCACGATCGCGCTGCTCATGGTGGCGCGGGCGAGCGGTGGCATTCCGCGGCTGGGCGCGGCCCCCCTGCCGCCCACCTGGGGCTTCGCCGACGGCTACGCCCTCGTGGTCCGCGGCGTGCTCGGGCTGCTGGGCCTCACGCTCGTGATCCTGTTCCTCGTCCCCGACGCGCATGACCTGCTCCGGGTCGCCTCCTTCGCGGCGGGGTTCCCGGTCATTCTGTGGACCATCGCCTATCACCGCGCGCGGGGCGAGTCGTTCCGGGCCGCCTTCGGCCTCGATATCCCGTGGGGCCGCCTGGCCTGGCTGCTCGGCACCGCCATGGTGCTCGCCGGCGTCGGCGGCGCCGCGGAGGCCGGGATGGGCGCACTCGCGAACGCGCTCGGCGTCGATACGCACTGGGCAGACGGGCTGCCGGAGGACCTTCTGTGGGACCCGCCCTGGCAGGTCGTGCTGGGCACACTGGATACCGTGATCTGGACGCCCTTCGTCGAGGAGCTCACCTTCCGCGGCCTGCTCTACGGCACGCTACGCACGCAAACCGGGCCGCCGCTGGCCGCCTTGGCGAGCGCCTGCATCTTCGCCATCGCCCATGGATACGGGCCGACCGGGTTTCTCTCGGTGCTCATCTCGGGGCTGCTGTGGGCCATCGCGTACGAACGGACGCGAAGCCTGCTCCCGGGGATCCTGGCGCATGCGGCCAACAACCTGTCGGTGACCGTCACCTATCTTCTCCTGCTCCGCTTCTGAGGAGGGGGTCCGCCGCCGGCTCAGGCCTTGGCGCCGTCGAAGAGCTCGGTCCTCGCGATCTTTCGCTGGAAGGCGAGATAGGCCTCTTTGGTCAGGCGCGGCTTCTCCGCGCGGAGGACCTCGCGCGCGCCTTCCGCGTTGCCGTACAGCATGTCGACCGCCATCAGTGCCAGCTGCTTGGCCGGCTCGACGTAGGCGAGCCGAGGGTCGGCGATCGCATAGTCGGCGCCGTGCCCGCTGCCCTGGGCCCCGCCCATATAGGGATGCAGGGTCGGCATGACGTGGGAGATGTCTCCCATGTCGGTGGAGCCGCTCCGGTGCCCCGTCCTCGTCACCTGATCCTCGCCGAGGAGCGCGCGGGCGTTCACCGCGAAGCGGTCCGCCATGCCCGGGTGATTGAAGAGCGGCAGGTAGCCCGGGAGGGTTTCGATCTCGACCTGGGCGCCCAGGGCCAGCGCGCCCGCGCGCAGCGCCCGGTCCACGCGGACATTGGCTTCGAGGATGGCGTCCACCGTCTTGCCCCGCACATAGGTCTCGATACGCACCTCGCCCGGGATCACGTTCACCTGGCTGCCGCCGTGCGTGATGATGGGATGAACGCGAATGGAGTCCTCGTCACGGAAGGTCTCGCGGATGGCGTTGATCGCGGCCAGCCCGATATTGGCGGCGTAGAGCGCGTTGATCCCGAGGTGGGGCGCCCCGCCCGCGTGCGACGCGCGGCCGATGTACCGGACGGTCTTCACGATGCAGCCGTTGTTGGACGCGGAGACCCCCGCCTTCTTCATCTCCGGCTGAGGGGTCGTGTGGATCATCATGGCCAGGTCCACGTCGTCGAAGTGCCCGAGGCGGAGCAGCTCGGGCTTGCCGCCGAGGAACTCGAGCCGGCCCTCCCGGGCCTGTTGCACCCGCCACTCCACGTCCCCGTATTCCTCGGCGGGCACCGCGAAGAAGACCACGCGCCCGGCCAGGTGCTCGAAGGCCTTGGCCCCGACGAGCCCGAACGCCGCCCCGAGCAGTCCCGCCACCTGGGCATTGTGACCGCAGGCATGGGCCGCGCCGGTCTGCGGGTCGGCCACCGGATGCCCGGCCACGACGAGGCCGTCCAGCTCGCCGAGCAAGGCGAAAGTCGGCCCGTCCTTCCCGCCCCGGGCCTCGGCGCGGACGCCGGTGATGGCCAGTCCCCCCTTGGGCGCGAGCCCCAGCCCGCTCAGCGTCTCCTCGACCAGCCTCGCGGTCTTGAACTCCTTGAAGCCGAGCTCGGGGTGCCGGCGAATGGTCTCGCCGATCCCGATGATCTTGTCGGCATTGCGGTCGATGGCCTCGCAGATGCTCTGCTTCAACGCGGCGGCGGTGGTCATGACGCGTCCTTTCCTGATGAGGTCAATCGCGTGGGCATGGTGCCGGGCGCGCGGGTTGCCATCACGCGCGCCCCAGAGCGTCGAGGAAAGCCCGCGTGGCCTCTCCCGGGCGGGCGGCGGCCAGCATGGCGGAGATCACGGCCACCCCGGCCGCCCCCGCGGCGAGCACGTCCCGGACCCGCGCCGCGGTGATCCCGCCGATGGCGAGCACCGGCGTGGCCACCGCGGTGGTCACCCGGCGCAGAGCCTCGAGGCCCTGCGGCGGCCCGTAGGGGCGCTTGGACGGCGTGTCGAATACCGGACCGAAGACGATGAAGTCCGCGCCCTCTGCCGCCGCCGTCCGCGCCTCCTCGAGGGAGTGGACGGAGGCGCCGATCAGAAGTTCGGGGCCCCCGATCGCGCGCAACACGGGGACGGGCAAGGAGTCGTGCGTGCGCTGGACGCCGTCCGCCCCCACCGCCAGAGCCACGTCCACGCGATCGTTTATGAGGAGGCTCGCCTTGCGGCGTCGCGTGGCCTCGCGGAGCGGCGTGGCCAGCGCCAGAAGCGCGCGAAGGGGAAGATCCTTCTCCCGGAGCTGCACCGCGCGGAGCCCGGCCTCGAGGCACTCCTCCACCACCTCGAGCAGCGGCCTCGGGGATTGCTTGCGATCCGTCACGAGGAGCAGAGCGAAGCCGGGACTGCCGCTCAGCTCGTGCTCCAGTCGGGCACCCCCTCGATGGGCGAGGAGGCCGTGGCGTAGAGCTTCTTGCCGATGCGCCCGGCCTTGAAGGCCAGCCGTCCGGCCTCCACCGCGAGCCGCATGGCGGTGGCCATGGCCACGGGATCCTTGGCGCCGGCGATGGCGGTGTTCATGAGGACACCGTCGCAGCCTAGCTCCATGGCGATGGCGGCGTCGGAGGCGGTGCCCACGCCGGCGTCCACGATCACCGGCACCGTCACCGCCTCGAGGATGAGCTTGAGATTGTACGGGTTGCGGATGCCCAGCCCGGAGCCGATGGGCGCCCCCAGCGGCATCACCGCCGCCGCGCCCGCGTCCTCGAGCTTCTTGCAGGTCACGGGATCGTCGTTGGTGTAAGGCAGGACGCTGAAGCCCTCGCGGGCGAGCGTCTTCGTGGCCTCGAGCAGCCCCAGGGTGTCGGGGAAGAGGGTGCGCGAGTCGCCGATGACCTCCAGCTTGACCAGGCTGCCGAGGCCGGCCTCGCGGGCGAGATAGCAGGTGCGCACCGCCTCGTCCGCGTTGTAGCAGCCCGCGGTATTGGGCAAGAGGGTGTAGCGCTTGGTGTCGATATAGTCGAGGAGCGACTCCCCCTGCCCCGGCAGGCTCACGCGGCGTACCGCCACCGTGACGATCTCCGCGCCGGATGCCTCGATCGCCTCGCGCATGTTCTCGAACGAGGGATACTTGCCGGTGCCCACGATGAGCCGGGACTTGAACTCCTTGCCGCCGAGCCACAGTGAAGTGTCGTACATGACGTCATCCTCCTCCCATCGGGCGCACGATCTCGACCTTGTCTCCGTCCTTCAGCACGGTGTCGGCGTAGCGGGCGCGCGGCCATACCTCGCGGTTGAGCGCCACCGCGGTGAACTCGCGGCGGACCTTGAGGTGGCCGAGCAGGCCGTCGACGGTGAGCCCGTCCGGCAGCTCCATCGGCTGGCCATTCACGTTGACGGTCATCGCGTCCCCGAAAACAAAAAACCGCACCTCACCGGGTGCGGTCGGAGCGCGACGGTCGCGCCGCGTTCCCTTCGCTGGGATTATCCAGATCAGGTTCGAGGGGTCCCGGGCCGCACCCGGTTCTCAGGAAACCTCCCCCCGCGTCGCTGCCGGATTATACCCCACCGTCAAGCTGGCGGGCGAGCGCATCGGGGTCCGACGTGGGGCCTGGCACACGAACTTCCGGCAGAGGTAGGCGGTGGCCCGCCCCGCCTCGGCCCGTTTGCCGGCGAGGAGCGGCAGCGCCTCCGCCTCCCTGGCCCCGTCCGCCATTCCCGCCACCACGCGATTCGGGAGGTAGCGTCCGAATATGCGGGCCAGCAGCGGGGCCGCGCCGGCCTCGCCGCCCGGGCCGGCGGGCCAGACCACGGCGATCTCCGGGACCGGTCCCAGGTGGAAGTCCAGCGCGGCGAGGTAGCGCCCGAACCCCGTGGGGTGCTTCCGCATGAGGTCCGCCATGGGCCGGAGCGCGCGGAGCGCCTGCCGCTCGTAGCGCTCGTCGCCCAGGTGCGCGGCGAGCCGGAACAGCCACTCGATGGCCACGGAGGTGCCGCTCGGCACCGCATTGTCGAAGAGGCTCCGGGGCCGGACGACCAGGGCCTCCTGATCGGAGCCGGTGTCGAAGAACGCCTCCCGCGCCTCGTCCCAGAACAGCCGCAGCGCCTCCTCGGCGAGCGCGCGCGAGTGGTCCAGCCAGCGTCGGTCGAAGGTCGCCTCGTAGGCGTCGAGCAGCCCCGCGCCGACCATGGCGTGGTCCTCGAGATATCCCAGGATGTGCGGGCGGCCGTCCTTCCAGGAGCGCTGGAGGCGGCCGTCCACGACCATCTGCGAGGTGAGAAAGTCGGCGCTCCGGGTGGCGGCGGCGAGATAGTCCGGCCGCCCCAGGGCGCGTCCCGCCTCCGCGAAGGCAGTGAGGGTCAGCCCGTTCCAGGCGGCCAGCACCTTGTTGTCGAGGCCCGGGTGCACGCGGCCCTCGCGGGCCGCCAAGAGGATCCCGCGGGCGCGCACGATATGCTCGGCCAGGCGCTCGACCGAGATACCGAGGCGCTCCGCGACCTGGGCGGGCGCGCGCGGCACGTGCAGGATGCTGTGGCCCTCGAAGTTCGGCCCGTCCGCCACGCCCCAGAAGGCGAGCGCCGCCTCCGCCGTCTCCGCGTCCGGGATCAGCGCGCGGATCTCCTCGGGGGTCCAGACGAAGAACTTGCCCTCCACGCCTTCCGAGTCCGCGTCCTGGGCGGAAAAGAACCCGCCCGAGGGATGCGTCATCTCGCGCAGCACGTAATCGAGCGTCTCCTCGGTGACTCGACGGTATTCCCCCTCGCCGGTGGCGAGCCAGGCGTGGAGGTAGAGGCGCGCGAGCTGGGCATTGTCATAGAGCATCTTCTCGAAGTGCGGCACCAGCCACTCGGCGTCCACCGAGTAGCGGTGAAAGCCGCCGCCGAGCTGGTCGTACATGCCGCCCCGGGCCATGCGGGTGAGCGTGAGGCGCACCATGTCCAGCGCGCGGGGGTTCCGGGTACGCCCCCAGAAGCGAAGCACCGAGTCCCAGATCATGGGCTGGGGGAACTTGGGGGCGCCGGACGTGCCCCCCTCCCGCTCGTCGAAGTGCTGGGAGACGCCCTGGAACGCGTTGAACAGGATCTCGTCCGTCAGGACGGTGGCGGAGGCTCGAAGCCCCTCGCTCTGGCGCATCTGCTCGAGGAGCTGCCGTCCCGACTCCGCCACGTCGCCGCGGCGCGCGCGATAGGCCTCGGCCACCCCTTGCAGCACGCGCGGAAAGGCGGGCATGCCGTGACGCTCTTCCGGGGGAAAGTAGGTGCCGCCGTAGAAGGGCACGCCCGCCTGCATGTAAATCTGGTCCACGTCGGGCCGCTCCTCGCGATCCACCTTCACGTTGACGAAGAGCTCGTTCATCAGGCCGGCGATGGCCGGGTTCTCGAAGGACTCGCGCTCCATCACGTGGCACCAGTGACAGGCGGAGTAGCCGACGGACAGCAGCAGCGGACGGTCCTCGCGCCGCGCGCGCTCGAAGGCCTCCCCGCCCCAGGGGTACCAGTCCACCGGGTTGTGGGCGTGCTGGAGGAGATACGGACTGGTCTCGCGGGCCAGACGGTTCTCGGTCACGGGGGTTGTCCGGCTGGGTTACTAGACGAACGGGAGCGCGGCGACCCGCGCGGGAATGAGCGGGTCGTCGGCGCCGACCGCCACCGGAGTGCCCGGCTCGAGGTACTCGCGACGGAGGTAGCCCAGCGCGATGGGGAGGCCGAGGGCGAGAGAGCGCACGGACGATGTCAGGCGGCCGATCTCCTTGCCTTCCGCCATCACGGGGGTGCCCGGCCGGGGCACGATCTCGCCCTCGAGGCGCAGCCCGGCGAGCGCGCGGTTGACGTGCCCGCGGTACTTCACCCGCGCCACCAGCTCCTGGCCGATATAGCAGCCCTTGGTATAGCTGATGAGGTCCTCGCGGCGGAGCTCGGGCAGCAGCACCGTCTCGTCCACGTCTATTCCAAACACGGGCTCGCCGCCTTCCACGCGGAGCACCTCGGCCGCCTCGTCGTTGACGGACACCGCGCCGGCCTCGAGCAGGGCCCGCGCGAGCGCCGGTGACTCGTCCGGAGCCACCCAGAGGAAGTAGCCGGGCAACGGTCCGAACTCGGAGCGCTGGATCACGCGCGCCCGTATGCCGCCCAGGGTGACCTCGGCGTGGGCATGCGGGGCCGCATCTATCGGCCCGCCGGCGAGTCCCTCCAGCAGCGCCGGCGCCCGCGGTCCTTGCAGGGAGAGCACCGCATACGCCTCGTCCATCGGCGCGAAGGAGACCTTCTCCGAGATGAGGTACTTGTCGAGCAGCTGCAAGGTCTTCTCGGTGAGCCGGGGCGGCAGCTCGAGCAGCAGGCGGTCGGCGAGCGTGTACACGCGGAGCAGCGCCATGACCTTGCCGTGGGCGTCGAGGAAGGCGGCCGCGCAGCCCTGGCCGGGGGCGAGCGCCTTCACGTCGTTGCTCAGCATGCCCTGGAGGAAGCTCGCCCGGTCCCGCCCCTCCACCTCGGCCTTCCCGAGGTCGGAGCGGTCGCGCAGCCCGGCGCCTTCGCGGACGGCGCGGTGCTGCTCGGCGAGCGGCGGGGTGACCGGCATGGCGTCATTGTTGTCGGCGGCGACGAGGATGTCAACTTGCGGCCCCGCGCGGAGTCCGTCAGAATGCCGCCGTGTCCGCGCCGATACGCATCGCCCCCGTCCTGCGCCGCCGTTTGCAGCGCCGGCTACTGGCGTGGTACGCGCGGCACCGGCGGGCCCTGCCCTGGCGCGAGACGCGCGACCCCTATCACATCCTCGTCTCGGAGGTCATGCTCCAGCAGACGCAGGTGGAGCGGGTCATCCCCAAGTACCACGAGTTCCTCGGCCGCTATCCCACCCTCGCGCACCTCGCGCGCGCGGAGACCGCGGACGTGACGCGCGCCTGGTATCCGCTGGGCTACAACGTCCGGCCGGTGAACCTCCAGGGCATAGCCCGGGAGACGCTCGCGCGGTACGCCGGGCGGCTCCCCGACGATGCCGCCGCACTCCGGAGCATGCGCGGCATCGGCCGCTACACCGCGGGGGCGATGCTCTCCTTCGCCTTCGGCCGCGACGCCTGCATCGTGGACACCAATGTGCGCCGGGTGCTGGGTCGCATCCTGCTCGGCCCCCGGCGCCTGGCCCGGCTGCGCGGGCAGAAGACCATGTGGGACCTCTCCGCGGCGGTGCTGCCCGCCGGACGAGCCTATGACTGGAATCAGGCCTTGATGGACTTCGGCGCCACCTGGTGCACCGCGCGGTCGCCTCGCTGCCGGCCGTGTCCCATGCGGGGGTTCTGCCTGAGCTATCCCGCCCCCGCTGCGCGCAAGCGCCGGCGTCCCTGATGGACCCGGTCGACCCGATCCGCGCCATCGCGGTGGTCGCCGCCGTGATCGAGCGCGAGGGCAAGATCCTCATCACCCGGCGTCCGGCCGGCTCGCACCTGGCCGGCTTCTGGGAGTTCCCGGGCGGCAAGTCGCTGCCCGGAGAGACCGACCGCGAGGCTCTGGCCCGCGAGCTCCGCGAGGAGCTGGGGGTTTCCGCCGTCGTGGGGGAGCCGCTGGAGGTCGTGGAGTGGCACTACCCGGACACGCATGTCCGGATCGAGTTCTTCCGTTGCGCCATCGACGGCGAGCCGCGCCCGCTCGAGGGCCAGGAGATGGCGTGGGTGGCGCCGGCCGACCTCGGCCGCTACGAGTTTCCGCCCGCGGACACCGTCCTGCTCGACCGTCTCAGGCGGTCGTGACGGCGGCGCGCTCGGCGCGCCCGCTCCAGGCACCCCAGCCGAGCACGGCCGCGTAGAGGGCGAGCCCCGCGAGCTGGAAGGCGAGCGTCCGCATCACCAGCATGGACGCGGCGACGAGGCAAATCCCCCGGAGCCCCCAGCCGAGCGGGCCCCAGCCATGCCCCACCACCAGCGAGGCCAGGGCGGTGGCGGATACCGCGGCAAAGGCCGACATCAAGATGATCTGCCCCCAGTCGCCCTTGAGCAGGAGCTCGGGATGGAAGACGAAGGCGAAGGGCACCAGGAAGCCCGCGATGCCGAGGCGAAAGGCTTCGATGCCGGTGGCGAACATGTCCGCGCCCGCGATATTGGCGGCGGCGAAGGCGGTGACCGCGTCGGGCGGGGTGAGGTCGGAGAGCACGGCGTAGTAGAAGACGAAGAGGTGGGCGGCGAGGAGACTCACGCCGAGATTTCCCAGGGCCGCCGCGCCCACCGTCACCGCGATCACGTAGGCGGCGGTGGTGGGGATGCCGGTCCCGAGCACCGAGACCACCAGGAAGACCAGGATCATCGCGAAGAGCAGAGTGCCCTGGGCCCAGTTGACCACGGTGCCGCCGAAGGCCAGCGCCGCGCCGGTGCGCGTGAGCACTCCCACGATCATGCCCGATCCCGCCAGCGCCACCGCGATGGTGGCGGCGCTGAAGGCCGCCTCCACCAGCGCGTCCCAGCACTTCCGCGGGGTCATCCAGGTGGCGCGGTCGAAGAAGGACAGGATGAAGGTGACGACAATGGTGTAAAAGGCGGCGCCCGTGGGCGAGTACCCTTCCGCGAGGAGGTAGACGATCATCACGAACGGGATCGCGAAGTAGCCCCGCCGGAGCACCGGACGCCACGAGGGCCGCTCGCTCAAGGGCACGGACTGCACGCCGTAGCGAAGGGCGAGGAAGTGGACCATGGCGAAGAGGCCGATGTAGTAAAGGATGGCGGGGATGGCGGCGGCCTTGATGATGTCGAAGTAGGAGATGCCGGTGATTTCCGCCATGATGAAGACGCCCGCGCCCATGACCGGCGGCATGATCTGGCCGCCGGTGCCCGCGATGGCCTCGATGGCGGCGGCATTCTTGGCCGAGTAGCCGCCCTTCTTCATGAGCGGGATGGTGAAGGAGCCGGTGGCGTAGACGTTGGCCACCGTGGAGCCCGAGATCGTCCCGAACAGCGCGGAGCCGATCACCGCGATCTTGGCGGGGCCCCCGCGCGCCCAGCCGGCCAGGCCCACCGCCACGTCGATCACCCACTCCCCGACGCCGGCGCGCATCATCACCGAGGCGAAAAGCACGTAGATGAAGAGGATGTTCGCGGAGATGCCGGTGAGAAAGCCGTACATGCCCTCATCGCCCGCGAGGTAGACGAACTCGACCATGCGGGGGAACGTATAGCCCTTGAAGTTGAAGAGGCCCGGGATCCACTGGCTGGTGGCGAGGTAGACCAGGGACAGCGAGATGGTTACCGCCATCCAGGGGGACAGCGAGCGGCGGCAGGCCTCGATCACGAGCACCGCCATCACCGAGCCCAGCACGACCTCGACGGGCAGCACCGGCGACGCGCCCTCCCAGCGGTGATCCAGCCGGGAATGATCCCAGATGAGATAGGCGCTGCCGAGCCAGGCGATGGTGGCCCAGATCCAGTCCGGCCCGCTGGGCCGAGCCTGGGGCGACGTCTTGTTGAACGGGAAGGCCAGGAAGACGAGCGGGACGAGGAAGAGAAGATGCATCGAGCGCTGGATGCGCGGCTCGAAGACTCCATAGCCCGCGGTATAGAGATGGAACAGAGAAGCCAGGGCGGCGTACGCCCCGGTTGCCCAATAAATAGTGCCGGTTAACTTCCTGATTTCGTGTTCTCCCGAGCGGCGAGAATAGCATGCTCGTGAGCCGCCGGGTCGCCCCTAGGAGGTGGGCGTCGCTCCCTCAATGCGGGGCTCGCCCCGACCACACCCACCACACCGCCACGCCGATGATGACGACCGCGATCAAGAATATCGGGTCGACGTACCACGGCCACTCGGGCAGGTCCTCGGCCTCAAGGGGGTTCACTGCCGCGTCCCTTCCCGCTCGGCTGCCGAGGGCCACTCAATCATGCGGCCCTGGGCTCGCCGCCGCGGCGGCCTCGAGAATCTCCGTCACCAGCGTGACGATGTCCTTCTCCTTGCGGATCGCCCGAGCGGCGAGGGCTTCGGCGTGCGCGCGCGCCAACACCACGCGAAAGGTCATGCGCACCTTGTCGCCGGGAATGGACTCTTCGTGCGCGATCGCGTCACGCGCGCGCTCCTCGGGAAGTGGCTTGCGCGGGGCCTTCCTGGGTGGGTCCGGTTTTCGCTTCGGTGGCATCGGTCCTCCCTTTCGCAAGCCGATCTGCGGCTGGACGTACCTCAGTCACCCGATTACCTGATCCGCCCGCTGCAGGAGCGACGGCGGGATCGTCAGGCCGAGGGCTTTGGCGGTCTTGAGGTTGATGACCAACTCGAACTTCGTCGGCTGCTCGACGGGCAGGTCGCCGGGCTTGGCCCCCTTGAGAATCTTGTCCACGTACGTCGCGGCGCGCCGAAACAAATCAGCAAGGTCCGGTCCATAGGCCATAAGGCCCCCGGCATCGACAAACTCCCTCCATGGGTATACTGCCGGCAACCGATTCTTTGCCACCAGGTCCACGAGGCGTTTGCGCTCCTCAAAGAGCATGGCGCTTGTCAACACCGTCAGAGCACCCGCGCGCGCCCTGGTCATGTCCGAGAAGACCCTGTCGAAATCGGCGGGCCCTCGCGCCTCAACGAAGTGAAGCTGCACCCCTATCGCTCGCGCCGCGACTTCTGCTCGCTTCAGCACGTCCTTTTCGGTGCTTTCGCCGAGGCCACCTGGATTCCAGAGGACCGCGACCCGACTGACCCCCGGAACGGTCTGCTTGAGCAGTTCTAGACGCTTGCCGACGAGCTCCGGGGTGAAGAAGGACAACCCCGTGATATTGCCGCCCGGCCGCGCAAGGCTGGCGACGAGCCCGTCCGCAACGGCATCGCCAGTAGCCGCGAACACGATGGGGATAGTCCTGGTCGCTTGCTTGGCGGCCAGGGCATGGGGTGTGGCTGCGGCCAGGATGACATCAACCTTGAGCGCAACCAGCTCGGCCGCAAGAGCGGGGAGCCGCTCGTTCTTCCCCTCGCTATTTCGGTATTCGATCACGACGTTGCGGCCCTCGACGTACCCGAGGTCACGCAGTCCTTGACGGAAGGCCTCTGGCAGGTGGGGGGAAACGCCCCGCCTGGTCCCCAGGTAGCCTATTCGAGCGACCTTGTCCGCCTGCTGCGTCTCGGCGGCGAGCGGCGCGGCAAGCAGCGCGGCAGCACCAGCCAGAAACGCGCGGCGGTCTATCACTCGATCACCTGACCCGCCCGCTATAGGAGCGACGGCGGATTGTTTTCTACTCACCGAACCGATAGCCGAACCAGATTCCGGCGAAGCCCCCGAGGGCGCTCAAGATCACCGATGCGAACGAGACCACGTCCCCTCCCCACAGGAGGGGAACGAAGCCGCCGGCGGTGGAACCGACCATCAACCCGATCCAGATCAGGCTCTTCTTGCTCATGAGCCGCTCGGCGCATACCAGCCGATCACTGAGTCAGCCGTCCATATTCTCGAGGTTGGCCGCCGGCCATTCACTCGCTACCGAGGGAGGGCTCCGCGTCGGCTCGCTACTTCAGCCAGCCCTTTTCCTTGTAGTAGCGCTCGGCGCCGGGGTGGAGCGCCACGCCCAGGAAGAGGTGCCCCTTGGACGGCTCGTAGTCGGCAAGGCTGCCGTGGATCTTCCGCACCCGGTCCACGTTCTCGTTCAGCGTCTTGGCCAGGGTGTAGGCGGTGTCGTTGGACATCTTGCTGGACACCGTGATGGTGGTGCCCATGGTGGCCGACACCACCGGCTCACTGCCGTTGGCCGCCTTGGGATACGTGCCAGCGGGAATCACGCCTTCCCCCAGGCCGAACTTGCCGAGGTACTCGAGCAAGGGCTTGGGGAAGGCCAGGAGCTTCAGATCGCGGCCCACCGAGGCCTCGGTAATGGAGGCGCCGGGCAGCGCGAGGAAGGTGAAGGTCCCATCCACGTTGCGGTCCTTGAAGGCGCCCGCCTGCTCGGAGTAGGAGCCGCGGAAGAACTTGGCCCCCGCCGCCTCCCAGGCCTTGTAGCAGTCCTCGATCTTGGCGCCCGAGCAGAGGCCGTAGTGCACCATCACCTTCTCGAACACCCACACGTCCGAGGAGCCGGGCTTGGAGATGGCGAGGCGGATGGGCTTCTTGCCCTTGATGATCTCCTCCATGCTCATCTTGGCGTAGGGCGAGTCGTTGGCGACGTAGAAGTGAAAGGTGTTGAGGCTCATATTACCGGCGATGGCGCGGAGGTCCGGCATCGCCTTGCCCGGATACGGGTCCTCGCCGCGGAGCGCCGCGCCGAGCAGCGGGGGCAGGCCCATGCCGATCTCGGCCTCGCCGGTCTGCACCAGCACGGGATTCTGGGTCCCGCCGCCGGGGACCACCTTGATATTGAGCCCGGCCTTCTCGCGCATCAGCTCCGCCATGCCGCCGGAGATGGTGTACCACCCGCCGCCCACCGCCCCCGCGGTCCACGTGAGAGACTGCTGCGCGCGGGCGGGCAGGGCCGACGCGGCGAGG
>WNFK01157081.1_pt2 | contig 24502 bp, 24 predicted proteins | sample 5400281 | NCBI WGS metagenome assembly WNFK01 (sample SAMN13153350, study PRJNA577476) | soil metagenome | isolation source: 20 cm soil on Douglas fir-dominated hillslope | place: USA:California | collected 2013-09-17
CGGCTCAACGCCAGCGCTATCGATTCCCGTGTCGCTCCGACCATTTCGCACAACAGCCGGTGATGACTGTTCTCCAGCTTGAGACGGCCATCCGGAGCAGTGAAGCTCCGATCGGTGCTGAGATGGGTGAGTGTAGAGACCAAACGCTGATCGACGTTGAGCGCCGCAAGCTCGTGCAGCTTCTCGAGCAGATAGGCTCTCTCCGACATTATCTGGGAAAGGAGCGGAATGATTTGCGCGGGATGCTCGCGCACCAGAGCACGGAATTGGGCACCGCTGAGAAACATTGTCTTCGTTTCTTCCGAAGCGCTCGCATCGGTGACGTAGTGGCTGTTGGGAGCGAGTCCCTCACTTCCAAAAGTCTGGCCGGTCGTCGCGATGACTGGAACAAATCCGCGTCCGACTTTGATCTTGTTGCGGAGCACTACGTGTCCGTCGAGAACGATGAAGACGCCGTCTGCCGCCGCGCCCCGCTGATACAGTTGGAATCCACTGGGCCACGTGGCTCGCGCGCCGTACGCGCCTATTGGCGCTACTTCTTCCGGAGTGAGACGTGAGCGTCGCACTCCCTCTCGTCCATGTTTCATTTGGCTCTCATCATTTCTACTCTCGTCGTGCACAAAGTGCATCGCAATGTCCGGGCCCGGACAAGCCAGGCACAATCGCGGCATTTCACTTTCTCTGTAGCAATCCCGTTGCCACTTTCAACACCTGCGTTGCCGAGTCAAAGCGCTTGACGAGATCCACGAGCTCTCGCTCCACGAATGATTCATCTCCGGCACGAATCGCTTCGTTCACCGACGGCAGCACCATGGTCGCATAGCCGTTGTTCTCGTCCGAGGCGTACACAAGATTCCTGAACCAGGGCCGGGTCACGAGGCCTTGCGGTCTTGTAAGCTCTCGTTCAACTCCGAGAAGCGTCGCGTTTACCTGTTTCGCGATGGTCGGTGAGAGTTGAGCCGAGAGCGCACCATCCCGCGCCGTGGTGAATGCTACGGCGGCGCTTTCCATTCTCGCAACGGCTGCATTCAGTACGGCACCGGACAATTGCCAGTGCTTCTCGGCGATTGCGCGCTCGACCTGCGAGCTGAAACGCTGCATCGTGCGCGCGTACTCCACGTAGTCGTACGGAAGAATGTCGGCGTTGGCGATGCGAAGAAGCGCCGCTGTTCCGATTCGTGCAGCGGCCGCGTGAACTTCGAAAGTCGGGTCGCCGAACTTCTCCATCCAGTGATACGAGTCGTACGCCGAGTGGTACACGCCTTGTGGTCCACCGAAGCCCCAATCCGCGATCGGAATACCAAGATGATTGTAGAATCCGGCGAAGTCGGATCCTCCGCCCGGATCTCCCATCTGCGGCTCGAGTGTGTCGGCGGAAAGGTTGGCCCGCTTTCTCCACACTTCGTAGACGCTTCCCTTGCCGCTCGGATCGGGAACCGTTTTCGCGACATCTCGGAGCAGCGCGCGCAGTGAGGGCGATCCGCCTCCCCCGAAATTCGGACCTTGAGCAACGTCATCCTGGTTCAGGTAAGCAACCGCGCTTCTTGCCAGGCGCAGCGAGTCTTGTTCGACAAACTCGGTCGAGCCGATGAGTCCCCACTCCTCCGCGTCCCACGTTGCGAACACGATCGTGCGCTTTGGCCTGTTTCCGGCCTTCACCTGTTCGGCGATGGCGCGAGCCGCCTCTAGCACGCTCACAGTTCCGCTGACGTTGTCTGCGGCTCCCGGACCCCACGCATCTCGATGGCCGCCGATGATCACGATCTCATCGGGATACACGCTGCCGCGAATCGTGCCGAACGTATCCCAGATCTGCTTGTATGGGTTCGTAGCGGCGTCGGTCTCCACCGCAATTCTTGCCTGGACGGGGCCCGGTCCAACGTGATATCGGAACGGGAGCCCGCCTTGCCACGGCTGCGGAATTGATTGCCCGGTGAGCCCGCGGAGAAGCTCGGTGGCATTTCCATAGGAAATGGGCAGCACCGGAATGCGTGGCACATCCATCGACGCGACCGCGATCCGCTTCGCGTTGGCGGTACTCGGATAGCCCGGTGTGCTCGGGTCGCCGTTCATGTTCATGACGCTTCCGCGCTGAATCCCCTGCGATGGTCGCATCGGTCCAGCCGGATACACATCGCCCCGCGCAAATCCGTCGTCGGCCGGATCGCTGTATATGATCAGCCCAAGCGCTCCATGCTTTTCCGCTTCTCGCGCCTTGATGCCCCGGAATGATCGCCCATAGCGTGCGATCGCGATCTTTCCTTTAACCGAGACGCCCATTGAGTCAAGCTGCGCGTAGTCCTCGATCAATCCGTAGTTCACATAGACCACATCCCCGCGCACATCTCCCGCAGCGCCGTAACCGTTGAAAGGCGCCACCTGGGGAAACGCGAACGACGTCGTATCTTCGGCAACTCTTCCTTCCTGCAGATTGAGCTCAATCGGATCCGGCGAGATGCGCCACACGCGCGTGCTCACAGGGTGCGGCATCCAAATGCTGTACGTGCGTACCTCCGTCTGAAGGCCCCACGATTTCATCTTGTCGATCACATAGTCACGTGTCCGCGCCTGCGCCGCGGTTCCGGCCATGTGCGGTTGTAGCGAGAGAAATCTCGAGTGTGCGGATGCGCTCGACGCGGTCGGACGGACGATTGCGTCCGATTCCGTTGCTCGTTCGACGGCAGCCGATTGCGGCGAGTAGCCGGAAGTCGTTTGCGCGGCTGCCGGCGCCGCGAGCACAATGGCCATTGAGAGTACGAGCTGTCTATTCATTCGGTACCGATTCTCCCTTGCGTGGCTGGTGAGATTTCATTCGTCGAGCCGTTCGAGCGCATCCTTGATTGCTTCGCGAAGCCTCGCTTCTCCTTCCGTGCCCGGAGTGACGCCGGCTGCCAGCGAGTTGAACTTCGACAACATTTCGGCCTCCACAAAGCCCTCCGGATTCCTGACGCCGAGAGACTCGAGGGAGCGAACCGCCAACCTGCGGAGGAGCGAGAGAGTAGAGGTCTCCAGACCCGTCAGGGATTTGGGGCTCGGTATTGGCGTGCTCGCCTTCTGCTCTCGCTTGCGCCTCGGCGCGTCGAGCAGTGAGGATATCGATGCGAGCTTGACGACGAAGGAGCCGGGCGAGTGCTCTCGCCATTCGCTAACAACCCCTCGCCGTCGGAGAGACGGCAGAAGCCCGACTATCGCTTCCCTTACCGGCGAGACCCCGTTGGGGCTCTGATTGCCGCGCCCTGTTATCACAAGAACGTCGCCCGACCTGCTGACCTGGCGCTCTCGTAGCCACGCCTCCACGCGAAAACGCGCGTCCGCGGCAGTCGGCAGAAATTCTCGCAGATTGAGAATGTTTTTCTGACCAAACACCGCTTCGTCAAGAGCTTTGAGGACGTGATGAGGGGAATTCCTACCGGAGCGCATGCTGAAGTACGTGACCGTCGAGCTGTGGCGGAATGTCTGCTCGCTGTGAGGTTGTTTTCGGTTCTTACTTACACTGCGCGGCAGCGCCAGCCGGCAATCCGAACGCTGTCGTGACGGCGATCTTCCAACCCTCGGCTGTCTTCACGAAAACGCGCTCCGAGACGCCGCTCGACGTCGTGTCTTTCTGCGTTACGGTGTAGCAGTAGGTACCGTAGACGACGCCTGGAGCGATCGAGTGCACACGAAGATTGCGCGCCACCAGGGTGTCGGGCCACGTCGAGTCTCGACGCGCACTCCATCCCTCGTAGCCCAGCTCGAGTCCAGCCGGGCCGTTGCGCGCGAGCGCCTGCGTATGGAGATACGTCGCAAGGTACCGCTCCCGATCACGTTTGTGGATTGCGTCGATATTCTGTTCGAAGAGCTGACGCGCTGCCACTGTGTCGGAGGCAATGGACCCCGTCGGAGATACGCCCGTGTTTGCCTGAGCAGGCGTACAGGCCGCGACAACAATGAAAAGCGCGAGCGACCGACCAGACGCGAGACTCGCCGATGCCATACAGCTCTGAGGTGAATGTCTCCGCAATGTTAACCGCAGATGCCGGAATTGGCGACTGCGAGTCCTTATTGACTTATGATCTTCTCCAGAATGGAAATGCCTCGGGCTAGATCCGTCCGATCCATCACGAGTGGTGGCAGCAGGCGAAGGGTATGCTCTCCCGCGGTCAGCACCAGAAGCCCTTCCTCCCATCCGCGCTTGACGATGTCGTTGGCAGGATCCAGGACATCGAGTCCCCAGATGAACCCGGTTCCGCGAATCGCCCTCACCTTTCCCGACCGACGCGCGATGCCATCGAGCCGCTCTCCGAGCCACGCACCGTTTTCGCGGACGTCTTTCAGCAACGACGGGTCAGAGAGTCGGTCAAACACATAATTTGCGACCGATGCTACGAGAGGACCGCCTCCGAACGTCGTGCCATGATCACCCGGCTTGATCGTGGCACCGATCTCCTCCGAAACCAGAACGGCTCCCATCGGCAGGCCCCCCGCCAGAGGCTTGGCGAGAGTCAGCATGTCCGGCACTACTCCTGTGTTCTCGTAAGCGAAAAGGTGGCCCGTGCGGCCGAGGCCAGACTGGATTTCATCGAAAATGAGAGCGATCTCGCGTTTCGCCGTCAGCTTGCGAAGCCCCTGCAGGAATTCCGCGTCCAGGACGCGGACTCCGCCCTCTCCCTGAATCGGCTCGACGATCACCGCTGCGACTGTCTCCTCATCGAGTGCGGTCTCGAGATCTGCGAGATCCCGCTCACAGATTGAGACCCCACCTGCCAGAGGACGGAAGGGCGCGCGATACGACGGGCGGTCCGTCGCGGCAAGCGACGCGAAGAGTCTCCCGTGAAAGCTTCCACGAAGGGCGATTATCTCCACCTTCGCACCGGTCCCGATCTGCCGCGCCCAGCGTCTCGCAAACTTGAAGGCACCTTCGTTCGCTTCGGCCCCCGAGTTACAGAAAAAAACGCTGGATGCAAAAGAGCGATCGATCAGTTTCGCCGCCAGCAGCTCACCCGGAGACGTGCGATAAAGATTCGAGGTATGGATCAACCCGGTGCTCATCGCATCGGAGATTGCGCGCGCTATCCCGGCGTCCCCGTAGCCAAGTGCGTTCACCGCAATTCCGCTGGCAAAGTCCAGGTACCGTTTGCCATCCGAGTCTATCAGCTCCACTCCCTCGCCCTTCACGAATTCCATCGGAGCACGTTTGTACGTACCGAGAATCGGATTCGCTTCCACGGATGCCACCGCCACTTTTTCCTCCTCGACTGACAACGTCACTGCGCTCATGATACGACACCCTGAGATTGAGTGATGAAAGTGCCACGCTCGCTGTCCACCAAACCCGCGAGATCACAGATCCTTACCCGATCGACTCCGGCCACCAGAGCGGCGTGCGCCGACTCGAGCTTCGCGGCCATGCCGCCTGTTGCAACTCCGCTGGAGATCAGCTCCCGTGCGGACTCGAGGCTCAGCACCGGCACGACATCACCCTTGGCGCCCCGCACCCCTTCGACATCCGCAACCAGCAGCAGCTCATCGGCCTCGAGGGCTGCGGCTATCGCAGCCGCAGCATCGTCACCATTCACGTTGAGCGTGCCACCGGTTCCACTCGTCGCATCGTACGCAACGGGAGAAATCACCGGCATGTATCCCGCACCCAGAAGAGTCCGCAGCAGCTGCACATTTATTTCGGTCGGACGGCCGGCGAAACCCAAAGAGACCGGGTCGATGACCTCCGCACCAATCAAAGCATCGTCCTCACCCGACAGGCCGACGGCAGGAGCTCCCGCCGCGACCAGGGAATTCACCAGGCGCTTGTTGACGGCTCCGGATAGGACCATTCGCAGCAGCTCGAGATCCCCGCGCGACGTGACGCGCCGGCCGCCGACGAACGACGCCTCCTTCCCCAACGCGCGCTGCATCGCGGAGATCTCATCGCCACCTCCGTGGACGATGCAAAGGCCGTTCGGCGAATCATTCCATGCCTGACAAAGCGCAGCGCCGATGCAAGGATCTGCCTGGGCACGACCCCCGATCTTAACGACCCGCATCACGATGGCAGCCCGGCCTGCTCACTAAGGCCCAGCAACAGGTTCGCGTTCTGCAGCGCCTGGCCCGATGCTCCTTTCATCAGATTGTCGATTGCCGAGATGATGATGAGAGTCGGCTGGCGCACATTCGCCGCCTTTGTCACGCTCAAGCGCACGACGTTCCGGCGAACCACATCGCGCAACGATGGCGGTTGATCCGCGATCTCGATAAATGGCTCTCCCCGATAGAACTCGCGCCAGAGCGCGGACGCGTCGTCCATGTGCTCGTTGACCGGCACCGTAATCGTCGCGAGGATCCCGCGCGCGACGGGCAGGAGGTGCGGGGTGAACAGAATGTCATTGTTCTTCGCACCCAACTCGATCGCGACCGCACGCATCTCGGCGAGATGCCTGTGCTCGTTGCCCACTGCGTAGGCGCGAAAGTCTTCCGCTACTTCGGCGAAGAGGAGATCGGGACGCGCAGAATAGCCCGCTCCGGTCACACCGCTGGCGGCTGACACATTGATCGTCGCACCGGGCACGACCCGGCCGGCCTTCAGCAGTGGCGCGAGAGCGACGAGAATCGCTGTCGGGTAGCAACCAGGGTTCGCGACGATCGCGGCGCCCGGAATTTTTGCCCGCATCAGCTCCGTCAGACCGTAGGGCGCCTCGGCCTCACCCGTTCCTGGACGGAAATCGGAGGAAAGATCCACGACCCGGGCGCCACTTGCCCGGGCATTACCTACCCAGACGGCTGAAGCGCCGTGAGGCAGCGCCGTGAATACCACCTCGGCCTGGCTCAACTGAGCGTCCTCGGTGGCGATGTAAGTGACTTCGGCGGCTCCAATGCGCACCCGCTGCCCACGCTGCTCGTTTGCGGAGGCGAATGCAAGCTCCAGCTTCGGGTGCCGTGCGATCAGCCCGCACAGCTCCCGCCCAGCGTAACCGCTGGCCCCGAGCACTCCGACCGGAACTTTATGCATAAAGAATGCATAACATTACAGTGCATCTCCGTCAATGATCCGTCTTCGCCGCTCGCGCGGCACGCCATCTGGTGCTAAACTCACCTTAATGGCCAACAAGCGCGAACGCCACGACACGATCCTCGAGATCATCGATTCCCGGGTTGTCAGCAGCCAGGAGGATCTCCGGAAGCTTCTCCTCCAAAGGGGCTGGGACGTCACCCAGGCGACGCTGTCGCGCGATCTTCGGGAGCTGCGGCTTGCTCGCGTCCCCACACCGGAAGGCGCCAGGTACGCCGTCACCGATGGAAGCATTGAAGAGAGTCGCGCCGCGCTCGACACCCTGCTGCCGCAGCTCTTTCTCCGCCTCGAAGGGGTCAGCGAAATGCTGGTGCTCCGAACGGTGCCGGGGGGCGCGCAACCCATTGCCGCAGCGCTGGATGGCGAGGGTTGGTCGGATATCCTCGGTACCGTCGGGGGGGATGACACGATACTGATCATCTGCCGGTCGGTCGCCGCCCGCGACCGCGTCATGCGGCGCCTCCGATCTATGGCTGGAGAGCCCTGATCGAGTATTGACGTGCCGGCCTCAACCGATTAAATATTCAGTAATTCTGAATACTTATTGAGGCGCCCGTGATTCGTACAATTGCCCTCGCCTACTCCGGTGGGCTCGACACATCGATCATCGTTCCGTGGCTCAAGGAGCGGTACGGTGCACGCGTCATTTGCATCGCGGCGGACATCGGCCAGGGCAACGAGCTCGAGGGCGTCCGCGCCAAGGCAATCGCCTCAGGTGCGGATGAGTGTTATGTCGAGGATCTCCGTCAGGAGTTCGTCGAGAATTTCGTGTGGCCCACCCTGCGTGCTGGTGCCATCTACGGCCGGAAATACCTGCTCGGCACTTCCATGGGTCGCCCTCTGATCGCGCGTCGTCAGGTTGAGATTGCTCGCCGCGTTGGAGCCGATGCGCTGGCCCACGGCTGCACCGGTAAGGGCAACGATCAGGTTCGCTTCGAGCTGACGTATGCTGCCTTTGCACCGGATCTCCCCGTCATCGCGCCGTGGCGCGAATGGGATATCCGAAGCCGTGAGGACGCGATCGCTTACGCCGAGTCCCACAAGATTCCGGTAGCTGCGACGAGAGACAAGATCTACTCGCGTGACCGCAATGTCTGGCACATCTCCCACGAGGGCGGAGTGCTCGAGAATCCCGCGCTTGCGCCGCCAGCCGACCTCTTCATGATGTCCACGGCACCCGAAGACTCACCCGATCAACCCGAAGAAGTTACGATCGGGTTTCGGGCCGGCACCCCGGTTTCCGTCAACGGCGCCGACCTCGATGCCGTTGATCTGCTCGTTACGCTCAATACCATAGGAGGACGTCATGGTATCGGACGCATCGACCTTGTCGAAGACCGTCTCGTCGGAATGAAGTCGCGCGGAGTCTACGAGACTCCTGGCGGTACACTGCTCTACTCCGCTCACAGCGAGCTCGAGCAGCTTGTTCTCGACCGGCGCACACTGGCTGCGAAAGACCTCATCGCCCCTCGCTATGCGGATCTCGTTTACGAGGGTCGCTGGTGGACGACCGAGCGCGAGGCCTACGATGCTTTCGTGAACACCACGCAGGAACGTGTAACCGGCACAGTCACGTTGCGACTGTTCAAGGGAACGGCTTCGGTCGTCGGACGGGAAAGCGAGTACGCACTCTACGACGAGCGCTTCGTCACCTTCGGAGAAGACGACGTCTACCAGCAGAGCGACGCCGCAGGGTTCATCCGCCTCTATGGGCTGTCCGCCCGCGTTCGCGCGATTCGAGACCAGGAAATGGCTGCTGCGCGTCGGGAGAGCGAGGCAAAAACCGAATCGCGGGAATCGGCCTCCCTCGCAATAGCTTGACCGGCAACGGGTTAGCCGTGTCAGATCACACTTCGCACAAGCTCTGGGGAGGAAGGTTCGCGGTTCCTACCGCGGCTGCACTCGACGCCCTCAACCGGTCAATCGGTACCGACTACCGGCTTTGGCCGTTCGATATCAATCTATCTCAGGCTTGGGCAGTCGCTCTTTGGGGCGCTGGCGTCCTGACGCTCGAGGAAAGCAAAACGATCGAGCGAGGTCTCGCCGCGGTCGGTCAGAAGCTTCTGGCGGGAGCCGCCCCCCTACCGTCGGACGAAGACGTGCACACCATGATCGACAGGATGCTGCACGAAGAGGTGGGTGACGTTGCTTCCAAGCTGCACACCGGCCGCAGTCGCAACGACCAGGTTGCCACCGCGACTCGCCTCTGGTCGATGGATGCCTGCACCAAGCTCGATGCGGCTGCTCGCTCGTTGCAGCAGGTCATGCTCGATCATGCAGCGGCGCTCGAGGAGCTCTTGATGCCGGCCTACACCCATATGCAGCGCGCTCAACCCGTATCCGCGGCGCATTGGATGCTGTCACACTTCTGGCCACTGGAGCGCGACCGTGCCCGCATTGCTTCCGCCTCGCGCGGCGCCGCAGTGCTACCGCTGGGATCCGGAGCGATTGCGGGCTGTGCGTTTCCGATTTCACGCGTGCTTCTCCAGGGCAGCCTTGGATTCTCTTCCGTCTCACAGAACAGCATCGATGCCGTTGGTGATCGCGATTTCGTTGCCGAGCTTTTGTTCGCCGTGGCAATGATGGCGACCCATCTGTCGCGGCTCGCCGAGGATCTGATCATCTACGGCTCCAGCGAATTTGGATTCGTCCAGTTCGGAGATGCATTCACCACTGGCTCGAGCATGATGCCGCAGAAGCGCAATCCCGATGCTCTGGAGCTCGCACGCGGGTCAGGCGCTCGTGCAATCGGTGATCTGGCAACGCTGCTGGCAACGCTCAAGGGGTTGCCGAGCGGTTATAACAAGGACCTTCAGGACGACAAGCGCGTGCTCTTTGACGCCGTCGATACCATTCTCCTCGTTCTTCCAGCTGTGGCCGGTGCGCTCCACGAGATTCGCTTCAACGCAAAGCGGATGCGTGCGGCGCTATCAAGCAGCATGATGGCTACGGACCTCGCTGACTATCTGGTGGAGAAGGGGGCCAGCTTCCGCGATGCTCATTCCGCGATCGGCTCGCTTATCCGTGAGAGCGAGCGGGACGGATGTGAGTTGGATGCGCTCCCGCTTTCATCATTTAAGTCAGCGCATCCACTCTTCGGCGACGATGTGCTCGACTGGCTCGAGCCCGCACGCTCGGTGGCGCGACGCGATGTGCCTGGCGGCACTGGCCCAACGGCGGTGAGCGCCCAGCTCCGCGCCGCGCGTGAGGCGCTGCAACCAACCACTGACGCTGCGCGTGGGAACGAGTTCGTGCTTCGCGTGGTGTAGTCCACAAAGAGCTGCTCGAGGAACGCATCCGGCTGGATGGCGTTCCTTTTTTTTACGCGCGAATCAGAACAGTAATCCAACCGTGATCGGAACGAACTGAATCACTCCACCCTTTGAAGCGTTTCGAGAGATGCTGTGGTATCTCGACTCGATAAAGGCTGCGAGCGGGCCAAGCCCAAAAGTCGCCCCGAGCCCGGCGTTGAATCCAAAATTGTTCTCGGACTTCGCGCCCGGAACATCGCCTTTTGTATTGTAGAGACCGCCACCGATGAGAGCGTACGGCTTTGCGCTCGTGCCCGAGAACGCGAACAGCAGATTGCCGACCGCAGCAACGACGCGAAGGTCAGATGCAGTCGGACTGCCGACGGGCGCAGTTCGGAAGGTGAATTTGTTGTAGATCCCGTCGAATCTTATCCCGATGGGAAGTTCAGCTACGCCGATGGCCAGCACCACTATCCCGTTGTAACCGGTGCTCTGGGTGTCGCTCAGTCGGCCCACGGGGATTGCGCCACCTCCTCCTGCGCCGAGCGCGTAGGTCTTCTGACCCAACAGCGGAAGAGAAAACGCCAGGGAGCTGGCGAGCGCAATAGCCGATACTCGAAGAAGCCGCTTCATGATTGTGCCCGAATTGTGTTGGCCGATCCGAATCAGCGAGCGCGCAATATAGCGTTCAGTGGTGCCGAAGCCAGGCAAACGAGATTGACTGCAGAGAGGCTGGCCTGGGCATTAAATATCCTTTATTATTAGGATTATTAATGGCTCGGGCATATACTGTTACCACTGCTGCACTTGCGTTGGGAATGCCCATCAAGTGGGTGGACAATGTTCTATCCCACAACAGGATCGGCGGCATACGACAGGAGCGACAGGGCATCGCGAGACGACTCAGCATCGAAGGGCTCCTCACCCTGGCCCTGACCGCCCTGCTCATCCATGAGCTCGGGGTTCCCACTACCCGCGCGATAGCGATCGCCGAGGGAATCATTGAGGCCAATGGACGACACGTTTGCAGGGACGGTCTCATTGTCGAGATCAATCTCCCAACATTTCAAGCCGGCTTGCTCGAACGCCTGGAAAACGCCGTCGAGGTCGCGCCCGTTCCACGCCGCGGTCGTCCGCCCGCAAACAAAACGGGGCGCCTCGATTGAGACGCCCCGCCAGATTGTGCCAGTGAAGCTGACGTGGCTTAGGAAGCCTTCGTCACGTTCTCGGCAGCCGGACCCTTCTGACCCTCGACAATGTCGAACTCTACCGCGTCGCCTTCGGCGAGGGACTTGAAGCCCGAGCCCGAGATTGCGCTGTAGTGAACGAAGCAATCCTTCTGCCCGTTGTCAGGAGTGATGAAACCAAAGCCCTTCGCGTCGTTGAACCACTTCACTTTGCCGGTCGTACGCATTTCCTGCTCCTGGAAAATTTGTGTCTTGGGGAGCGGAACACGCCCGACCCTCGACAATCTGATACGCGGGTCTCTCTAACCCCGCATTGGATTTGAGTGGGATGATACAGAGCCTGTGAAGGCCCGGACCCGCCCAGCTCGACTTGGCGGAAAAAATAGCAAGGTCCGGCTGAGCAGACAATAGACAGATTCAAGGAGTCAGGATTCGGACGTTTGAGACGAAATACTCGGTCTCCCCAAAGCACGACGACGGGATCCCCCGGTGCTCTTGGTAGGTCAGCGAAACACGCTTCCCTATATCCCGTTCCAGGATCTCCGCGAGAGAGTCACTGCGAACGGTGAAGTTGAAGATCTGAGGCGTAACCGTGCCTGGTGGACTGACCATGTTGAGCTCACCCTCCCAGGTTTTGCAGATCCAGCCCTTCTTGGAAAGTTTCTGCACGTATCCCGCCCGATCCCCCGAGGAATACACGTAGCCCAGTGTCACCCAAGCCCATAGCGAGAAAACCACGATGGGAATCAGGAGGATGGTCAGTACCAATACCAGCACGTTGCGACGCCATTTGCTTGCCGGACGCGGTGCCGGGGGATCATGCGTTAGCTCCGGAGCATCACTTACCTCCAGAGCCTCACTTACCTCGGGGGTATCATCCATCCTGGGCTCCAGATTATGTCAGGGAAGGGAGTTGGTCTCGGTTCACATGCACCGCTCAAGCCAGGGAATTAGCTTTCAAATTCATCACACGCAAGCACAGTTGCCCACCGTAATGCGAAGACAAACCGCGACTGCCCTCGTAGGCGGCGTACCCGTAGGCTCCGCCCATCCGATCGTCGTGCAGTCGATGACAAACACCGACACCGCCGATGCGGCGGCCACAGCTCTTCAAGTGGCCGATCTTGCGCGCGCGGGGAGCCGGCTCGTACGCGTTACGGTGAACAACGACGAAGCGGCACGTGCTGTTCCCGAGATCGCGAGCCGCCTGACCGACATGGGAATCGCGGTTCCGCTAATTGGTGATTTCCATTACAACGGTCACCTGCTGCTCGCCAAATATCCCGCGACGGCAAAGGTACTCGACAAGTATCGCATCAATCCCGGCAACGTCGGCGGAAAACGGCGCGACGAGCATTTTCGCACCATCATCCAGATCGCGCTCGACAATAGAAAACCAGTAAGGATCGGAGTCAACTGGGGTTCGCTCGACCAGGATCTCCTGACGACCCTCATGGATGAGAATGCGCGTGGCGCGGAGCCGCTCGACGCGAAGGAAGTTTACATCGAGGCGATGATTCAAAGCGCGCTGAGGTCCGCCGCCCTCGCCGAGGAGACAGGGCTCGGTCACGACCGCATCATAATCTCGGCGAAGGTATCGGGAGTTCAGGACCTGCTTGCCGTTTACCGGCAGCTCGCTGCTCGTTGCGACTATCCGCTGCACCTGGGGCTCACCGAGGCAGGCCTTGGCTCGAAAGGAATTATCGCCAGCACCGCTGCCCTTTCGATTCTCCTGTCCGAGGGAATTGGGGACACGATCCGCGTCTCATTGACTCCGAAGCCGGGTGGCGACCGGACCGAGGAGGTTCATGTCGCCCAGCAGATCCTGCAGTCTCTCGAGCTTCAGAGCTTCAACCCCCAGGTCACCGCCTGTCCCGGTTGCGGCCGCACGACGTCGACCTTTTTTCAGCACATGGCTGAAGACATTCAGACCTATCTGCGAGATCAGATGCCCGTCTGGCGGGAGCGGTATCCGGGTGTGATCGAGATGAAGGTCGCCGTGATGGGCTGCGTCGTTAACGGCCCGGGCGAATCAAAACACGCCAACATCGGTATCTCGCTTCCCGGGACGGCCGAGGAGCCAAGGGCGCCCGTCTACGTCGACGGCAAATTGATGGTGACGCTGAAGGGCCAAACGATAGTGCCTGAATTCCTGCGGATTCTGGACGACTACGTCGAAAAGACCTACGGTGAGCGCGCTACTGTGGGCACGCGGTAGGAGTCAGCCGGCCAGCTTTTGAAGCTCACCCGATACCGCGTCGAGCTCCGCCATGATCGGAGCATCGAACCCTACCTCGCGGAGTCGTTCGTAAACCTGTCGGTACCAGCCGGCAGTCGAAGCCTTGCCACCGCCGAACCGATTCCAAACCGTTTCCGGGTCGATCGTCCTTCGCAAATCCGCGATGATCGAGGAGACATTATGAACCTTGTCGGCCGCGCAGACCCAGCGGGCTTTTTCATTGGCTTCTGACAAGCGATCGAGATAATCGGATTTCCGCTCATCCGCGGAAAGCTCCACGCCTTCGTCGTCGTGGCGGCGATAGGTAACGCCGAGTACTGTATCCAGAACGTTCGGCCCGAACTTGTCACCTATTCGCTGTTCCAGCATCTGGCGCGTATACCCTTCCCGGACACAATCCTCGATTACATCGTGGAGAATTCCCGCCACGATCGTGTCGTTGTCGCAGCCATACCGTGTGAGGATCACCGCCACGTTCGCGGGGTGGGTGAGGTAGGGAAGCTTCGTTCCTTTCCGGACCTGACGGTCGTGATGCTTCGCAGAGAATGCGAACGCGTGGTTGATAACGTCGGAATAGCCGGTGACTGTCATTGACTCACTGTGCGAACCAGGACACGAGCTGCTCGAGCCCGCGTGCGTCTTCCACGTCGAACGCGTTCAGACGATCTGAATCTACGTCGAGAACACCGATTAGATCACCCTGCTGCCCGAAAACCGGTACGACGATCTCCGATCGCGAGCGGGCGTCGCAAGTGATGTGTCCCGGATATTTCTCGACATCGGGAACTATCAGCGTCTTTGACTCTGCTGCAGCGCTTCCACAGACACCCCGGCCGAACGCGATGTCGAGGCAGCCAAGGCTTCCCTGGTATGGTCCGACGCGGAGGAGTTGGCCCGGCTCCACGACTCGATAGAATCCCGTCCACAGATGCCCGAAAGCGTGGTGGACGAGCGCGGCCATCGTCGCCATGGCAGTCACCTGGTCATCTACACCATCAAGGATGGCTTCCATGTGCCCTTTGAGCTCTGCATACGCACGAGGCTTGGGCACTCTTCGTAGATCCGGGATTGCTTCCGCCATCGCGGCTACTGTGCCGTGGCTAGCTCGGGCTGGAACGCACCTGATTGATGGGTAGCGCCTAGCATCTCTTCACGCGTCTCCAGCTGCGGCATCTCGGCATCCCAAAGCACGAGTCCGTGAATCCGCATGTCTGCTCCACGAAGGCTGTCGACCGCACTCTTGAGCCCGCCGACGGTCGTATGCGCAATCCGCGCACACAGTATTACGTCCGGGGCAGGGATGATGCTGCTGGCACTGCGCTGAACGTAGCTCGTTGGAGCAGTGATGATGATGAAATCGTAGCGGCGCTGCATCCGCGCCAGCTCCTTGCGCACTTCTTCCACGACATCGGGTTCCGGCATTCCGGCGCGTCTCGTACCGCTCGGAAGCACATCGAGCGGGCGGTCCCGGCCAATGGTCGTCGGGACAATCGCCTCGGGCCAGGTGGCACTTCCCGTGATTATTCCCGAGAGTCCTGGATCGGGCCGGATTCTCAACACGCTTGCCACACTGCAGGTGGTTGGATCGACGTCGACGAGGAGAGTGCTACGGGCTTCATAGGCCGCGGATGCAGCCAGATTAGAGGCAACAGTCGCGACGATACCGGGATCGTCGCCGGTGATCGTGACGATCGGAACACTCGCTTCAACCGAAGCGATGTGGAGATAGAGAGTTCGATAGCTCTCGGAGACGACATCGATGAGCGGGGGCGCTTCGACGTCGGCTTGGCGGCGACTTCGCTCCACCACGACTTCCGGCGGCTTGATCACCGTCAACACTCTGGTCCCACTGATCTGTTCCGCCTCACGTGGGTCGGCGATATGTGGGCGTCTCAGCTCCGTTCCGAAGGATGCGGCGAAACCAACTGCAAGGGCCAATACCACCGCCGCTGCAAGCATTGCCCAGGGCGGCGCACCTACGTTCGCTAGCTCTCGCGCTCGTGCTGACTCACGGTCTATTCTCGCGTTTTTCTGATTAATTTGGTCGAGCTGCTTGACCGCTGCCGTGTACCCCTGTTGAGCAGCAGCATTTTGCGCCAGGAGTGCCGTGGTATCAACCGATATTTTTGGTCTCACCACTGGCGGGGCTGTCGGCCGAATGAGTGCAAGCTTTCCCCGCACTTCGCCCCTTTTCGCATCGGCGATTCCCTGGATCGAGCGGCCAATTGCATTTGCTCTCGAGGTCAGCGACAGATAGACGGGGTCCACTGCTCCGACCGCGCCAAATGCATTCCTGTCGCGCTCAACCGTCGCCAGCGAATCGAGCAGGACCCGGACCCTCGGATCCGCGGCCACTGCGGGCGAAGCAGCGAGAGCGCGATATGACGTCGGGAGGGGAGAATTCTCGGCCCTGTCGATCAAGCGGTTGAGCGTCGCAAGCTCCGCATTGAGCGAATCACGCTGGGCGCGGACAGCCGGCGGAAATGTGTCGATGACGGGAGTTACAATCGGCATCGCCGCTACCCGCGCCGCATTCAGGATCGAGTCAGTGCTCCTCGCTTCGGCCAGAAAACGATCCCTGGTGGCTACTGCCGGCGTAGAGTCAGTGCGAGCCTCGATTCTCGATGCTACCGCAAGCGCTTTCCTCGATGCGTTCCTCGGAACCACGACGAATGCGATTAACGCGGCGATGAATACTATGCCGCCTACGATCCCGAATACCATCACGCGACGAAGCGCATTCCTGGCTCGTGCTGCCATCCACAGATAGGCAGAGCCTCCGCTCATCCGCGCAATACTATGAACGTTCATGGCTCAGAAATTCTGATGGGGCATGGCGCGCACGCGGGAGTCCGGTCGAGCTGGAAGATCACGACGGAAGGGACCAGATCACAATTATAGCTCCTCTCGATCATACAATCTAAGCGCCGTTTGGAGGCATCGCGATCATGGATTACAAAAGCGGCGGGAGCTTTACGCCTTTCATGTTGAGCGCAAGGTGCGGTGTGCAATGATATGGGTACGTTCCCGGCTTGATGTTCCCGAACGAGACCGTCACCGACTCGCCGGCGTTCATCTTCATGTTGCTCGAGAGCTCTCCCATCTTGTCGGTTCCCATGTTCGCATCGAGCTGCCCCTTCACATCCGCGGGGATGGTAGCGGGGTCGAAAGCGACGTTGTGGGGGCCGCCGCTCACCACGACGAACTTGACAGCATCACCCTGCTTGATCGTGAAGTTGGCGGGCTCGAACCGGTAGCCTTTCGCATCACCGACCATGTTCACCGTCTTGGTGGCTCCGGTGACCGGGGCTATCGTGGCCGCGCCCGAGGTGGCTGGAGTGGTCGTCGTGGTCGTACTCGTCGTCGTGCTCGTATCAACTGCAACGTGTGTCGTGTCAGCTGGCTTCTGCTCACCGCCGGCGCACGCGCCAAGCGAGAGTACTCCAACAGCAACCGCGAATCCGTAGAACCGCATCTTTTGTGGCCTCCCAGAGCCGTACACTAGTGCACTTCCAAAGGTAGATCTGCTTACTTCAGAGATTGTGAATTTATTCACAAGCTCGCTAACACGCAATCGTTGCAGCACTTTCCGCCACTCATGATTCGTGCCCTTACAGGAAAACGGCCACGGTGATTGCAATTCCCGCGCTCGATCTGCGCGGAGGCGCGTGCGTCCAGCTCGCCGCCGGCTCTTACGATGAGGAAATCATCCGGATCCCCGATCCCGTTGGGGTTGCCCTCGCCTGGAGACAGTACGGATTCCGACATCTGCACCTTGTCGACCTCGATGCGGTAGCGGGACGTGGAAACAACGCCGCCGAGATTCAGGCAATCCTGGCCGCAACCGACGTCGAGGTACAGGTGGGCGGCGGAATCAAAAGCCGCGAATCGATCCACCAGCTTCTCGCCGATGGCGCTCAACGAGTTGTGATCGGAACCCGGGCGCTGGAAGATCCCGACTGGCTCGTGGAAATGAGCACCGACTTTCCGGGCTCCATCATCGTAGCAGCCGATGTCCGCGATCGAAAGGTTCTTTCCCATGGGTGGACACGCGTCCAGCCAATGCTCGTGCTGGATCTCGTCGAGGATCTCAACGGGCTGCCGCTGGCAGGTGTATTGGTGACGGCCGTCCATCGGGAGGAAGCAATGCGCGGCACGGACCTGCCGCTCATGGAAGACATCGCCGATGCTGCCGAGTTTCCGGTCTTTGCATCCGGAGGGCTCGGGAGCATTGGCGACCTGCGCGCCCTGGCGGATCGAGGGGTCGCGGCCGCCATCATCGGAATGGGCCTTTACAGTGGCGCGATGGATCCGTGGGCCGTCGCGGAGGAGTTCTCCGAGTAACCGCTCCGGTGGCTCAGAGCCATCAGAACAAACTGATTGTCCGCGGATTCAGCTTCGATGGATCGCCGACGTAGGCGAAGCGAAAGCCCTTCATGTATTTCCTCGCCACACGCTGGATGTCCTCCGGCGTTACCCGCTTGAGCTCGTCGACGAAGCGGTCAGCCTCTTTGTAGTCACCTTCGTAGAGCTCCGACCGGGCGAGAAAGTCAGCCTGCGCCGCGTTGGTTTCGTTGTCCAGAAAATACTCGGTAATGAACTGCTCTTCGAGCTGTCTCAGACCGCCTGGATCGAGCGATCCCTGCTGAAGATCGACGATCGCTGCCCGCATGAGCTTCAACGTCGTGTCGGGTGAAACGGTGGAGACGTAGAGCCCGCCCGCGGTGGCTGCGCGATCGACAAACGGCGCATGAACGTCGTAAGTAAGGTTCTGGCGCGTTCGAATCTCGGCGAACATCCGACCCGTCAACACCGAGGTGGCTACCCTGAGCGCCTGGTAGTCGCGTCCGTTCGCCAGCGGGCCGCTGTAATAGCCGAGTATGTAGTTGGTCGGAAGCATGCGCCTCTCGATCACTAGCGCGGTCGGCGATTCCGGTATTCGAGGCGGTGCCGTCCACTTGTATTCGCCGCGGGGAAGCTGCCCAATGGATTGATTCACGAGGCGCTCGATGTGCGCACGATCGATGTTCCCCACCACGACGAGCAGCATTCGCGATGTCACGAACTGCGTCCGGTGGTAAGCGCGGAGCGCGGCCGAATCGGCAGCCTGGAGCGATTGCTCGTTCCCGCTCACGGAGACCGAATAAGGATGGCCGACGAAGGTAATGCTGTCCGCCAGGTAGCTCGCGAGTGCATCCGGATCGTCCCGGCGCTGCCTTATCCCCGAGAGATACTGGGACTTCACCAAATTGACTTCCGCCTTCGCGAGTAATGGATGCATTACCCGGTCAGCGAAGATCGCCCAGGTCGAGTCCAACACCTCGGTGCTCGATCGTATGCCGAACAGCGTCCAGTCAGCGCTCGGCGCAACTACTATCTCGCTCCCCAGGCGTGACATCGCGCGGCGCAGCGAGTTCTTCGCATAGTGCTGGGTACCCCGCTCGGATACATCGAGCAAAAGCGGCTCGATCCCGGCGTTGCGTTCGGTAACCTGGCGTGCGCCGCCAAGCAGATAGAGGTTGGCCGCGACGACGTTGTTGGCGTTGTTCTGCCTCAGGATTACGTGAACTCCTGAGACGTCGAAGCTGGTGGTAAGCGATGCCATCGCCAGCGCAATCGAGAGCAGCATTAGCGCGTCCCCGCGGATACGAGGTCTTCGGGCGTGAGCCTGAGTGACTGCCTGGCTTCGGGTGCGATCAGAACTCCCGCAATGTGTGGTTTACCGACGATGTAGCGACGTGCGTACGCGCGTAGATCTCCAATGGACTGCTGCGCCATGTAGTCCACGTAGCCCATGTAGTACTCGAGGCTGGCAACGCTCCACCAGAAGCCGAGCGTGTGAGCGAATCCTGAGGCGCGCTCCCGGTCGAACGCAGATGTTACCGCTCGATGGGCTTTTACGGCTTCCAGTTCCTCCGCACTGAAATAGTTCGGCGTGTCGAACTTGGCGATCTCGCCGTAGAGGGCGGCCACAGCCTCGCGGAGCTGATCCGGTGAAGTTTGTCCGCTGATCGTAATGGGTCCAGTGTGATTCAGTGTGTAATAATTGACTCCGAGCGCCTGCCACAGACCGCTGTCGACGAGCTTCTGCTGAAACTCGGATCGGGGGTCGTTGAGCACGTCCGAGAATACATCGGCCGCATACGTTGACTTGGGATCCTGCCCAACGCTCGGCCCTTGCCACTGCACCTGGACGGTTACTGCTCCTACAGGTGCTTCGACGACCACGCCTTCGCTCTTTTGCAGAGCAGGAATTGGCGGCACTGGATCGACTACGAATGGATCGGCCCCGCGACTCCACGCTCCCAGCTCGGTTTCAGCGAGCGAGAACACCATCACGGGATTCACATCGCCTGACACAATCAGCACAGAGTTGTTTGGAACGTAGTACTTGTTCTGGATGGTCCGCATCTTCTCCGGCGTGGTGGTCAGCACGATCTGCCGGTCACCAATCGTATTCTTGCGGCTGTAGTTTCCGGGATAGAGTTTCAGGTCAATTTCGCGCTGCAGCGCGAAGAACGGACTCGATTCGTTCCTGTCATACTCTCCGATGACAACCTGACGCTCGCGTTCCAGCTCGTCGCGTCGAAACAGCGGACCCCGGATTGCGGTCGCCAGAAGCTGAATCCCATCTCCCAGCTTCTCGGCGGGGACGGTCATGTAGTAGTTGACGCGCTCTTCCTGCGTCGAGCCGTTGAAGACAGCGCCCAGATCGGATGCGCGATCCCAGAACTCATTGGGCTCCGTGTATTTTGAGTTCGCGCGGAAGAACATGTGCTCGTACATGTGGGCGAGTCCTTCGTATTCCGGCGACTGTGTGAACGACCCGTTCTTGACGTCAATCTCGATCGTCGCCAGCGGAACTCCGTGGTTCTCAACCACGATTACTTCGAGACCGTTCGAGAGCACTTTGCGCTGAATGATCTTCTCAAGCTCTGCTCGCTGGCCCCACGCCTGCATGGGAGCGAGCGCGGATGCGCAGAGCATAAGAGTAGCGCAGTACCTCAGGACACCGTTTAATTCGGACATGTCAGATTCTGGAAAAGCCCGCTCGGACTCCTACGGGCAATTGAAAACTCGGCTGGACGCCAAGAGGCTCAAGCGTGATGAGCCTCTTGCTCAATACACCACGTTCCGGATCGGCGGTCCAGCCGATCTCTTCTACGATGCAACATCCACCGAGGATCTGGCAGGGGCTGTGACCGCCGCTCGCGAGCTCGGAATCGAATACTTCGTGCTCGGTCTGGGTGCCAATATTCTCGTTGGCGACAAGGGATTCCGCGGACTCGTCATCCGCAACACCTCGAGCCACCTCAAGTTCTTTGACGACGGCAGACTATGGGTCGAGAGCGGTGCCGTGATGGCAAGGCTGATCCCCCAGGCCGTTGAGCGGAGCTGGTCCGGACTGGAGCATTACGTGGGGATCCCGAGCACTGTTGGAGGAGCTGTGTGGCAAAATCTCCATTTTCTGTCGCCGGCACCGGAGCGGGAGCGAACAATGTTCATCGCCGAGATCTTCGAATCGGCGGAGCTGCTGACCCACGACGGCAGGCGGGAGACCGTGGACAGGGATTACATGAAGTTCGGGTACGACACCAGCACCCTCCATAAGCAACGGGATATCGCTCTGGCCGTCACCTTTCAGCTCAATCCGGGCGACAAGGCGGTGATGCATCGCATCATGCAGGAGAATCTGAGCTGGAGAGGCGGCAAGCATCCATGGCTCGAGTATCACCCCAGTGCCGGCTCGATCTTCAAGAAAATTGAAGGAGTTGGAGCTGGTCGCCTGATCGACCAGGTCGGATTGAAAGGCTTTCGCCACGGCGATGCGCAGATCTCGCACATCCATGCCAACATCATGGTGAATCTCGGTAAGGCAACCGCGAAAGATGTCCGCCAGCTGATCACAATCGCGCAGACCAAGGTACGGGAGCAGTTCAACCAGAATCTCGAGGTCGAGATTGGTTTTATCGGCGAGTTTTGACGGGATCAGATCTCTGAAATTGCTCGGCCCGCTCTGTCGCGGTTGTCCATGCCTCAATCGCAGTATCGAGCTTCCGGCGCAGCGAATCGAGCTCCTTTCCCGCGATGAGTGATCGCTCGGTTCCTTCGCGCGTCGTATAGAGCTCTGGATCCTCGAGGAGGGCAGTGAGCTCCGCAACTTTGCTCTCGAGCGCGGCCACTTCCTTTTCGGAGTCTTCCACTTTTTGGCGCAGCTCCCGGAGTGCGATCCGAGTGTCGTCTCCCTGCACCTCTTGTCTTCGGGTTGTCTTACGCTCCTTGACTCGCCGCAAAGATTCCTGCTCCGCCGACGCCACAGCCGCGGCGTGCTCGCGCTCCCGGCTTTGTTCTTCCCACTCGGCAAAGGAGCCGGGAAAATCCGTGATGTGTTGATCGTGGAGAATCCACACCCTGGTCGTAAGCGCCTCGAGCATGGCCCGGTCGTGACTGACCAGCAGGATCGTTCCCTCGTACTCTTCGAGAGCATCCTCGAGCGCTTCCACTGATTCGATGTCCAGATGGTTCGTCGGCTCGTCGAGCACGAGAAAATTCGCTTTTGTCAGCACCATCATGGCCAACGCGACGCGTGCCCTCTCTCCGCCGGACAGCGTCTCGGCGCGACGCTGAGCTTCGTCGCCTGAAAAGCCGAACCGGGCTAGATGGCCCTGGACCATTCTCCGTTCCCATTGCGGCCGTAGCTCATTGATGATGTCATAGAGAGTCCGATCGATAGGGACCTGTGCCATGTCCTGCCGGTAGTAGCTCGGGCGAACCGAGCCGCCGATCCTCAGCTCTCCGGACGCAGGCTGACTGTCCCCGACGAGTGCGCGCAGGAGAGTTGACTTTCCACTTCCGTTCGGACCCACAAAGCCGACGATTTCTCCGCGTTGTATAGTCGCGGTGAATCCCTTTATGAGTGTCCGCCCTTCGACCGCCAGTGTGACATTGCGTGCGATCGCAACCTGATCGCCGCCCCGTTCCGACATATCAAGCCTCAGTCCCATTGCACTGCCTTCTTCGGCGGTCGGGCCGCTTATTCGAGGCATTCTGCTGAGCCGTTTGCGCCTGCCTTTCGCCTGCTTTGAATTCTGTCCGGCGATGTTGCGCCGGATATAATCCTCCTCCTCGGCGATCACCTTTCGCTGCTTCTCCGACGCTCGCTCTTGGCTGAGTCTCCGCTCCGCCCGCTGCAACACGAAGGCCTCGTACCCTCCCGAGTACGCGACAGCACTTTCTCCCTCCAGGTGGAGAACATGATCCACCACGTTGGCCAGGAAAGCGCGGTCGTGGCTGATCAACAACACCGTTTTCTGAGTATTTCGGAGGTAATCCTCGAGCCAACGCGTTGTCTCCAGGTCGAGGTGATTGGTCGGCTCGTCCAGAAGCAACACATCCGCGGCGCTTACCAGCTGGCGGGCAAGTCCCAGCCTCCCGCGCTCGCCACCACTCAACTGCTCGAGCGGCTGTGTTCGAGCCTTCTCCGCATCGAAGCCGAGTCCTTGCAGCACCGCGTCGACTCGAGGAGCGAACGTGTATCCGCCTTCGCGGTCGAAACGCTCGAGGTCACGGTCGTACCTGGCGAGCATCTGGGGCGTTGCCGCTTCTCCGACTCCCGCCAGCACATTGGCTTGGTCCGATAGCGAGCGTTCGAGCGCGAGGAGATCGGCAAATTCACCAGCCCCTGCTTGCCATACGGTCTCAGCGCCGCCAAAATCGCGGTGCTGTTCGAGGAGAGCGAGACGAAGGCCGGGTTGACGCGTGATCGCCCCCTCGGTTGGCTGCTGCGAACCCGTAATCAGCCGGAAGAGTGTTGTCTTTCCACTTCCGTTCCGGCCCAGAATTGCCCAACGCTCTCCCTCACCAACGGTGAAGGTGATCCCCTGAAATATCCTCGTTGCGCCGAATTCAACGCCGGCGTTCGAGACTGCTATCTGGGTCAAGTGCGGAGAACACTCGAGCACGCTGCGAGACACCGCTCGACGGACTCTACAGTGTGATCGCCCATATGTCCGATGCGAAAGGTCGAGCTCTTGAGCTTCCCATAGCCGTTGCCAACCACGATCCCATGACTGGCGACTGCGGTTGTAAAGCTTTCCGCCGGAAGATCAGATGGAAGCCGGATAGTCGATACGGTCGGTGATTGCGATCCGAGTGGGGCAATGTTGCCCAGCTTTTTTCCGGTCTCATCGCTGATTCTCTGTATCCACTCCTGGGTGCGAGCCGCCATCGCCTTATGTCTTGCCCATCGTGCTTCGATGCCTTCTGATGCGATGGATTTGAGCTGGACCTGCAGTGCATAGAGGAGCGTCAGTGCGGGGGTGCTGGGTGTCTGGTTCCGGCGGGCATAGGCATCGAGCTCGACAAGGTCGAAGTAGACACCGCGGCCATGGGTTCCGTTTGCCTGATCCACATAGACCGCGGAAGCGACGCCGAAAGAGAGGCCCGGTGGCAGGGCTAGTGCCTTTTGGGAACCGGTCAGCACATAATCGAGCTTCCACTCGTCAAACCGCAGCTCGGCTCCCGCGATTCCGCTCACGCTGTCGATGAGACAAAAGATTCCGTGGCGGTGCGCGCAGTCGGAGATTGCCCGCACATCATTCAGCGCGCCGGTCGATGTTTCGGAATGCACTACCGTGACTGCGCTGTATTTCCGAATCGAAAGCCTTTCGTCCAGCTGGGGTATCGTGTGTATCTGTCCCCATGCAACGTCGTAACGATCGACATCGCGCCCGCACATCGAGGCGATATGCGCAAATCGCTCCGAGAATGCCCCATTTAC
>WNFK01062403.1_pt1 | contig 24381 bp, 25 predicted proteins | sample 5400281 | NCBI WGS metagenome assembly WNFK01 (sample SAMN13153350, study PRJNA577476) | soil metagenome | isolation source: 20 cm soil on Douglas fir-dominated hillslope | place: USA:California | collected 2013-09-17
CGCATCTCGGCGGGCGCCGGCTTCCTGGTGGCCATCACCGGTGACATCACCACCATGCCCGGGCTGCCGCGCCGTCCCAACGCGGAGAAGGTCGACGTCACGCCGGACGGCGTCATCACGGGGCTCTTCTAGCCCTATGCTATACTTTCCGACGGTCCTCGCCGCATCCGGACCGCACGCATGATCCAGGTCGACAATCTGACGAAGCGCTACGGGCCGGTCACGGCCATCCACGACGTGTCGTTCAGCGTGGACAAGGGCCGTATCGTGGGCTTTCTCGGGCCCAACGGGGCGGGCAAGTCCACGACCATGAGGATCCTGTCGTGCTTCATGCCCGCGACCGGCGGCACCGCGCGGGTGGCCGGCTACGACGTGTTCTCGCAGTCGCTCGAGGTGCGCCGGCGCATCGGCTATCTCCCGGAGAGCGCCCCGCTCTATCCCGAGCTCTCGGTCGCCTCGTACCTGGACTTCGTGGCCGAGATCAAGGGTGTGGGACGCGGGGAGCGCCGCGGCCGGGTGGCCGACGTGATGGAGCGCTGCTTCGTCACCGACATGCAGAACCGGCTGATCGGCAAGCTCTCCAAGGGCTACCGGCAGCGGGTCGGGCTGGCCCAGGCCCTGCTGGGCGACCCGGAGGTGCTGATCCTCGACGAGCCCACCATCGGGCTGGATCCGCGGCAGATCGCGGAGATCCGCGCGCTGATCCGCTCGCTGGCCGGCCAGCACACCGTGATCCTCTCGACGCACATCCTGCCCGAGGTGTCGATGGTGTGCGACGGCATCGTCATCATCAACCACGGCCGCATCGTGGCCCAGGGGACCGAGTCGGAGCTGGTGCAGCAGGTGTTCCCGACCGCCCGCATCGAGGTCCGGGTTGCGAACGCGTCGGGCGACGTGGCCGGTGCCCTGCGGGCGGTGCCGGGGGTGGTGGCGGTCGAGCCCCTGGCCTCGCGCGACGGGGGGGTGGGCTTCGTGGTCGAGTCGGAGCGAGATCGGGACGTGCGGGCCGACCTGGTCCGCCTCGTCACCGGCAAGAACTGGGCCCTCCAGGAGCTGCACCAGGTGGGCATGAGCCTCGAGGAGGTCTTCATCCGGGTGGTCGCGGGCGAACAGGTCGCGCCCGACGTGGTGGCCGCCGAGGAGGAGGCCCGCTGATGCGCTGGCTGCCGGTCTTCAAGAAGGAGATGCAGCTCTACTTCGGCTCCCCGGTGGCCTACGTGGTCTTCACGTTCTTCCTGTTCATCTCCGGCATCTTCTTCGGCTCGATCTTCTCGTTCTACAGCGACGCGTCGATGCGCTCGTTCATGCAGCCGCAGTTCGGCCAGAACCTCAACGTGATCGAGAACGTGATGCGTCCGCTCTTCAGCAACATGAGCGTGGTGCTGCTGTTCTTCATCCCGATGCTCACGATGCGCCTGTTCGCGGAGGAGCGGAAGTCGGGGACCTTCGAGCTGCTGCTGACCTACCCGGTGCGCGACGGGGAGATCCTCGCCGGCAAGTACCTGGCCGCGCTCGCCCTCTACGCGGTCCTGCTCGCCTTGACCCTGCTCTATCCGGGGCTCGTCGCCTACTTCACCCGCGTCGAGTGGGGCCCGATCCTCACCGGTTACCTCGGCCTGGTCCTGACCGGCGCCGCGTTCCTGGCGGTGGGGGTGCTCGTGTCGTCCTTGACCGAGAACCAGATCGTGGCCGGCTTCGGCACCTTCGGGATCCTGCTCGCCTTCTGGATCGTGGGATGGGGCGCCGAGTTCGCGGGGGGCGGCCTGCGCGGGGTGCTCCAGTACCTGTCGTTCACCGATCACCTCGATGGCTTCACGCGCGGGCTGATCGACACCAAGGATCTCGTGTACTACCTGACCGGCATCGTGCTCGCGCTGTTCCTCACCCTCCGGTCCCTCGAGTCGAAGCGGTGGAGGGGATAGCGTGACGAGCCTGCTCAAGCGCCAGGCGCTCACCGGAGCGGTGGTGTGCCTGCTGATCGCGGCCGCGCTCGGGTTCTTCTTCCCGGTGCCCGCCCAGTGGGTGTTCCTGGGGCTGGGCGTGGTCCTGCTGGCGCTCTCGCTCGTGCTGAACGCGCGCGAGGCCCGCACCGCCATGGGCACCCGCACCGCGCGCTACGGGGCCGGCGCTGCGGTCATGGTCCTGCTCGCGCTCGGCATCGTGGTGGCGGCCAACGCGATCTCGGTCCGGCACAACACCCGCTGGGACCTCACCGAGAACAAGCGCAACAGCGTCTCGCCCCAGACCATCCAGGTGCTGCGCACGCTCAAGTCGCCGGTGACCGCGATCGCGTTCTATCGTTCCGACACTCCCGGGAAGAAGACCGCGGAGGACCTGCTCGCGCAGTACAAGACGTACTCGGGGGGCAAGTTCGAGTGGCGCCTCGAGGACACCGACAAGGCCCCCGCCCTCGCGCGCCAGTACGGGGTCGAGAGCTACGGCACCGTCGTGCTCGAGGGCGGGCCCGCCGGCCAGCTCCGCACCGAGAAGGTGCTCGACGCCGACGAGGAGAAGCTGACCAACGGGATCGTCAAGGTCACCCGCGCGGGCAAGCGGGTGGTCTACGTCGTGAAGGGGCACGGCGAGCGGGAGATCGGCGCCGCCGACCGGGGCGGCTTCAGCCAGGCCAAGGAGCAGATGGAGAAGGCCAACTACGAGGTCAAGGAGCTGTTCCTGGCCCGCGACCCCAAGATCCCCGACGACGCGGCCATCGTGATGATCCCCGGCCCGAAGACCGATCTCTTCCCGCAGGAGCTGGCCGCGATCGACGCCTACGTCTCGCGGGCGGGCAAGGTCTTCTTCATGGCGGTGCCCTTCCAGGCCACCCCCACCACGAAGTACCTGAGCAAGTACGGCATCACCGTCGACGACGACGTGGTCATCGAGCTGAACCCGATCGGCCAGGTCTTCGGAGTGGGCCCGCTCGTCCCGGTGGTGGGCCAGTACGATCCGCACCCGATCACCAAGGACATGGGCGGGGTCATGACCCTGTTCCCGCTGACCCGCTCCGTCGAGCCGGCCAAGGCTCTGCCCAAGGGCGTCCAGGCCTCGCCGCTCGCCCAGACGAGCCGCCAGTCGTGGGGAGAGACCGACAAGAACGTCTTCCAGACCGGCAAGGCCACTCCGGACCCCGGCGAGAAGACCGGCCCGCTGCCGGTCGCGGCCGTGGCCACGGTGGACGCGGAGCCCCCCGCCAAGGCCGAGGGCGGCGGCGAGGCGCCCAAGAAGGCGGCGAAGGCCCGCATCGTGGTGGTGGGCACCGCCGACTTCGCGTCGAACCAGTTCCTGGGCGCCCAGGGCAACCGGGACTTCTTCCTGAACGTGGTCTCCTGGCTCGCGGAAGAGGAGGACCTCATCTCCATCCGGGCCAAGGATCCCAAGCAGAACCCGGTCGTGCTCACCTCCGCGCAATCCCGGCTGGTATGGGGCCTGCCCCTGGTGGGGCTGCCCGGCGCCGTGCTGATCTGCGGTCTCGTGGTGATCGCCCAGCGCCGCCGCGCGCGCTAGCGCATGTCTCGCGGGCGGACGATCCTCGTCCTGCTGATCCTCGCCGCCGGGCTCGGCGGCTTCTTCTACTACGACACCTACTCCCTCGCGCCCCGGCGGGAGAAGGCGGAGTCGGCCAAGGGCCGGATCTGGACCGTCGAGCCGAAGGACGTCGAGCGGGTCACCGTCGCGCGCAAGGGCGAGACGATACGGCTCCAGCGCACCGCCGACGGGAGCTGGGAGATGCTCGAGCCGATCAAGACGCGGGGCGATCGCGGGGCGGTCGACGACATGGTGACCGGCCTCGCCACCGCGCGCATGGACCGGGAGATCGACGCCAACCCGGCGAAGCCCGCCGATTTCGGCCTCGATCCTCCGGAGGCGGAGGTCAAGCTCGAGGTCAAGGGCCGGGCCGAGCCGCTCGTGCTGCGGGTGGGTAGCAAGAACCCGACCGGCGTGTGGGTCTACGCCCGCGAGGGCGGCAAGCCGGCGGTCATCACCCTCTCGGAGAGCATCGCGCGCGATGCGACCCGGCCGCTCGCCGACTTCCGCGACCGCACCGTCATCGCCTTCGACCGGCGCAACGTGAGCGGCATCGACCTCGACGTCAACGGCGACCAGATCGGGGTGGTCGCCGACGAGCCCGGCAAGTGGCGGATCGTCAAGCCGCGCCCGCTGCGGGCCGACACGGACCTGATCTCCGAGTTCCTCGACAAGCTCGAGGGCGCGAAGGCGGTGGAGTTCGTCGACGACGCCCCGAAGTCGCTCCAGCCCTACGGGCTCGACAAGCCCTCGAAGGTCACGGTCTGGGTCGGCAAGGACAAGGATCGCGCGGCCCGCACCCTGCTGGTCGGCCGGCCGGTGCCGGAGAAGAAAGGCGTCTACGTCAAGCGCGAGGGCGAGCCCGGCGTCATCCTGACCGCGGAGGCGGTGTGGACGGTCTTCCCCAAGACGGTGGGCGCGATCCGCGACAAGACGGTGGTGAGCTACGCCTCCGACAAGCTCGCCAAGATCGAGATCACGCACGGGCGGGAGACCCTCGGGCTCGAGAAGGAAGGCACGGGATGGAAGATCACCGCGCCGGAGGCCCTGCGCGCCGACAGCGGCGCGGTCACCCAAATCTTATGGAAGATCCGGGACCTGCAGGCGCTGGGCTTCCTGTCCGAGGGGGCGGCGGAGGTGCCGCGCTTCCTCTCCAAGCCCGAGGTGATCGTGCGGCTGTGGGAGACGGGGGCGAAGGAGCCCAAGACGCTCCTGCTCCAGTCCTCCAACGAGCGCCGCGGCGGTCAGCCCGCCGCGCTGGCCGCGGTGCAGGGCGAGGGGCCGGTGGTGCTGGTCGCGGGCAAGGCCCTCACCGAGCTGACCCCGAGTGTGGCCCAGCTGCGGGACCGGACCGTGTTCCCCACGTTCGACCTCGGCGACGTCAAGCGCGCGCGGGTGAGCGGCGGAGACAAGCCGCTGATCGTCGAGAAGAGCGGCGAGACCGACTGGAAGCAGGTCGAGCCGGCGCGCGGCGCGACCAAGGACGGGCGCGTCGCGAACGTACTGCTCGCGCTCAAGTCGCTCAAGTGGAAGGAGATCGCCTCGAAGGGCGGCGACGACGCCAAGTTCGGCGTGGACCGGCCCGAGCTCGAGGTGAGCGTGTTCAAGGCCGATGGCACCGAGGTCGGCACGCTGCTGGTGGGCAAGACCGACGGGGCGGTTACCTACGTGAAGGTCAAGGCCGAGCCCGGTATCTTCGCGGTGTCCTCCAAGGACCTGGAAGACCTGAGAAAAGCCCGCACCGACATCCCGGTCTGATTGCGGCCGCGTCGGTGGCAGAATGGAGGGGCGAATAGAGGTCTCACGGCCGGCGTCGGAGGGGACATGAAGGCACTGGTGGTCGGCATCGGATTCGTGGTCGCGGTGACCGGCTCGACGGCTGGGGTGGCGTCGGCCGGCGAGGTGTTGAAGCCCACCGATTTTCAGCCCAACCCCTTCGCCATGACGCCCCCGCCGACTCCGCTCGCGCCGCGCCCCGCGTCCCAGGTGCCGGCCGGGCCCCCGCCGGGCCATTACCGCCCGCCGCCGGTGGTGACGTACCCGTGCTGCGCGCCAGCCCCGGCGTCCGGCTACTGGGCGTATCAGTGGGTACCGACGGTCGCCACCGCCTACGTGTGGGTCCCGGGATACGTCACCGCGGACGGCAGCATGGTCGCGGGGGGCTACCAGCCGCAGCTCGTCGGCAGCGGCTACTACCAGCCGGTCTGGGTGCCCGGATACTGATGCCGACGGGCCTCTACCTCAAGCAGGTCGAGGTGGGCCCGATGCAGAACTTCGTCTACCTGATCGGCGATCGGTCCACGCGCGAGTGCGTGGTGGTGGATCCCGCGTGGGAGATCGACGGCATCGCCGATCTGGCGGCCGCCGACGACATGGAGCTCACCGGCGTGCTGGTCACCCACACCCACCAGGACCACGTGGGCGGGCACCTCTTCGGTCACGACATTCCCGGCATCCCGGAGCTGCTGGCGAAGCACCCCGCGAAGGTCTACGTGCACCGCGCGGAGCGCGAGTTCCTGAAGGGCTTCGGCTCGGACCTGGTGAAGGTGGAGGCGGGCGACACGCTACAGGTGGGCGCGATCCCGCTGACGTTCGTGCACACGCCGGGGCACACCCCGGGCTCGCAGTGCTTCCTGGTGGACGGCTGCCTCATCTCGGGCGACACCCTCTTCATCCGCTCCTGCGGGCGTACCGATCTGCCCGGCAGCGATCCGCAGGAGATGTACACTTCGCTCACCCAGCGGCTGGGCGCGCTCCCCGACGACACGGTGGTGCTGCCCGGCCACAACTACGGGGGATCCCAGACCACCATCGGGGCCGAGAAGCGCCAGAACCCGATGATGCGATTCGCGTCCATGAGCGAGTTCCTGGGGGCCATGGGCGGCGGCCGCGCCGGCCGCACCTAGCTCCGCTCCGCCGCTCAGCGCACCGACATCCCGCCGTCGACGAAGAGCACCTGCCCGGTCACGTAGTCGGAGCACGTGGCGAAGAACCGCACCGCCTGCGCCACGTCCGCGGGCCGGCCGGGGCGCCCCATCGGGCTCCGCGCGGCCAGGCGCCGGCCGCGCTCGCGCGGGAAGCCGGCCGGTAGCAGGACCACTCCCGGGGCCACCGCGTTGACCTGGATGCGCGGAGCCAGCGCGGCGGCGAGCCCGCGCGTGAGCATCACCACCCCCGCCTTGGAGATGCCGTAGGGCACGTAGCCGGGCCAGGCCCGCACCGCGCCCACGTCGGCGATGTTGATGATGCGCCCGCCGCGGCGCCCCATCGCCCGCGCGGCGGCCTGGCTGCAGAAGAACGGGGCGCGCAGGTTCACCGCGAGGAGGCGGTCGAACTGGGCGGAGGTGGTGGTCTCGACCGGGGTGCGGAAGAAGAGCGCCGCGTTGTTGACGAGGACGTCGAGGCGGACGAGTCGCTTCACCGCGGCGGCGACGAGGGCCCGCGCCTCGCGGGGACGGCCCACGTCCGCGCGCAGGGCCACCGCACGCACCCCGCGCGCCTCCAGCTCGCGCACCGCCGCGCGCGCGGCCGCCGCCGAGCGCAGGTAGCCGATCGCCACGTCGGCGCCCGCGTCGGCGAGCGCGCGCGCGATCTCGAGGCCGACGCGCACCGCGCCGCCGGTCACCAGCGCGACCCGGCCGGTCAGTTCCTTGACTTGTCCGGAGCCGTGTGTTGTCATCGATCCAACATGTCGGGTAGTTTCCGCAACTGGGTGAAGACTCGCTTCATCACCGGGCTGTTCTCCACCATCCCCGCGATCGCGACCGCCTGGCTGCTGTGGGTGTTCTGGAACGCCATCGACGACTTCTTCTCCCCGGTGTACACCCAGATGCTCGGGCGGCGCATCCCCGGCCTGGGCTTCCTGACCGCGGTCGTCATCATCTTCATCATGGGTACCATCGCCCGCAACGTGTTCGGCCGGCGAGTGCTGGCCCGCATCGAGATGCTCTTCGACCACGTGCCGATCTTCCGGAGCATCTACCCTTCCGTGAAGCAGCTGCTGGAGTCCTTCTCACCCCAGAAGCTCAACTCCTTCAAGTCGGTGGTGCTCGCCGAGCATCCCCGCAAGGGGGAGTACGTGTTCGGGTTCGTCACCTCCGAGGTCCTCATCGAGGGCCTCGAGGGCAAGCGGCCCATGGTCACCGTGTTCGTGCCCACCAACAACCTGTATCTGGGCGACGTGATCGTGCTGCCCAAGGAAGAGATGCTGCCCACCGGCCTCACCGTCGAGGAGGGCATCCGCATCATCCTCTCGGCCGGGACCGCCACCCCGGCCCGCCTGCCGCGCGAGCGGCTCTGATTACCGGGCGGGCGGTGCTCCCGTCACCCATGCCCGGATGGCCTCCCCGAGCGGGTAGAGCTTGCCGAAGAAGAAGTGGTCCGCGCCCTCGATGATCCGCTCCTCCGCTCCCGTGGTCCGGGCGAGCTGGTGGAGGGCGTCGACCGGGCAGTAGGTATCGCGCGTTCCCGCCACCACGAGCATGCGGCCGGCCGGGGGCGTCGGGAGCTGGAAGTCGAACATGCCCAGGGGGGGCGCGATGAGGCCGAGCGGCGCGTCTCCCGGCCGCATGGCCCGGGCCGCGGTCCAGGCCCCGAACGAATAGCCGATCACCCCGACCGGGCTGGCGGGCGGAAGGCGCCCGGCCAGGGCCGCCACGGCGGCCCGCACGTCGTCCTGCTCCCGAGCGCCCTTGTCGTGGCTCCCGGTCGAGGCGCCCACCCCCCGGAAATTGAAGCGCAGGGTGGCGTGGCCGGCCTCCTGGATGACCTCCGCGGCCCGCATGACCACCGGATTGTCCATGTCACCCCCGTAGAGTGGGTGAGGGTGGCAGAGGACGAAGCCCCCCTTGGGGGCGGGGACGAGGGCCAGCCGACCTTCCAGGCTCGGGCCTCCCGGCACCGACACGACGAGGGGCTCTTCCATGGCGCTCCGACCTTAGGGGGTCGCCGGGGAATATTCAAGGGGCAGCCCGCGTCTGAAGCTGCGAGGTTATAATTTCTCTCATGCCGATGCTGGGATGCCTGTGGAGCCGCCCTCGGCTCGAACGCCTGGTCGACGGAGTCCTCGGGCCCCGGATGGGGCGCGTGACCGCCTCCCACGCCTCCCGCTGTGGGAACTGCCGGGCCGAGATGGACCGCCTCCGCCGCCTGCGCGCCCTGGTGCAGAGTGCCGAGGTGCAGATGGCTGATCCCGACTGGGCGGCCTTCTGGCCTGCCGTCCGTCAGCGTATCGCGGCGGAGCGCCCGGCGCCCGTCCGGGACGCGTGGTGGCTACCCTACTGGAAGCCGGTGTGGGGGCATCCGCGCGTGGCCCTGGGGGGCCTCGTGGTCTCGAGCCTAGCGGCGGCGCTGGTCCTCTGGCCCAGCCCCGAGACCACCAAGGCGGCGATGGCGGCGCCGGTGCAGGTACAGGACGTGTCGACCGCCGATCCGGATCGCAGCGTGATGGTGTACTCGAATCCGGACGACGACGTCACCGTGATCTGGGTCTTCAACCCGTCCGAGCAGGACGAGCAGTCCTGACCCCGCGCCGCGCCGGGTGGCGCGGCGGCTCTTCCACGACGGGCGCTACTCCTTCAGGCTGGCCAGCCGCTCCTTCGCCAGCGGGGCCTCTTCCGACTGCGGGAAGTGCTCCACCAGGTATTGCAGGCGCGCCTGGGCGAGCGCGGTCTGCTTGAGCTCCACGAGCGCGAGCGCTTCCTTGTAGAGCGCGGTCGGCACCTTGCTGCCCCGCGGGTAGGCCACCATCACCTTGCGGAACTCCTGCACCGCCTGCTCGAGGTTCTCGCGGGCCTTGTCCGGCTGGCTCGCGGTGGCGCGCGCCATGCTGAAGTAGGCCTCGCCGATCCAGTACTGGGCGCTGTCCGCGAGCGCGGAGTCCGGGAAGCGCCGGAGGAAATCGCGGAACTCGGTGATCGCGAGCGGGTAGAGCCCCTTGCTGAAGTCGAGATACGCGGCCTGGTAACTCTCCTCCGCGCTGCCGGCGCCGCCGGACGCCCGGGGGGCCGTCGCGACCGAGCCCGACGGAGCGGGAATGGGCGCGCCGCCGGAGCGGGTCGGCGGCGGAACGCCGGCCCCACCGCCGCTCGGCGCGGAGCGCCCGAGCGCGTCCATGCGCTGGGACAGCTCGTCGAGCCGGGCGGTGATCCGCGCCACCTCGGCGGAGAGCGCGTCCACGCGCGCGCCGAGGGCCGCGGTCTGCTTGGCGGTCTCCGCGTTCTGCTCGCGGGTGCGCCGGTCGAGCTGGCCCACCACGGTGTCGGTGTCCCCCCGGCTGCGGTGCACCGCGAGGGTCAGCGAGTTCAGATCCTGGCGGATCTGCGCGACGTCCTGCTGCAGGCCCTGCCCGGAGCCGTCGGCGCAGCCCGCGGCGGCGATCGCGATCGCGGGCAGGAGGGCCCAAAGCACGAAGGGGAGCCGATGGCTCCCCTTCGTGATCTCGCGGCACACGGGAGGCGGCCCCGTGCGGATCAGCGCGCCTTCACCAGGAAGTGCGCCCGACGGTTCTGGGCCCAGCAGGACTCGGAGTGCTCGGTGCACGTCGGCCGCTCCTTGCCGTAGGAGATGATCGTGATCCGGCTCGCCTGCACACCCTGCGCGACGAGGTAGTTCATGGCCGCCTTCGCGCGCCGCTCGCCGAGGGCCAGGTTGTACTCGTTGGTGCCGCGCTCGTCGCAGTGGCCCTCGACCAGGACCAGGTTGTCGTTCGACTTCAGCCAGGCCGCGTTGGTGTCGAGCGTCTTCGCGTCGGTCGGCCGGATGTCGTACTTGTCGAAGTCGAAGAACACGTCCTTGAGGTTGTCGGTGGCCCGGAACTCACTCGGCGCGGGCGGCGTGGTCGCGGCGGTCGACGGCGCCGCCGGTGACGGCGTCATCGACGGCGACGGCGTCGTCGAAGGGGCGGCGGCGGAGGGCGTCGGCGAGCCGGTCGGAGGAGGCGCAGAAGCCGCGGTCGTGGCAGGTCGCTTGGGACAGCCCACCAGGAAGAGCGAGAGGGCGAGCACCGGCACGGCGAACAGCAGCGCGCTTCTCCGTCGTTGCGCCATTAGTCCAATCCTCCTTGAGTTCGTCGAATTCGTCATATCACCGCGAGTTTGCATTCCCAAGGCATCCTATCACGGAAGGCGCGGCGACCAAGCGGCACTTGTCGATTCGCCGGGGGTCCGGGGGATCGCCTGCTGCTCGGATCCGTCCGCGAGCATGGTGAACAGCTGGTATCCGCCGGACCGGCTCGACTGGAAGACGAGGTGCCGCCCGTTTGGCGCCCAGGAGGCGCCCTCGTTGTTGCCGGGACCCGCGGTCAGGCGCCGCAGGTTGGACCCGTCGGGGCTGACCGCCCACAGATCGAAGTTACCCTGCCGCGAGGTGAACACGATCGTGTCGCCCTTCGGCGACCAGCGTGGCTGGGTGTTGAAGCCGGCCTGGGTGAGGCGGCGCACGTTGGCGCCCTCCGCGTCCATCACGAACACGTGGGCCCCGCCCGCCCGCTCCGACACGAAGGCGATCTCGCGGCCGGTGGGCGACCAGGTGGGCTCGGTGTCGATGCCGCTGTAGCTGGTGAGCCGCCGGAACGCCCCGGTGGCGAGGTTCAGGACGTACACCTCGGGGTTGCCGTCCCGGGAGAGCGTCATCGCGAGGAAGCGTCCGTCGGGGCTGAAGGCGGGCGAGCTGTTGATGCCGAGGAATCCGGCCACCACCTGCACCGGCCGGTTCTCGAACGGGAACATCCGGTAGAGGTAGGGATACCCACGCATGTACGACGTGAAGGCGAGGGACCGCGTGTCCGGGCTCCACATCGGCGACAGGTTGATCGACTTGTTCGACGTCACGTGGGTGGGCCCCGCGCCGTCGTAGTCCATCAGGCTGAGCTCCTTGGCGCCCCCTCCGGTGTTCACGTAGGCGATCTTGGTGTCCGCGATGCCGGCCTCGCCGGTGAACTGCATCACCACCTCGTCCGCGATCTTGTGGGACAGGCGCCGGGGCTGGTTGGCGGGCAGCTCGATCTTCTTGGTCGCGATCAGCCGAAACTCCGGCGAGGTCAGGTCGTAGAGCCGCATCTCCACCTCGGTCCGGTCGCCGCGCAGGCTGATCAGGCCCTGCAGCCCGGCGTGGGCGCCCGCCGATGCGAAGTTGGCAAAGGTGGCGCGGACCGCGGCGGGGTCGGCGGTCGGGATCGCTGGCACGTCGGAGACGACGCTGAACAGCGCGGAGAACGTGAGGTCCCGGGCCGTGACCTGCGGGAGGCTCCGGCCGAGCCCCCCGGTGTCGGAGCCGGCCACCACCGCGAAGTTCGGGATCACGATGTTGAGCTTCTTGGCCCCGGTGGCCAGCACGTTCACGAAGATGTCGGATTGCGATCGGACCGGGGGCGGCGAGGCGAGCACCCCGGCCAGGACGAGCACGACGACCGAGGCGACGAGACAGAGGAGCGGCCGGCCCGGGCGCATCATCGGCGCGCCAGGTCGAAGCTGATGTGAAGGCGCAGCACGCTCCCCCCCACCCACTCGTCCGGCAGCTTCGGGAGCGGGCTGGCCGCCATGACCGCGCGCACCGCGGCCTGGTCGTACATGGTGTTGCCCGAGCTCTTCTCGATCATGGGGATCCTCGCTATGGAGCCATCACGCTGAACCTCCACCAGGAGCTGAGGCTTCTGGGGCGGCTCGCTGAATTGGTTTTGTCGTTGCCACTGATCCTGCACCTTGGCGATCGCCGCGCGGACCCACCACGCGTAGGGAAAGTCCGAGACGTCCAGGGTCAGCGCGCCCTGACCGGCGGCCGAGCCCGTCGGGGCGCCGAGCGCCGCGGTCGGCGGCGGCTGGGGCGCCTCCGCGGTCTTCTCGCCCTTCGGGCTCCCCGAAGGCGGCGTGGCCAGCGGGGGCAGCTCTTTCTCGCCGGGGCGCGCCAGCGCGGTGCTGCGCGGCGGGAGCGGCTTGGCCGCGGGGAGCGACGGCGGGGGGAGGCTCGGGGCCTCGCGCCGCGGCGCCTCGCGGGGCGCGGTGGTGGCCTTCGGTTCGGGCTCCGGGTCGGGCACTCGCGGGGCCACCGGCGCCTGCGGACGGGTTGGCAGGGGCGGAGCCGGGGGGGCGTTGGGCGTGCCGACCGCGGCGACCATCGGGACCAGGTTGACGACCTGGACCTTCTCGGGACGCCAGCCGGTCCACATCACGAAGACGGCCATCCCGCCGAAGACCAGGACGTGGGCGATCGCGGAGAAGCCTATCGCGGTCAGGGGCAGGCGCGACCGTCGAAGGGCCGGTCCCGGCCGCCTCAGACCGGGGTCGGGGAGCGGGCCCATGGAATAGCGGCGGGCCGCCATCGTGGAGCTCATCGAGCGCGGGTCGGCTCCGTCACCATGCCGAGCTTCTCGATGCCCGAGCGGCGAATCCGATCCATGGTCTCCACCACGAAGCCGTACTGCAGCGCCTGGTCCGCGCGCAGGTAGAGGGTCTTGTCCTGGCGATTCTTGAAGAGATCGCGCAGCGTCTGCTCGAGGGAGCCGAGCGGTACCGGCTTCTCGTTGACGTAGATGGTCTGCTCCTTGGACAGGGTCAGGACCATCCGCTCCTCGGTCACGGTGGGCTTGCCCGACGTCTTGGGCAGGTTCACGTCGATGCCGCGGTACATCAGGGGGGCGGTGAGCATGAAGATCAGCAGCAGCACCAGCGTCACGTCGACGAGCGGGATGATGTTGATCTCGGCGAGCGTGCCCCCGATGCGGTAGCCGCCTCCCCCGTTGTCGGAGCCGTCGACCTTAATCGCCATCTTTCGCCATTCGCGCCAGCTTGTGCACCGGGCGGGCGAACGCGTTCAGCAAGTCGAGCGTGAAGCCCTCCATCTCCATCGCCCAGTGCTTCGTCCGGTTCACGAAGAAGTTGTAACCCATGACCGCGGGGATCGCGGCGCCGAGGCCCGCCGCGGTCGCGATGAGGGCCTCCGAGATGCCGGGCGCCACCACCGCGAGGTTGGCCGAGCCCTGCTGCCCGATGCCCTGGAACGCGGTCATGATGCCCCACACGGTGCCGAAGAGGCCGATGAACGGCGCCGAGCTGGCCACCGTGGCCAGGAACGGCAGGTACCGCTCCATGCGCGCCACCTCCGACGACCCGGCCCGGCGGAGCGCCCGGCTCGATGCCTCGAGCCGCTCCGCGGGCAGCCCTTCGTCGGCGTCGTCCAGCACGTGGTCCACGATCTCCGCGTTGCCGTACGCGGTGACCAGCTCCTGGCCCGCCGACACGTAGAGCTGGGCGAGCGGACTGTCGCGGTGCTTCTTGGCCGCCGCCCAGACCACCGAGAAGCGGCGCGCCTCGCGGAAGATCTGGCGGAAGCGCAGCGACTCGCGGCGGATCTTCCGGAACTCCCACCACTTCTCGACGATCAGCGCCCAGCAGATGACCGAGAAGACGGCGAGAAGGAGCAGGATTAACTTGGCGACGGGACCGGCGCTGAAGACGAGCTCTGCAACGCCGCCGTTGACGCTTCCTGACCCTGGCACTCGGAGCTCCTTATCGGGTGGATGGTGAACGACGACCAGCGGAATTGCTCCTCTTGATGATACCGGACGATTTTTGAGAGTGTCAACAAATTCGCCGGCAAAACGCCTGAAAAGTCGCTGAATTATTGACAGTCCCGGGCCGGCGCCGTATAAGCCTTCTATGTTCCACTCGCCCGGTGCGATCGCGCTGCACGTGGGGCCGATCGCGATCCGGTGGTACGGCGTGCTCATGGCCAGCGCGATGGCCCTCGGTCTCTGGCTCGGCCACCGGGATGCGCGCCGGCGCGGCATCGATCCCGAGAGCCTGCTCAAGGCGGCGGAGCTGGCCCTGCTCGGCGGCCTCGTCGGCGCGCGCCTGTACTACGTGCTGTTCAACCTCGACTACTACGGCCAGTTCCCCGGTAAAATCTTCGCCCTCTGGGAGGGCGGGCTCGCCATTCACGGCGGCGTGATCGGCGGCATCCTCGTCGGGGGCGGGTACGCCTGGCGGCGGGGCCTGCCGGTGCGGCAATACCTGGACATCGCCGCGCCGAGCCTCGCCCTCGGGCAGGCCATCGGGCGGTGGGGTAACTTCTTCAACGAGGAAGCGTTCGGCCGCCCGACCGATCTGCCCTGGAAGCTGTTCATCTCCCCGGTGCACCGGCCGCTCCAGTACGCGCAGTCCGAGTACTTCCACCCCACGTTCCTCTACGAGTCGCTCTGGGACCTGATCGTGTTCGCGGCCCTGCTCCTGGGCCTGCGGGACCGCCTCGAGCGCGCGCCGGGGGCGCTGTTCCTGGCCTACCTCGGGCTCTACTCGGCGGGGCGGCTCTTCACCGAGGGGCTCCGCACCGACGCGCTGATGCTGGGCCCGCTCCGCATCGCCCAGGTCGTGAGCCTGCTCGGCATGGCGGTGGCCGCGGTGGGCGTGCCGCTGCTCCTGCGTCACCAGAGCCGCGCCGCCTGAGCGGGCCGCGCGTGAAGCGCTACGCGAGCCGCGACGGCCGGCTCCGTCTGCGGGTCGGAGACAGCCGCCGCCTCGCCGAGATCCCGACCGGCAGCGTCGGCTGCGTGCTCACCTCGCCGCCCTACTGGGTGCGGGGGCAGGGCCGCGCGCGCGCCGAGCGGTACGCGCGCGAGCTCGCCACCGGGTTCGGCCCCGAATGGCGCCGGGTCCTGGCCGACCACGGCGACGTGTGGCTCGTCATCGGCGACCGCCACGACGGTCTCGAGTGGATCGGCATCGACGGCCTCATGACGAGATGGCTCGGGCGGGTGGGGTTCCGTCTCCAGGCCAAGGGGCTCTGGGCCCAGGTGCGCTCCCGGGAGCGCTGGGACAACCGGGTGAACTACCTCCTGCGGTTCCGGAAGGCGGGACACCCGGTGCGCCCGGGCGGCGCTACCCTCTGCTGGATGCTGCCGCTTCCGCGCTCGCACCCGGACAGCCTGTGGGACGCCACGCCGGACCCGGTGCTGCGCGCCCTGCTGGAGATCTCCGCGCGGCGCGGGGCGGTGCTCGACCCGTTCGCGGGGGCCGGCACGGTGGGGCGCATCGCGGCCGCGCTCGGCCGCGAGTGGATCGGAGTGGAGCGGGATCCGCACATGGCCGCGATAGCCGCGCGACGGCTCCGGCTCCGCCCGGTCACTCCTTCACCGTGTTGAGGGTCACCGGCCGCCCATCGCGCAGGACGACCACCGAGATGGTGCTGCCGCGCGGGAGGCTCCGCAGCCGGGCCTGCAGCGCCTCGTAGGTCTCGGTGCCGATCTCCCGCTCCTGCACGGCGAGGATGATGTCGCCCCCCAGCAGGAACGACTTGCCCTCGATCGAGGCGGGGATGACCCCGGGCCGGATATCCATGTGGGCCGCGGGCGAGTTCGCCGCGACCTGCTGCACCATGAGCCCGACCGCCTGGGGCAGGTTGAGCGCGCGGGCGACCTGCCCACCGATGATCACCCCGCTCATGCCGCTCCAGAACGAGCGCTGCTCGAGCAGCAGGCGTCGGGCCATGTTGATCGTGACCACGAAGCCCAGGCCCTCGGAGCCGCCCGACTTGGTGATGTTGTGGCTCGCGATCCCGATGACCTCGCCCGCCATGTTGAACATGGGCCCGCCCGAGTTGCCGGGATTGATGGCGGCGTCGGTCTGGAAGAACTCGGCCAGCGCCATCTCACTGTAGACGGTGTTGGGCTTGCGGCGGCCGGTGACGTAGCCCACGCTCAGCGTGTGCGCGATCCCGTAGGGCGCCCCGATGATGAAGACCTGGTCGCCGACCTCGGCCCGATCCGAATTGCCGAACCGGGCCACCGGCGCCGTCGCGGGGACCCGGTCCAGCTGGAGCAGGGAGACGTCGGCCTCCGGCTCGGAGGCGATCACCCGCGCGTTCACCACCTCGCCCCCCAGGAACTCGGCGGTGATCTCGTCCGCGGTCTGCACCACGTGGGCGGCGGTGATCACCTTGCCGTCCGGCGAGATCAAGACGCCCGAGCCGACCTCGTTGACGCCCCCGATCTGGCCCGAGCTGCCCACCTCCTTCCAGCGCGCCCGGATGATGACGACCGACGGGTTGACCCGCTTGAAGGTCGGCACCAGGCCCTGGGCCTCCGCGCGCGGGGCGGGGGCGATGACCAGCGCGAGCAGGACGGCCGAGAGCAATCGCTTCATGTCGAGCCTCCGAGCAGGGAGTGGACGAGCCGCCGGAGCGAGGCCTCGTCGAAGGCGGTGGCCCGACGGCCGGGCCCGCTCGCCTCGGTCTTGAGCCCGGTCTCGCTCAAGATCACGCAGATGGTGGCGTCGGGGTCGAGGGTCCGGGCGGCCAGGAGCTTCCGCAGTACCGCGAGGGCCGCCACCCCGGTCGGGCCGGCCCAGATCCCCTCGGTTCGCGCGAGCAGGCGCTGCGTCTCGAGGATCTCCTCGTCCTCCGCGTCGCCGGCCAGCCCGCCCGTCTCCTTCAGGATGCGGAGGACCCACTCGCCCCTGCGCCCTGGGTTGCCGGCCGCGAGCCCCTCGGCCACCGTGTAGCCGATCTTCACCGGCGTGAGCGGACGTCCCTCGCGCCACGCCCGCGCGATCGCGTCGGCCCGGCTCGCCTGCGCGGCGACCATGCGGGGGCGCCGCGGGATCCAGCCGAGGCGCTCCATCTCCACGAAGCCGCGGTGGGTGGCGATGAACGTCTCGCCCACCGCGACGGGGGCCACCACCACGTCCGGGACCCGCCACCCCGACTGCTCGGCGATCTCGTAGGCGAGCGTCTTCTTGCCCTCGTGCTTGTAGGCGTTGCGCGAGGCGCCGCAGTCGAAGAAGAGCTGGTCCTCGACGAGGCGATCCCACAGGACGATCAGGTCGTCGTAGACGCCTTCGTAGAGGATCAGGTCGGTGGCCGTCGCGGCCATGTGCAGGAGCTTGGGCGCCGAGGTGCGGGCGTAGGCGAAGATCAGCGAGCGCAGGCCGGCCCGCGCGGAGTAGGCCGCGATCGACGAGCCCGCATTGCCGGAGCTGACCACCGAGGTGATACGGAAGCCGAACTGGAGCGCGGCCGCCACCGCGGTGGGGGAGGAGCGATCCTTCACGGTGCCGGTGGGGTTCGAGCCCTCGAACTTCACCTGGAGCCGCCGCACCCCGAGCGCACGGCCGAGGGTCGGGCAGTCGAGCAGCGGGCTCTCTCCCTCTCCGAGCGACACCCGGTGGGCCGGATCGGCGATGGGCAGCACCGGGGCGTAGCGCCAGAGCCCGCGGCCCTCGAAGATCGTGGGCCCCGCGCGGCGGAGGGCCTCCCAGTCGTAGTCGAGCTCGAGGAGGCCCCGGCAGGCCGCGCACTCGAGCCGGTAGTCGAGCGCGAACTCCGCGCCGCACTCGATGCACCGCAGCGCGGTCGCGAACGAGGCGGCGGTCACCGCAGGATCGCCAGCATCTCCTCGATGCGGTGGCGCAGGGTGTGCTCGGCGAGGGCCCGCTTGCGCGCGCGCTCGCCGATGTCGCGGGCCTCGTCCGGGTGGGCGAGGTAGTAGTCGAGATGGCGGCGCAGCTCGCCCAGGTCCTGGTAGACCACCGCTTCCTGGCCGGGCGTGAAGAGGTGGGCGAGCTCCTCCTTCGCGTCGACCAGCTGGCACGCCGCGCTGGCGGCCAGCTCGAAGGCGCGGGTGTTGACGCCCACGATGTCGTTCATCGGATGATGGTGGTTCAGGGACAGCGTGGAGCCGGAGTACACCGCGAGCTTGGCGCGACCCCACACCGGGCCCCCCGCGACCATCCCGCGGATCTCGGGCGCCTCCACCCGGTCCCAGCCCGCGCCCCAGAGGCGGAGCGGCGTGCCGGCGAGCTCCCGCACGAAGCGCTCCCGGTAGGCGTAGGCGCTGCCCACGAAGGAGAGCGGCGCCGCGTAGCGCCGCCTCTCCTCCGGCGAGAGCTCGATCGGGTGGTGCATGTCGGGCACGCAGTACATCGGCAGGTAGTGCAGGTTGCGCAGGCCGGCCTGCTCGAGCGCGCGGAGCGCGTAGCGCTCCTTGGTGAAGAAGGCGTCGTAGGCCTCGATGCACTCGAACGGGATCATCCACAGCGGGTTGTCGGGAAAGAAGTTGAGGAAGCGGGTGTCGATCCGCGCCTTCACCCGCCGCACGAGCCCGGGGGTGACCGGCCCGCCCTTGATCACCAGCACGAAGTCCGGTCGGTAGGCCACGCACGCCCGCTCGAGCCGGCGCAGGATGAAGAGCTGGTAGGTGGCCTTGGTGGACCGGTTCTTGTAGAGCGGGTTGTCGCGGCGGTAGGCGAAGGTCCGCGCCTCGTGTCCCATCGCCACGAGCTCGTCGCGGAAGTCCATACCCATGTGCCCGGGACGGGCGAACGGCAGCACGATCAGCCAGCGCACGGCGGAAAGCGTATCACACCGTGGCCGGCGGTCAGGCGAAGGCGGGGCGGACCTCCTTCGCGATCAGCTCGAGCTCGCGCATGATGTGCCGGTGGGGCATGCCCGGGAAGAAGACGCGGCAGATCAGATGGGTCGTGCCGTACTCGGCCACGAACGGCTTGAGCGCGCGGATGACCTGGTCGGGCCCCCCGATGAGGAAGCGGTTCTTCATCAGCGCGTCCAGATCGGTGGCGATGGAGGCGTCGATGAACGGGTGCCGCCAGCCTCCCGCGTACTCCTTCCGGTAGGAGATCATGATGTGCTTCTCGGCCAGCTCGCGCGCCTCGCGGTCGGTCTCCGCGATGATGACGTCGCGGGTGAGCGGCCACTCGGTCACCGGCTCGGTCCGGCCCGCCGCCCGCCGGTTGGCCAGGAACTGCTGCTTGCCGGCCAGGAGCCGGGCCAGGTCCGCGGTGGGCCCGGGCACCCAGTTGTCGGCGAGGGTCGCGGCGCGGCGCAGGGTGATGTCGCCCCAGCCCCCGATCCAGACCGGCGGGTGGGGGCGGGTCACCGGCTTCGGCTCGAGCCGGCCCTCGACCGTGTAGTAGGTGCCGCGGAAGTCGACGCGCTCTCCGGTCCAGAGCGCTTGCATGATCGCGAGCTGCTCCTCGAAGCGCGCCCCCCGTTTCTCGAGCGGCGCGCCGTAGAGGGCGAACTCGTCGGGCTTGTAGCCGATCGCGATCCCGAGCACGAAGCGGCCGCCCGACATCACATCGAGCATCACCGCGTCCTCCGCGAGCCGCACCGGGTGATAGAACGGGGCCACCAGGATGTCGGTGCCGAGCCGCATGCGGGTGGTGCGGGTCGCGAAGCCGGCCAGCACCGGCAGGGGCGAGGGCCAGTAGTGGTCGGTGACCGAGTGGTGCTCCTCCATCCAGACCGAGTCGAAGCCGAGGTCCTCCGCGCGCACCACCTCTTCGAGCGCGTCGCGGTAGTAGTGGCCGCCCTCGATGGGGATGAAGCCGACCTGGAGGCCCGCCACCCTAGCGGTCGCTCGCGAGCTTGCCGTTCACGCCCCAGTTGGTCTTCTCGACGTCCTGGAACACGACGTGGACCTGGTCGGCGGTGGTCTTCCCGATCTTCACCATGGCGTCGGTGATGGCGGCCACGATCTCGCGCTTCTGCTGGTCGGTGCGGCCGGCGTACCACTGGACGGTGATGTTGGGCATGGCGGTCTCCTCCTCGCTCGGTCGGATGTTATTTGGGTCGCCGCGGGTCGTCGAGCCGCCGCAGGTCGTCGGGGAAGCTCGAGCTGAACGCGTACGACTTGACGATGCCGTCGGCGCTGAAGCGCACCGTGAGATCCTTGCTGATCTCCACGGTGGAGTCGCGCTGGCCGTAGAACCAGCGCCACGTGGGGTCGCCACTGTCGAAGCCGATCTGGACCGGCTCGCCGAACATGCGGACGAGGCCCCACCGGTCGGTCTTGCCCTTCACGATCCAGCCCTCCTCGGGGGACGGGAAGTCCCGGCCGAACTTGACCGAGACGCAGCCGGTCACGACGACGAGTGCGAGCAGACCGACGAGCCATCCGGGCCAGCGCATGGCGCGGAATATGGATCCAACCGAACAGAATGTCAACCGATCGCGAGTCCGTGCGTCGAGGGAAACGCGGAGCCACGCATCTCAGGCCCGTCGTCCCGGCCGCGGTCCTCCGCTCAGAACGTATACTCCGGCCGAGATCGAGGTGATGGCCGTCCAGTCTATGGCTCTCGGCCACTGAGGGCCCCTGCACGAAGGCCTGAAGCGCGATGTCACCCCACGGGGCCTTCGCGAGGTTCGCCCCCGCGACGAGGTAGGTAGACCGGTACGTAGAGAAGCAAGGCACCGACTGCAGCGATGGCGGCGGCGTGCAGTCCATCGAGGCGAGCGCGACGCATCGCGACCGTGTAACAAGCCCAGGCCAAGCCGAGGTGACGGGCCGCGACGCGCGCGACTACGCCTGGGGCTCCGGCGGGACGAGGGCGGGCGGGCCGCCGAGCGGCAGGGTGAGCGTGAAGGTCGCGCCGCGGCCGACCGCGCTCTCCACCCAGATGCGCCCGCCGTGGAGCGTGACGAACTTCCGGGACAGGGCGAGTCCGAGCCCGGTGCCCTCGACGGTGCGGCTCGCGGTGCCCACCTGGCGGAACTCCTCGAACACCGCCTCGTGGTCCTCGGGCGCGATGCCGATCCCGGTGTCGGTGACCGCGATCTCGACCGCGTCGTCCCGGAGCGTGGCCCGCACGTCGATGCGCCCGCCTTCCGGGGTGAACTTGAGGGCGTTGGAGAGCAGGTTGAGGAGCACCTGCTTCACCTTGCGCTCGTCGGCGCGGATCGTCGCGAGACGCTCGTCGACCGCGCGGGCGAGGGTGACGCCGCGCCGGGCGGCCCGCTCCCGCATCAGGATCAGGACGTTCTCGACCGCGTCGGGCAGGTCGAAGTCGGCGAGGGCCAGCTCCATGCGGCCCGCCTCGATCTTCGAGAGGTCCAGGATGTCGTTGATGAGCGAGAGGAGATGCTGGCCGGAAGCGTGGATGTCCTTGAGGTACTCCTCCTGCTTGCCGGTCAGCTCGCCGAACATCCGCTGGATCAGCACCTCGGAGAACCCGATGACCGCGTTGAGCGGGGTGCGGAGCTCGTGCGACATGTTGGCGAGAAACTCGGATTTGTGGCGGCTGGCCGCCTCGAGCTGACGGCTCTTGTCCTCGATCTCGGTGAACAGTCGGACGTTCTCGATCGCGATGACCGCCTGGTCCGCGAAGGTGTGCAGCAGCTCGGTCTGCTTGTCGGTGAACGGTCGCGCCTCGCCGCGTCGGAGCTGGAGGGCCCCGATCGCCGCCCCCTCCCGCATCAGGGGCACGATCAGCGTCGCGCGGAAGTCGAGTTCCCGGGCGTGGGCCCAGGTCCGGGGAAATTCTCCCGCCGCGTCCCGGATGTCGGCCACGTGGATCGCCCGCCGCTCGAGGACGCTGCGGCCCGTGACGGTCTCGGGCACGACCGGGATGACCCGGCCCATCGGGGAGGCGAGCGGCCCATGGTGGGCGACCAGCCGCAGGCCCTCGCCGTCTCGCTGCCAGATCTGGGCGTCGGTCGCCCCGCAGTAGCGGGCCGCGCTCTCCACCACCGTGTCCAGCACCGGCTGGAGGTCGGCGGGTGAGCTGCTGATCGCGCGAAGGATCTCCGCGGTGGCGGTCTGCTGGGTGAGGCTGTCGGTGAGCTCCCGGTTGCGGGCCCCCAGCTCGGTGAGCAGGCGGACGTTCTCGATCGCGATCACGGCCTGGTCCGCGAAGGTCTGCAGGAGACCGATCTGCTTGTCGCTGAACGGGCTCACCGCGCCGCGCCGAAGCTGGATGACCCCGATCGCCACGCCGTCTCGCACGAGCGGCACGCTGAGGGCGCTCCGGAAGCCGAACCTCCGCGCGTTCGCGCTGGCCTCGGGGAATTCCTCCGTCTCGGCCTGGAGGTCCGCGACGTGGATGGTCCGCCGCTCGAGCGCGGTGCGGCCCCCGAGCGAGCCCCGCGCGAGCGGCAGCTGGAAGCCGGGCGGCTGGTGGACCGGGCCGTGGTGCGCGTCGCCGCGCAGGCGATCACCTTCGACCCGGAACAGCGAGGCGTCGTCCGCTCCGCAGAAGCGGGCCGCGTTCTCGACCACCGCGTCCAGCACCGGCTGCAGGGCGGTGGGGGACCCGCTGATCACCTTCAGGATGTTGGACGTGGCGGCCTGCTGCTCGAGGGCCTCGGCCAGGGATTGCTCCAGCGCGCGCCGGGACGAGGCCCCGCGCCCGCCGGCCGGTCGCGCGGGCGCGCGGCGGCTCGGCGGGCGCGCCGCCTTCCGCTTCGTCTTGCCGGATCTGCCCCGCCCCGCCATCGGTTCTCCTCGCCTTTCGCGGAAAGCGCAACGTCCCGCGGTCGGCGATAGGCTAGGGGAAGATGTCCACCGGAGCAAGGGCTCGACCCGGTCCGGCGCCCTCGGCCGGCCCCGGGGACTCGAGGCCGCGTGCTAGGATGGCCGCCGTGGAGACGTTCACCGCCGAGGAGCGGGCGGCCCTCGCGCCCTACTTCACCGAGCTCGACGGCCCCGTCTTCGCTCTGGTCAACCTGCCGGAGGTCGTCAAAGGCGCGCTCTTCGCGCGCTACTCCCGCTCCGCCAAGTCCCTGCGCCGCCTCTTCCTGGACGAGTTCCTCGAGCCGGCCGGGCGGCCGGCGGAGGCGGGCTCCATCGGCACCGCGCGCGCCGATCGGCTCTACGAGCGGGTCTTCAGCGAGTACGGCGACGATTCGGTGGCCCAGCTGGGCGGCGTGCACCTGGCCTGCGAGGGCGCGTCCAACATCCTGACCAAGGTACTCGAGTGGGGGCGGCTGATGGCCTACCTCGAGCAGTCCACCCGCTACGTGCCGTACACCGATCGGCCGGGCGGGCGGTTCAAGTACCACGTGCCCGCCGAGCTCGACGGCCTCGCCCTGCGGGACCGCTACGTGGAGGTGCTGGATCGGGCGTTCGAGACCTACACCCGCTGGATCGATCCGATGCGCGAGTACTGGATGCGGCGCTTCCCGCCCCCGGCGGGGGAGAGCGACGCGGCGTACCGCATGACGATCCGTGCGAAGGCGCTCGACAGTCTCCGGGGGCTCCTGCCCGCGGCGACCCGGTCGAACGTGGGCATCTTCGGGACCGGCCAGGGCTACGAGGCGCTCCTGCTCCGCATGCGGGCCCACCCGCTGCGGGAGGTGCGCGACTACGGCGCGTTGATGCTGGTCGAGCTGCAGAAGGTGATTCCCGCGTTTCTCCTGCGTCTCGAGCGGCCGGAGCGCGGCGGCGTCTGGGCGCGGTACCTGGAGGAGACGCGCGAGGCCACCGCCGCGGTGGCGGCGCGCCTGCTCGAGGACGTCGAGCCCGAGACCCGGCCCGAGGTCACGCTCACCGACTTCGATCCGGACGGAGAGGTGAAGGTGGTGGCCGCCGCGCTCTACGCGGTGTCCGCCCTCCCGGACGACCAGCTCCTAGCCGTCGCGCGCAAGCTCGGCGACGAGGCGCGCCGCGAGGTGCTCGAGGCCTACGTGGGCCGGCGCGAGAACCGCCGCCACAAGCCGGGCCGCGCGTTCGAGCGCACCGTCTATCGCTTCGACGTGCTCGGCGACTACGGCGCCTTCCGGGACCTGCAGCGTCACCGGCTGCTGACGCTCGAGTGGCAGCCGCTCTCGACCCGGCACGGCTACGTGACGCCCGACGAGCTCGCGGAGGCGGGCGTGCTCCCGGAGTGGACGCGCGCGATGGAGGACTCGGCCGCGCTCCACGACGCCCTCGCGGTCGCCGCGCCCGCCGCGGCCGCCTACGCGGTGCCGATGGCCTACCGGGTGCGGTTCTACATGGAGCTGAACGCGCGCGAGGCCATGCACATGATTGAGCTGCGCACCGCGCCGCAGGGGCACCCCGCGTATCGCCGGATCTGCCAGGCCATGCACCGCCTGATCGCCGAGCAGGCCGGGCACCGGGCGCTCGCG
>WNFK01204275.1_pt1 | contig 24353 bp, 21 predicted proteins | sample 5400281 | NCBI WGS metagenome assembly WNFK01 (sample SAMN13153350, study PRJNA577476) | soil metagenome | isolation source: 20 cm soil on Douglas fir-dominated hillslope | place: USA:California | collected 2013-09-17
AGGCTAATGGGACTAACAAGGGTTCTAAAACGTTAGGATTCGCGGTCAGTTTCTTCCCATCCTCCTGGAAGTCCCACCTCATTATCCGTTTTCTAAAAGCGTCAGAGAGTTCAGATGACGATTGATGACCGGATAAACGCCTGCTGACCCTTTTAGAACCTGCATTTCGTTTCAGCGTCTCTTTGCTCAGACCCTTTAAAGTTAATCACAGGAACAGGAGTTAGAAAATGATTAAGTTATTCAACTTGCGCCAAGTAGTCCTGGCATTCGCAGCATTTGCTGTAATCGGACTAGGCTCATCGACAGTATGGGCTGACCCCTTCACAATTGTGCCAGGCTCCCCAGACAACACGGGAACTGACAACGTCTTGTTTAATGACGGCAGCCTTTTGCATTCAGGCTTGCTGGTTCAGGGCAATTTTAGTGGAACCGGCACAGGCAATATCCTCGATTTCACTTCGACTTCCGGCAATCACTTGCTAGCTGGAGGTGGCGGTCAGGCGACTATTACGGGGATGATAGGCAACAACCCTTTCACGAATCTCTCGTTCCAACTGGAAAACGGAGTCACCTTTACCCACGCAGTTTTTAATATTGACCTGGTAAATTCCGATCCATTGCCTAATACGGTAACGATTCGGGTGGATGGTTTTGACCCAGGCGGTGTCTCTGTTTCGCAGGTTTTTAGCGTAGATGTTAATGGCCAGAATTTCTTCAACGTATATGCGAACGGCACTGCGGTGATTAGTAAGGTTACCATTTCGACTACGGACACTACTTTCCCTGATATCAACCAGTTTCGCCTTGGTGGGTTTTCGTCGGGGACAGCCCCAGTGCCTGAGCCAGCCAGCCTTCTATTGTTGGGTACGGGTTTGATGGGAACAGCAGGGGCGCTGCGACGAAGGTTAAAGGCTAAGTCTTCGAAGTAATGCTCATAGGCGTTTCCAGCTTATCTAAGTGGATTCTGCCACTCTTTCCATCGGCACAAAAAAGACGAGGTAAAAAAGATGTATACCATGCCCATGATTTTTCCGCTGGATGCTAACGGCAAGATTTACATTTTGCAGGATGAGAAGGGAAATACCATCGGAACGGGCAAACGTGAAGTGTGTGAGGTCCTCATGCACCTGATTACCAGTTCGCGACCGTCCTTTGAAGCTAAGGTTAGCGCGCCACACACCAACGTGCGGTCAGCTATAGCCATATAGGACGGCGTGAGTTAACCCAATCCAGAAACTAGCCGATCTTTTTTTACTTTTTTCTGGAGAACGGCATCCATTGCTCTTTTACTCAAGTATCCTGGAAAAACGGACAGTTGGCGCGGTGGCAGGCAGGCGGGCGGCCTGGGGCCGCCTTTTTAATTGCCTTTGACTATGTCCGTTAAGGTTGAGCTTGTCGATGCGTTCTCAGGTAGGCAACTCTCCGAAGTACTCGGTAACGCCCAATCAACGATAGACTACATCCGCCGGACCTATCTTTTGATTGACCCAGACCTTTCCCTCTACTTATCATCCAGACCGTGCAACCCGTTATTTCCGCGGATCAAATGCGGCAGATAGACCGTCTGACGGTCGAAACGTATGAAACTCCGTCATTGCTCCTGATGGAGGCTGCGGCCACTGCGTGTTTCCAAGGCATCCTATCCCACTTCAAGAACGATTTGACTGCGAAAAGAGCGCTATTGCTCTGCGGAAAAGGTAACAACGGCGGCGACGGAGCGGCTCTGGCTCGTTGTTTGGCCCGCAATGGCGTTCACTGCGATGTTGTTCTATTCGGCAAACTGGGGGAGACAAAAGGTGATGCGCTCACAAACTTCAAGAGTGTCCACCAACTCGCCGGTTTTGAAGCTGGCTCACCTGCTTGTCCTTCGCCATTAACATTTCTGGAATGCGATAGCGTCTCTGCCTGGGAACAAATAGCCCGGCCCCGTCGGACCTACGATGTCATTGTTGATGCCCTCTTTGGGACTGGTTTGACGCGGCCGCTAGACGGAGTCTATCTAAAAGTAATCGAACACCTCTCGATGCTTAGAACGGCACGTGATCGTGTTTCAGGAGCACGTCCACTGGTTGTGTCAATCGATCTCCCCTCTGGTCTTGACGCCGACCGCGCCGAACCTATTGGAGCAACAGTCGAGGCGGACCTCACGGTGACATTCACGGCCCCTAAACCAGCGAACGTGCTACCGCCGGCTGCTCACTTTTGCGGCCAACTAATCGTTGCCGATATTGGATCACCGGCCTCACTAATCGACGCCGCTGCGCCCTCGCTTTTCGTGACAGAAGCAAGGGAAGCTCGCGAATGGCTCGTGAGCACGCGCTACACACCGGAGTCGTATAAGAACACACACGGGCATGTTCTGATCGTTGCCGGTTCGCGCGGTTACACCGGAGCGGCCGCACTGTGCGGCAATGCTGCAATGCGGGCGGGCGCGGGTCTGGTAACTGTTTCGACGCCCGCTTCTGCACAAGTATTGCTGGTTAGCAAGGCAATGCCTGAAATCATGACTACCGCCCTGGCGGAAACAGATCGCGGCACAGTCAGCGACGAAGCAATCGATCATTTTCTAAGTTTGTCTGCAAAGGCGTCGGTCGTGGCCGTGGGTCCCGGTCTGACGTCGGAAGACGAGCGCACTCGCCGGTTTGTGTACGCTATTGTCGAACGACGCACAACGCCGGTCGTCGTGGACGCAGATGGGTTGAATTGCCTGGCGCCGTGGCCCTCAGGTCTTCACGGGTCCAGCAAGCATCCATTAGTCCTGACACCTCACGCTGGCGAGATGCTTCGGTTGCTGGGCGCCAGTGAAAAATCTCCGCTAAAAGACCGAGTCGCAACCGCACGCGACTTTGCCGTTGCTCATGAACTAATCCTGGTCCTCAAAGGCTCGCTGACGTTAGTAGCTTCTCCCGATGGCCGCGTGTTCATCAATCCAACAGGTAACGCCGGATTGGGAACTGGCGGAGCAGGAGACACCTTAACTGGAATCATCTCCGGTTTCATGGCGCAAGCTTTTGCAATATTGAGAGAGCGAGCCGATGCTTTCATGACCACTATCGCTGCCCTTTACATTAGCGGGCTGGCAGGCGACCTCGCTGCAAGTGAATTAGGAATGCGCACGATGGTAGCTTCAGACGTACGCGAGCATATCAGTACCGCTGTACGTTTCCTCGATCATCAGGGCGAAACCGGGGTCCCCAGCGGGGCAGCACAGATTGGGTGGAAGCAACCATAAGTGAACTCCGCTATGACTGCCGAACATTCTCAAATTCCTTTGGGTGAATTTGAAAGTTCCTCGCCTGACGAAACACTCAAGTTCGGCCAGCGCGTTGGTGAGCAACTAAACGGTGGAGAGATTCTGTTAATAAGTGGTCCATTAGGCGCCGGCAAGACAATGTTTGTGAAGGGAGTTTGTGCAGCCTTGGGCATCGAACCGGACGAGGTCACCAGCCCGTCCTTCACTCTAGTAAATCCGCATAGGGGACGTCTGCGGCTATATCACATCGACCTGTACCGTCTTGATGAAGGGGCGAGTGCCGCACACTCAGTCGACCTCGACGATCTGCTCTCAGATGAGACCGCCGGATTCTCTTGCATGGTGATGGCGACATGCCACGCAGGATCTCTATAACGGCAGGGTAGAAAAGCTTCAAAGACTATCTATTGGTCAAATCATTGGGTTGAGTGGTCAACTGCCCCGAGCTGGCGCCCCTCATCAGCCTTCGCATGTTACAATCAACCGACAAATAGAAAAATCCAGAGGAGATTTAAGAAAATGCCGTATCCAGAAATCATGATTCGTCCCATGCGTGAGGACTTAACTCGCCTTGGCTTCGAAGAACTCAAAACGCCGGAAGCAGTCGACGAAACTCTACAAAATACTAAGGGTACATTGATGGTAGTTGTAAACTCGATTTGTGGATGTGCCGCCGGAAAAGCTCGTCCGGGCGTTGCGCTGGCGCTCCAGCACAATGCGAAACCAGACAAAATTGCGACCGTCTTCGCCGGGGCTGACATTGAAGCCACTGAGAGAGCACGCAGTTACTTCACTGGTTACCGACCGTCCTCCCCTTCCGTTGCCTTACTAAAAGACGGCAAGTTGGTCTACATGTTAGAGCGATATCAGATTGAAGGCCGAGGACCTCAGCAGATCGCGGAAGAACTCACGCAAGCCTTTGACAAGTATTGTTCGCAAAGCGAAGCAGTGGCCAGTTAGGATGCTGAGACTGAAGCGGTCAACCTGCCTTTTGCTTGCTATTGTTGTCGAGCAGTCTCACCAGTTCAGAGTGCAGCAACACCACATCTGGAGACTGCTGCAGAGCGAGAAAATAGTTTTTTTGGAATTCGCTGCCAAACTCTGAAGGCGTCAATAAGAGTTTGGCTCGCACAACAAGCGCCAGAGAGTCGTCTTCCGTCGCCGGCGCCTCGGAGGTCACCGTGTCCATGTTTTCGTCAATCTGGACGATGAGTTCGGAAAGGCGATGCAGCCAGTCAAACCAGGGGTCCTTAAGCACTAGCTGCAGGAATTCATAGCTGTTACTTATCCTCCCGCGTGCGCGCTCGTATCCGGTGCGTTCCATTTCCAGCAAAGTCTTATGCAGTCTAAGTAGACCGTGACGCAAATCTCTCAAGGTGTCGCGAGTCGTATCGGAAATCTGATTTTCATCTGCCATCAAGATCACCTCTGCTCTAAACGTGTTCCGTTCGCTATGCTATGATCCCCGCGCATGCCCGTCGCAATCTCCCTCAACACTCCAATTGAGGATCTTCACCAGTTTAAGATTGCGCGATTAGGCGAAAACCTTTCGCGTAAGCTCGCGGCAGCTTTAGCCTCTTATTCCAGCAAAAAACATGCAGCCGATGCAACTGTCGAAGACCTGCTTACCTATTTGCCAATGCGTTACGAAGATCGCTCGCGTCTGGCACGCATCCAGGATCTGCAAAACGGCATGGAAGCGTCACTCGAACTTTACGTAAAACTCTCCGGCGGATATCAGGTCAGAAACAAACGCTCGTACGCAAAGTCTCGTCTTTTCATATTTGAAGCTTCCGGGATTGATGCCGGCAAGACAGGGCGACCCGTCGTCGTTTGGTGGTTCGTCTCCGGTAGTCACGCTTACGAGATCATCAAGTTCTACACTAAAAAGCTCGCCCGCGGGGCACGCTTCGTGGCTTTCGGACGTTGGGAGTGGGACTCGCGACGCGCCACTTTTGCGTTGCGGTTGCATAAGCCGGCAGACGAACTCGAAATGCTAACTGCCTCAGACGATGAAAACTTGTCTGAACAGACCGAGGAAGCGACTTCCGATCCTTCCCTTGCCGCGATACATGTGGGCCGCCGAGTTCCCGTCTATCGCAAGCTGGGAGAGTTCAACTCAAAACGTCTGCGGGAAATCATGCATGCGATCCTGGAGACATTGAATGACAAGACAATTCCTGAAACATTGCCCGCAGACTTAAGACAGAGAGCCAAATTGATTGGCCGCGCAAGAGCGCTGCGCGAAATCCACTTTCCCCCTCAAGACGCATCCATGGAAGACTACGAGCGCTCGCGCAGTCCAGCACACCTCAGAATGATCTTTGAAGACTTCTTTTGGCTAGCCTTTGCCGTAGCTTTGAAACGAGGCAAGCGAACAAAAGAATCAAAAGGAGCAATAATCAAGATAGATAAGCGAGTCACGTCTTCAGTTTCTTCGGTCCTGCCTTTCAAACTGACACGTTCCCAACGAAATGTTGTCGTGCAAATTTTCAATGATATGAAGTCGACAGCGCCGATGAATCGTCTCTTGCAGGGAGACGTAGGAAGCGGAAAGACTATCGTCGCTTTAGTAGCAATGATCGCGGCAATGGAAAATTCATATCAGACGGCACTGATGGCGCCGACAGAGATTCTCGCCGAGCAACACGCACGAAATATTAAGCGCCTGCTTGCAAAAACACCTTATCGAGTGGAACTGCTGACAGGTTCGCTCCGAGCTCCGGAGAAACGACGGCTCCAGATTGCCCTCAAAGCGGGGGAGATCCACGCCTGCATTGGTACCCAGGCTCTGATTCAGGAGGCTGTTTCTTTTGCCCGTCTCGGATTGGTGGTGATCGACGAGCAGCATCGTTTTGGCGTGATGCAGCGCGCCGAATTGCGAGCGCGAGGCTTTAATCCTGACGTTCTAGTGATGACTGCCACACCCATTCCGCGTTCACTGGCGATGACCGTGTATGGGGATCTAGACGTGTCTGTAATCGACGAGCTGCCTCCCGGCCGCACGCCTATTGAGACGATGGTGTTCGCAGACAACGCAGCGGATCGCTTGGAAGTGAAAAAACTAATTTCACGTGAAGTTAAGACAGGTCGGCAGGTTTATGTAGTTTACCCGCTCGTTGAAGAGTCGGAAAAGATGGATCTTAAAGATGCCACACGCAGATTTGAGTATTTGCGCAATACTGTTTTCCCAAACCTTTCCGTGGGACTCGTGCATGGGAAGATGAAACCGGCAGAAAAGGATGAAGTAATGCGGCAGTTTGTCGCGGGCGAAATTCAGATTCTTGTTTCTACCACCGTAATTGAGGTTGGTGTCGACGTTCCGAATGCTTCAGTGATGATTGTCGAACATGCGGAGCGATTTGGTCTATCGCAACTTCACCAGTTACGCGGGCGCGTTGGACGCGGCGCCGAGAAGAGCTTTTGTGTGCTCCTGACCTCCGACCAAAAGACAAGTATCGCCAAAGAGCGGTTGGGCATAATGGCAAAAACGAACGACGGATTTGTTATCGCGGAAAAAGACTTGGAACTACGGGGGCCAGGTGAACTACTCGGCACGAGACAGTCAGGCTTACCAGAATTTCGCATCGGCAACCTGGTCCGGGACCAGCAAATACTCGAGCTGGCAAAACGTGAAGCTGAATTCTACCTGACTAAACGCGAGAAAGCCGCGACGACCGCCAACATGATCTCGCGAGTTAGCCAGGATCCTCGTTTTGGTCTGGCTGCGGTGGGATAAATCAAAACAAAAACCGGTGCGCATAATTGCAGGTAAATACAGGGGACGAAACCTTAAGGGCCCGCCTTCTCTACAGGTGAGACCGACGTCGGATCGGTTGCGCGAGACGCTCTTCAATGTAATTGCCCCGCGAATCGAGGACAGTCGTTTCCTTGATCTATGCGCGGGTTCCGGTGCTGTTGGCATCGAGGCGTTGTCGCGCGGCGCGGCGCATTCCACGTTCGTCGACCGTTCACGAAAGATGGGCGCGTTGGTTGAGGCAAACCTGGATCTCTGCGGTATTCCAGGAGATCAAACCAACGTGGTCCAGGCTGATGCCGGTGAGTTCCTGCGCCAATCAGTATCGCGCAACCTTGACTCCTGGGATATTGTGTTCTTTGATCCGCCATATGCAAGCGACTATCTGGGCATACTGCAACTCTTGGGTTCCAACACGGCAGAGTTATTATCTGAGCGGGGCCTTGTGATCGTCGAACACTACCACAAGAACCAGTTGCCGGATGTGGTTGAAAGCATAAGACGCAACCGAGTCCTCAAGCAGGGCGATTCATCTTTGAGCTTTTACGAAAGAGCAGAAGTTTAACGCTGGTTAAGAGGTCATGTTGGAAAAAACCATGCTATTGGGAGGTACGCGATGAGCACCGCCACATCAATATCCCGCCGCGGATTTGCAAAGATACTTGGAACCAGCGCAGCCTTCACTGCACTCCGCCCCTCAATCGAAGGCGCTGAGCCTCTCCTGCGCCTCGTCACCATGAGTTCAGGCGCCACCACAGTCGTGCGACTGAGTTCAAATGAGAACCCATATGGACCCTCCCCTGCTGCTTTCAAAGCGATGAGCGACGCCTTCACACTTGCGTGGCGCTATCCTGATGAATACGAACAGCCTCTTGTCACCGGATTGGCCCGCCTCAACGGTCTTGCGAACGAACAAATCCTGCTCGGCGCCGGTTCTGGAGAGATTTTGAAGATTGCGGCGACGGCGTTTACTGGGCCGGCGCGCAAAGTGGTGTTTGCGAATCCTACTTTCGAAGCCATCGCCGCTCACGCTAGAACCGCCCAGGCTGAATTGGTACGAATAGATTTGACGCCAAACTACGCTCATGATCTTCCGAAGATGCTGGCTGCAGCAAACGGCGCTGGTCTGATTTATATTTGCAATCCAAACAACCCTACGGCCAGCATCACACCTAAAGATCAGATACGTGCGTTCCTCTCCAAAGTGCCGGCTCAAACGATCGTGCTGGTCGACGAGGCCTATCATCACTACGTCGAGGCAGACGACTATGAGACTACGATTCCCCTGGTCAAGCAGTATCCCAACTTGATTGTGGCGCGAACATTCTCCAAGGTCTATGGGATGGCTGGTCTGCGTTGCGGATATTGTGTGACGCAGCCGGAACTAATCCAGCGCATGCGAGTGCATCAAACATGGGACAGCATAAACATTATGGCCCTTGTAGGGGCGACTGCGAGCCTGGCTGACACAGAACATGTAGAGCAAGGTCGCCGGCGTAACAGTGAAGTCAGAAAATACGTCTACAGCGAATTGGATAAGTCTGGTTTCAAGTACATCTCTTCTCACGCCAACTTTCTCATGATCGATCTTCGCAAGGAAGCTAGTCCAATCGTACTGGCGCTGCGCGGGCGCGGTGTGGAAGTCGGTCGTGTTTTCCCCGCCCTGCCAAAGTTTCTGCGCGTAACGATCGGCACCAGGCCGCAGATGGAAACTTTCCTTTCCGTCTTTCGCGAAGTGATGACCTAGTGGAATTGCCGATTTCCGATTGATCACTTGCGGCTGCATTGACGTTTGCAAAGTAAAAACCTAAATCTTCCAAGAACCTCCCTAACGAATCCTGGTAACCAATCGGCAATTGGCAATCGGCAATCGGCAATTGCTAGAATCTATCTTGTGCTTTTTGTGCCTCTTTGTGGCAACTCATGCTTGTACTCGGAATCGAAACATCATGCGACGAGACAGCTGCGGCGGTTGTTCGCAACGGCCGCGAGATCATTTCGTCAGTGCTTACCTCGCAGATCGAGACTCACCAACGTTTCGGCGGTATCGTCCCGGAAATTGCTTCACGCGAACATCTCGACAAGATTGTTCCCATCGTTAACGAAGCTTTCGAACGAGCGAGTATTGGGGCACGGGATGTTGATGGTATTGCCGTAACGGTCGGCCCCGGTCTTGTCGGCTCGCTGCTTGTTGGGGTGTCGTACGCCAAGGCAATGGCCTTCGCATTGAGTAAACCCATCGTCGGGGTCAATCATATTGAGGGTCACATCTACTCCGTCGCCTTTGAGAACCCGCCGATCGAGTATCCCGCAGTAGCTTTAATCGTTTCGGGTGGGCATACGAATGTCTTTTTCATTCCCGAGCCGGGTAAATACAAAGTCGTAGCACGAACTCGCGACGATGCTGCTGGAGAGGCTTTCGACAAGGTGGCGAGAATGATGGGCCTCGGGTACCCGGGTGGCCCCATCATTGAACGACTTGCCCGAGACGGTAATCCTAAAGCTGTTCGTTTTGCGATACCTAAGATGGGTGACGGTCTACCGGATTTTAGTTTTAGCGGTTTGAAGACTGCCGTTACGAAGTATGTGCGTGAGAGTGGGCTGCAGCCTTTAGAAAGAGATACGGAGCCATCACAGGACATCAAAGATCTCGCGGCAAGTTTCCAAAGGGTTGTAGTGCAATCGCTGGTAGGAACAACAAAGCGAATCGCTGAGGAGTACTACCCGAAGACGTTGATAGTGGCGGGCGGCGTTGCCTGCAACGGCAAACTAAGAGAGGCCTGCCGGGAAATAGCCACACAACTGGACGTGCCGGTCTACTTCCCTTCACAGCATCTATCGACAGATAACGCTGCCATGATTGCGGCTGCAGGAACCGCAAAACTTCTGGTCGGTGAACAGAACATCGGACTCGAAGAGGAAGCCGCAAAACGTGCTGGTGCTCGCTACAAGCTTTAACATCTGTTGATGAATTGAACGTTCTTGTTGGACGATATGCAAATCTAAACCAATTAAACTCTCAGAACGGGGTGTGAAGACTTTTCACCAAACACCAGGTCATCATCGGTAGGACCAATCAACCTGCCCCGATCCAGCCAAGAACTCTGTCAGTGGAATTGAACTGCTTAATTCCAGCTTTGGCGAGCAGCGCGCTGACTGGTTCCTTTGCTTGTTCGTCTCGTCACGCGAGACCGGAGTGGGCCTTATCAACCCTCTATCGTGCTCATCGCCGTAACAGCACGTTTCTCATATGCCTGGATGGTTGCGACATTTTTCTTCTCGATCTCGCTCAAAGATTCATCGGCGAAATTTGGGTCCGCTTTGTACCAGTCAAAGCTCGCAAAATACTTCTGTAGCCATGGCTCTTTGAAAACCTTACCGTGCCGAGCATAAATCTCCTGTCGCATCTGGCTCGCATCCTCCAGAAACAACCCTTGCAGCAGACTGCGCGTGACAGGCTTCGTGCCCAACTCTTCGTGAATTCGGTTTTCATATTTAACGATCATTTCCACGTTGAGCTTGTCGCTACCGGAGAGCTCTTCATCCTTGAAATTCTCGTTCGCGAGATACCAGGGTTGGAAGGCAAAATATTGCTGCAGCCACACAGCCCGGAAAACACGCCCGTGTCGGGCATAGATTTCGTTACGCAATAGACGCAACTCATGGAGACTCAGCCCGCGGAGCATCTGTTCAGAAATAGTCTTGTTCTCAAAAAGCTCCATGTCGCCAGGTAAAAGGGCGACGTTGCGCTGCTTTTTCTGAGCGACGGCGATTATGTCGAGATTCTTACGCTCAATCGTTGAAAGTTTCTTGGAATCGTAGCGGGCTGTGGGGACATACCAATAGCGTTCATCAAAATACTGCTGCAGCCAGGGATCGTCGTCGAACCGCCTGCCATGAATGGCTTCAACTTCAGCAACCAGGACCTTCCATTCGGCTCCACTGTGAGTGCCGAGTTTCTTTGGGGTAATCGGCCGTGTGCGCCAATAGCGCATGTCCCCGGGCTCAACATGCTCGTGTTTGCTTGCCTCCGCTTCTCGAATCAGATCCAGGTTACGGCGCTCCAGATCGTTAAGCATTGAGTTCTGGAATCCAGTGTCGGCCTTGTACCATGAGGTTCCTTCGAGATAGGTCTTGATATCCGGGTCCTTAAAGATCCTCCCATGACGGCCGAAGACAATTCCTCGCAAAAGTTTCAGATCATCTAGTGGCAGGCTCTGGATTCCGGACGGCTTGATTGCGTTGTGAGCGAAGTCAAACTGCTGCCATGGTTTCAGGTCGTCCTGCGCGCTCGCTGTCAAACAGGTGCACATCAGCGCCGCAAGAATCAAGAAGACTTTGGGAAGGCGTCGGGTTTTTGGAAGCATTGCTTTCCTCTCTTGAACGAAGCTACGTCAACATCTAGCGGCACAGCCTTGCCGCCTGAGTTGGCTTCGCGGCGGCGGCTTCGCCCCGCCGGTTAGCTCGGGTGACACTTGGGCTGCGCCCTTGGTTCGGGCTTTGCCCCCTGGTGCAAACTATGCGTGAGTTCTTGGGTTAGACGGAAAACTGACGTGCAGAAGTCGGAGACTAAGTCTCAACCAAAAATATCGCGCACTTTGTCTACGAGCCCTTTGTCTTCGAGGTCTTTGCTTTCGACTTCGGCTAATTGCTCGAGTAAACGTCGTTGTTCCCGCGTGAGACTTGTTGGGGTGACCAAAGTAACAGAAACATAAAGATCACCGCGACCACGCCCGCCCAGCGCCGGCATGCCTTTCCCTTTCAAGCGAAACACAGTGCCTGTTTGGGTACCCATGGGAATTTTTAGTTTCTCTTCGCCGTCCAGCGTCTTCACAAAGATTTCGGAGCCCAGCGCTGCTTGAGCGAAAGTTACAGGCACAGCTTCGTACAGGTTACTTCCCTGCCGTTCAAACTGTTCGTGCTCCGCTACGTGGATGACAACATATAGATCGCCAGCCGCACCACCTTGTGTGCCGGCTTCACCTTCGCCCTGAACCCGTAATCGCGAACCGGTTTCTACGCCTGCCGGAATCTTTACTTCCATCTGCTTTTCGCGTTCAACGCGCCCGGCACCATTGCAGTCAGGACAGGGATTCTTGATAACGCGACCGGCGCCGCGACACACGTGACACGTGCGTGCGACTGAGAAGAAACCCTGTTGATAACGAACCTGACCAGTGCCGCCACAGGTGTGACAAGTCTCCGGTTGAGTGCCGGCCGCTGCTCCCGAACCCTTGCAGGTCTCGCAGCCTTCCAAGCGTGGGATGCGCAGTTGAGCCGTCATCCCTTTTGCGGCTTCCTCCAGCGTTATTTCCAGATCGTAGCGAAGATCCGCGCCACGTTGGGCGGCAGAACGACGCGATCCAGTGCGAGCTCCGCTGAATACATCGCCAAAGCCAAAGAGATCGCCGAGAATATCTTCAATGCCACCAAACCCGGGCGCACCCCAGGCTCCTGCGCCACTGGAAACTCCGGCATGACCGAAACGATCGTAGCGCTGGCGTTGTTCGACATCGGCGAGCACGCCATACGCCTCAGCTGCTTCTTTGAATTTCTCTTCCGCACTCGCGTCATTGGGATTCTTGTCAGGGTGATAGCGTACTGCCAGGCGCCGATACGCGCTCTTAATCTCCTGGTCATTGCTAGTACGAGTTACTCCCAGCACTTCGTAATAATCACGTTTGCTCATCTAGTTCTAATTAATAACCTCTCTGGTGGTGAAATCAAAAGTCGCGGCAGTTTTTTTCTCGAGCTGCTAAGCCTCGGCAGGCGTAGTATCTTGCGTGGGATTCATCATTGCGGTTGTGAGTTGCGAGGCCAACCGTTCCAGGCCATTCAAAGCTCTATTGATGGCTTCAACATCTTCGGTTTTTGTGGCAGCTTCGGCCTCAGCGAAAACGTGCGTCGCTAAGTCCTGGTCGTTTTGCGATAACAGTCCCCCGAATTTTGTAAACGACTTCTGCGTGTTTTTTAATAGAGATTCGAGCTTATTGCGGAGCACGACCACCTGCTTGGCTCCGCGATCACTGTCCGCAAATTCCTCAGCTTCTGTAATCAGCCTCTCAATTTCATCGGGCGCCAGACCGGACGTCGGTGTGATCCGCATCTGTTGCTCGCGTCCGGTGGCTTTATCCTGAGCAGAGACTGACACAATTCCGTTGGCATCTACTTCGAAGGAAACGTCAATTTGAGGCACTCCTCGCGGACTGGGTGGAATGCCCACGAGTTCAAATTTGCCCAGAGACCGATTGCCTTTGGCCACTTCACGCTCGCCCTGAAGTACGTGAATTTCGACAGAAGATTGGTTGTCCACAACCGTTGTGAAGGTAAGGCTGTTGCGCAGAGGTATGGTGGAATTGCGTTCTATTATCTTAGTAAACAGACCACCGCGCGTTTCCAGGCCCAGACTGAGAGGTAAAACATCGAGCAACACAATATCTTTGACGTCCCCGCTCAGTACTCCACCCTGGATTGCGGCACCCATAGCGACTACCTCGTCAGGGTTTATTTCAGCCGAAGGCTTCTTGCCGAAAATCTTCTCGACTGTTCGTTCAACTATCGGCGACCTGGTCTGTCCTCCAACTAAAATCACTTTGTCAATATCGCGGGCTTGAAGTTTCGCGTCCTGAAGTGCCTGATTGCACGGCTCGATGGTCTTATCAATCAAATCCGCTACGAGAGTCTCAAACTGATCCCTGGTAAGCGACTTGTTGAAGTGCTTTGGTCCGGTTGCGTCCGCCGCAATGAATGGGAGGTTTATGTTAGTCTCATTTGCTGACGAGAGTTCACACTTGGCCCGCTCGGCTACCTCTTTTAGGCGTTGTAACGCCAAACGATCTCGCTTAAGGTCGATACCGGTGTCGGACGCGAATTGCTCCGCCATCCAATTCATGATTCGCTCGTCTAAATCTTCGCCGCCAAGAAACGTGTTACCCGAGGTCGAGAGCACTTCAAACACACCTGCATTCATTTCTAGAATAGAAATATCAAACGTGCCCCCGCCAAGATCGTAAACGGCAATACGCTCAACGTCGGATTTCCCCAGTCCGTAGGCCAGTGCCGCGGCAGTCGGCTCGTTAATGATTCGTTCGACTCGCAGCCCGGCAATCTTTCCCGCATCCTTGGTCGCCTGCCTTTGAGTGTCATCAAAGTAAGCAGGCACCGTGATGATGGCATCAGTAACAGGTTCACCTAGAAAATCCTCAGCAGCCGCCTTCAAGCGCTGGAGAACAATTCCGGAAAGCTCCGGCGGACTGTAACTGCGCCCCTGAACCCGAACTCTGGCATCACCGTTTGGCGAATCCACAATCTCAAAAGGAGAAGTTTCCCGCATCCGTCCAGCTTCCGCCGAACTAAACTTACGACCGATCAGTCGTTTGACGGCATAGACCGTATTAGCTGCGTTGGTCACTGCCTGGCGTTTGGCGATTTGTCCCACCAGACGCTCACCCTTATCGGTGAAGCCAACGACGCTAGGTGTCGTTCTACCACCCTCCTTGTTAGGCACTATTTGGACTGCTCCGCCCTCGAGAACGGAAACGCAGCAATTGGTAGTACCTAAATCGATTCCGATCGCTTTTCCCATCTATTTATATTTTGTTTCTCTCTTAATGTGCGCCGCAGCTCTAGCCTTTTGTGGCTACTTTAACCAAGGCCGGCCGAATAAGTCGGTCGCCCAACCGGTAGCCGGCTACGATCTCCTGCATCACAGTGTCGGGCTCGAATTCGCTCGTCGCTTCAGTTACAACGGCTTCATGAACATGCGGATTGAATTGCTCGCCAACAGAAGCAATCGGCGTCACACCCAAGGCCTCGAGGACCCCATTCAACTGTTTATAAATCAAGTCTACTCCGCTCAGAAAATGCCTAAACTCATCAGATTCAGTGGCCTCAACCGAAGCCTCTGTTTCCAGAGCGCGCTTGAGATTGTCGAGCACGGGTAGCAGTTTCGTGGCAATATCTGCCACCACACGATTGTAGGTTTCAGTTCTTTCTCGCTCGACTCGCTTGCGGTAATTCTCGAAATCAGCCTGCCGGCGGGCGAGCCTGTCTCTGAGTTCTGCGTTCTCTGCTTCAAGTCGCTTTAGTTCTGCCCGGGTAGCAACCAACTCGGCAGTCTCCGGTCCGCCGGAAACGGCTGCCTCAGCCTCTGGGATTCCGCTCAACGGGCCAGACACACGTGTACCCCACTCTGACAGGTCGGCGTCCGTGTCATCGGTGAAAAGCTCTTCGTCGGGGTCCGGATCCATTCTCTCCACGTCTGCAGTGTCTCTCGAAGAATCGTCTTCCCTGTCAGCGTCCAGAAATCTGATAGGAATACGGTTCATCTGTTATTGTTGTCCGATGTCATTAGCCAGCTGTATAGGAAGGATTCGCCAATCTTCTTTCTCTAAACTTCAGAGTGCGGCCTGCTCACTTAGCCGATGCTCAATCAACCGCGCCATGTAGTTTACCATAGCCATGATCCGAGCATATTCGATTCTCATGGGTCCCACTACCCCAAGCGTGCCAATGTTCTCATTTGAACCGACGCGATAAGGGGCAGTGATCAGTGCGCAATTCCGCATTGAACTAGCCGGATGCTCTCGCCCGATTACAACATGAACATCACCCAGGTAACTATGAGTCTCCTGAGTTACACATTCGTTTAGAATCTGAATGAGCCGCGACTTTTCCTCGAAAGTGCGAAACAAATCTCGCATCCGCTCAACATCGACAAAGTCAGGCTTGGTCAGAATATTTGACGTGCCGTCAACATAAACTTCACCACCGCTAGTCTCTTCGCCCTCCAGACTGCGCTCGCATAGCAAAACTGCATTCCGCAGCAGTCGATCATAAAGCGCTTTTTCTTCCTTCATCAACTCCATAATCTCCGCGCGGATTGCCAGCAGGCTCTTGCCGCTGAACTCGCTATTCAGATAACGTGCGGTGCGATCGAGTTCATCTTGCGTAAGATCGTTAGTCGGTCTGATAACCTTGTTATGGATGATGTTCGACGACGAAACCAATACCACCAGGATTCGTTTATCAGGAAGTTGTACAAACTCGATGTGCTTCAATCGATTCTCGGCCAGCGACGGTGAAACGACGATTCCGACGTTTTGGGAGAGAGCTGACAAGATATGAGAAGCCGTCTCCATCAAACGGTCCGGAGACCCGTCGACGTCGATGTCAGGCGAATAGAGATCATCGATCGCCTTCAAATCGCTTCGAGAAAGCCTTGCTTCCCCCAGCATATTGTCAACGTAGTATCGATAACCCTTGTCTGTTGGCACGCGACCGGCTGAAGTGTGCGGCTGCTCCACGAAACCAGCCTCCTCTAAATCTGACATCACGTTTCTAATCGTTGCCGGACTCCAGCCAAAACCGTGCGAAAAACGATCAGACAAAACACGCGAACCCACCGCTTCCCCAGTTACGAGATGCTCTTTTATGAGGGCGGCAAGCAAAACTTCGGAGCGGGAATCATGACGGCTCTGTTCGGAAGATTGAAGGTTAGAGGTGCGACGGGGCATTAGCTATTTAATATTACCTGGGAATCTCTGGGGTGGAGGCAAAAGAGCCCCAACCCCTACGTGCACAACTTACACAGACCTAGACTAGTAAAATAACTGTCATTTGCAGTATAAAGGATCGATTCAAACTGCTGCAAACAAACCGTTGGGAGTAAGGAACATTTCGACAATTTAGCTGGGGCACAGTCACCTCGCGGGGCTATTCTTTCCTCATGTAGCTGTTGGGCGCAACCCTAACTTGCTGAAAAGTAAAGGTTTTGGCTTCCCAGCCGAGAAATTATCCGATCCAGCCGCCTGCTTCCACCTTTTCGGGGATTCCCAGCCTCCTGGCCCGGACACCCGAGATTGGTTGACGACCTGCGTAGCCCCTCTTTAAGATTAGACCGTTGGATTCACATCTGGTCACGCCCGCAGTCTTAACCTAGCTCAATCGCTCATCCGTCAGCGGTGAAGCGTGACTGTTCGGTAACTAGATGTCGCGCAACTTACTCACATGAATGAAATAAGAAAATATTTCGCCGACGCCTTTCGTCACCTGGGAGGAAAACGCGGGGTACCCGTAATCGAAGTTCGTTTCTATCCCTATGCCGGATTGCGCCACACGATTCGGCTGCGCTCCGGGCGCGTGTATGTGCGACTGTCCGATATCTGCAAGAACTGTCCGCCGGATGTATTGCGCGCACTCGCCTGGATTTTGGTCTCTCGACTGCTAGGTAAGAAGGTTCCCACTATCCACGAGAGGGTCTATCGGGATTACTCCTTGACCCCGGATATCATGCGTTCATCTGATCTTGCCCGTCGTGGACGCGGTAGAAAAATGATCTCTTCAGCTCAGGGTGAGGTTTATGATCTGGATCGAATGTTTGGCAAGCTTAATCGCAGATACTTCGACGGACAAATAAGTAAGCCTACGATTACGTGGTCTCAACGCAGAACCCGTAGTATTCTCGGTCATCACGATCATATCCACGACAGCATCACCATCAGCAAGACCCTGGATTCCAGCGAAGTACCTGAGTGGTTTGTTGAGTACATCCTTTATCATGAGATGCTGCACATTAGACATCCCGCGAGATTAATCAACGGTAGACGCTACTATCACACCAGCGCTTTCCGTCTCGATGAGCGGCGGTTTCCACATTATCAGGCAGCGCAACAGTGGCTCGAACGTCTCGCCCGCCAGCGTCGTGTGCCGCGCGCCCGCGCCGCCTGATTCTTATTGGAACCGTTTCCGTCACTGGACGTTAGTACAATCGAGGTAGGTGGGCTCCTCAAAAAAGGGCGGCCGCTCTGGAATTGATGTTTCCAGAAAGGCCGCTCTTTTGCTGTCTCCTTACCGGCTTCGAAAGTATCGTTGGACTGATTTTTCACTGCTGCTGGACAAAGGGTAAGAGGCATAGTTAGACTACGCGGTTTGCTAAGGGCCCATATGGCTCACCGTGGTTCATTATTCCTTTTAGATAGTTACTTTTTTGACGGAGACTGACGTTTTATGGCTATTTCTGCAACCCAGATAAGACGCGGCATGGTTATCGTTTTCGAAGGTCAGCCTTGTAAAGTAGTGGAGTTTCGCCACCACACACCGGGTAATTTACGGGCCATGGTACAAACTAAGCTGCGAAATATTCGCACCGGATCATCATTTGAGCACCGCTTCCGGTCCGCGGATACCGTTGATCGAGCGTCACTCGAACAACATGAGATGGAATACCTGTATTCCGACGGTTCTCATCATCACTTCATGAACACGGAAAACTACGAACAGACGGCCCTAAGCGAAGATGAGCTGGGTGATGCAACCCAATGGCTCAGTCCGGGCCTCAAAATTCAGGCGGAATTTTACGAAGGAGCTCCGATTGGGGTTGAGTTACCACCCTCTATGGAGCTTACTGTGACCCGCACCGAACCAACCTTAAAAGGTGCCACCGTTTCCAACGTTAATAAACCCGCGACTCTGGAAAATGGAGTTACGATTCAGGTACCGCCCTTCGTTAATGAGGGTGATCGGATTCGCGTAGACCCTTCAGAGGGACGCTACATGGAACGTGTAAAGTAAGACGATAAACAAGCAGCGTGTCACCACCAATCCAGTCTAGTGTGCGGATGAGACTTGTCCTTCGATGTACCTGGCTTACAGTTTTCTGCTAACACTTGGCTTCCTGATCCTCGTACCTCGCTTCATTTTTCACGCCTTCAGCCACGGAAAATACGTCGCTGGTTTTAGCGAGCGACTTGGCTCGGTCGCCGCAAATCGCGACGAAAAACGTCCGGTTGTCTGGCTCCATTGCGTTTCCGTTGGAGAAACACAGGCAGCACGGCCATTGGTGCAACGTCTGCGGAAGGAATTCCCGGAATACGCGCTCGTGGTCTCTACTATTACCCTAACAGGGCAACGACTGGCGCGGGACGTTTTCAAGAACGACGCTGCGCATATCTTTTACTTTCCGTTTGATTGGCGCTGGACTGTCCGCCGCGCACTGGATAACGTTAAGCCCGCGGCGGTGCTCGTCATGGAGACTGAACTGTGGCCGAACTTCCTGCGCGAGTGTCAGGTTCAGAGAATTCCTGTCGCCCTCGTCAATGGCAGAATCTCCCGGCAATCCTTTCGCAGATACCGCCTAATAAAGTTCTTCATAAGAAGGGTTCTATCTTGTCTTGACATCGCAATTATGCAAAGTCAGGCGGATGCTAACCGACTCCATACTCTTGGCTTTCGCCCTGAACAGCTTTTCACCTCAGGCAATTTGAAATTCGATGCAGGGTTAATGTCCGCGACCACTTCCACTACCGCCTATTTGCGGGAAAGGTTTAACCTCGACCAAAGCGCGCCACTTATTCTCGCCGCAAGCACTCATGCCCCTGAGGAGAAGATCATTCTCGACAGTTTTCAGCAGCTAAAAAGAGGTGAACAGAAACCACGTCTGATGATAGCGCCGCGCCATCCTGAACGTTTCCAGGAAGTTGCTTCGCTATTGCAAAGCTCGGGACTCACCTGGGTAAGACGAACGGCGTCTGCTGGGCCGACTGATTTTTCGTGCGAGGCAATTCTCCTCGATACGATTGGCGAGTTGCCGGCAGTTTATTCGCTGGCTGCAATTGTCTTCGTGGGAGGAAGTATCGCGAACAAGGGAGGCCACAATGTGTTAGAGCCCGCCGCTGACGGCGCCTGCGTCGTAACTGGTGCTCATACTGACAACTTTGAAGCTATTGTCAATTTGCTTGCCGAATATCGGGCTATCGTTCAGCTCCCGCCCGTACAGGATCGAGATGCCGCTCATACACTGAGCGAGGTCCTGGGTGATTTATTGATGAAACCTGAATTGAGAGAAGAACTTGGTAGTCGTGCGCGCGAACTGGTCGTAACCAACCGGGGAGCGGCAGATAAAACTATCCAACTGATTTCCCCAATATTGTTGCGCCATCCCCTGGCTCGCTCTAAATCAGATCCTTTGCTCGCCTCAAACGACCATACGTCATGAAGTCGCTCGCGCCTATCGTGCTGCCCCCGCTCGGCGCGCTATATGGCGCTATCACACGAGCGCGGCTGGCCTTGTATCGCAGAGGCACGTTTCGCACCGTCAGTCTCGACCGTCCTGTCATTAGTGTAGGTAATATTACTACCGGCGGCACGGGGAAAACTCCGCTAGTTGAATGGATCGCGCAAGCGCTTGCTGCTGACGGGAAAAAAGTATGCATACTTACACGAGGTTACGGCCGCTCCAATCCAGACCGTCGCGTTCTGGTATCTGACGGGCAAACTGTTTTTTCCACGGCGGCCGAGGCCGGCGATGAAGCTTTTCTTCTGGCAAGAAAACTCGCGGGAGTTGCTGCTGTGATTAGCGACGCAAATCGGATCTCAGCGGGGAAGGGCGCAATTGAACATCTTGAGGCCGACTGCTTCATCCTTGACGATGGTTTTCAGCACCTCCAAATTGCCCGCGATTTGAACATAGTTACCATTGATGCGACAAACCCCTGGGGCGGGAGAAATCTCCTGCCCTACGGCCGGCTGCGAGAGCCCCTTAGCGGCTTAAGCCGCGCGGATTGCATCGTAATCACCAGAACGGATCAGGCAGGAAGTATTCAAGCTCTTAGCTCAGAACTCACGCAGCTGACGGGTGGCTGCCCACAATTTCTATCGCACATGCAGAGAGTCCGTATTGCTCCGCTTGCCAACTCGTCGCAACTCTTACCGTTGCCGCAACGGACTGCCGCTTTCTGTGCGGTCGGGAATCCTGAGTCGTTCTTCAAAGAACTCCGAGACGAAGGTCATGAGCTATCGATCATAAAGGCTTTTCCAGACCACCACCGGTATACACAAAAAGATATCGACTCCCTGGTTCATGACGCAAAAGAAACCGGAGTCGAAACGTTGATAACCACAGCAAAGGACGCGGTCAAACTTGACTCACTCGCGTTTGAGATGCCCTGCTACGTGCTCGAAATTGAGATCCACATCGAAAAGAGCGAAGAGCTGCGCACAATTATTCGCAGTGCGACGCGGCAGTTACGAAGCAAATCTTAGGCGAATACAGCTATTGCGGAGGAAGTGTTGGCGATGCGGCCGGGCCAGGAGGTGAAGCTTTGGGTTCCGGTGTCTTTGCACCGGATGGCACCGTCGCGGGCAGATCTTCCGGGCTTACTGCACGCGAAGGTGTGGGAACCGGAGGCGCTTTTCGATTGTTGTTATTGTTAACGTTAGTGTTTTCATTCACATTGACGTTGGGGTTTAGGTTGATGTCTTCGGGCGCGGGTGAAACCTGCGCGTTAGCATTCAGGTTTTTGTTGGTGTTTGCATTTGCTGCCGGATTAATAGTACCCCCGGCAGGAATTCCTTCCTCGCTCCTGCCAGTGGGCGATTGTGCCGGTTGGACTGGTTGGCTATTTGGATCAGCTGCCAGCGTAGAGTCGGATTGGTTCGCATTGGTCGTGCCCGATTGAGAGTTTCGGGTAAAGGCATAAATCGCAGCAAACACGACGAGCAAAGCTACCGCTGAAGGAATCAGTATCTTCAAAGGGCTGAAGTTGGAGCCCGCTGCCGGCTGATTGGCCACCGTAACAGGCGCGCGAGTAACAGGCGCCGCACGCGGTATAGTAACGGGCTCTCGCGGGGCTGAAACCGGCTCGACTCTTGGTCTAACTACGGTTATCTCGTCCAGTTCCTCATCGACTTCGCTGACAGCATGAGATGCAGGAGTCTCAACGACAACATTGGATGGCAGACCAATAAGGGATACGCGATTGTTTATCTGCATACCACTGGCGATCGTTAGATCCTCAATGAGGTCCGCAATCTTCTGGTAACGATCGTCTGGACGCTTGGCCATTGCTTTTAAAACAACCTGTGCGACTGCTGCAGGCAGATCGCTTCGCTCATCCAAGACTGAAGGAACCGGATCCTGCAGGTGTTTCATCATGATTGCTGTGGGCGATTCATCGGTAAAAGGCACATGACCTATCAGCATTTCGTAGAGGATCACACCAACGGAATAGATGTCGGAGCGAGCGTCGATGTCCGCCGCTTGTGAGCACTGTTCCGGCGACATGTATTGGGGCGTACCGATAACCAGATTAGGCGCGGTCAAGCCGGGGTCAAATTCGCCCTCAGGCTCTATGATCTTAGCGATGCCAAAATCGAGCACCTTGGCGTAATCACCTGCAACGGTGCTTAGCAGCATGATGTTGTCGCTCTTAAGATCGCGATGAACCACACCCTGGGCATGTGCTGCATCGAGGGCGCCGCCGATCTGCAGCATGATTCCAACTACTCTTGCGAGCGGCATGGGACCTTCTTCACGAATAATCTCCTTGAGCGTTTTCCCGTTCAAGTATTCCATCACCAGAAACACGATGCCGTTTTCATCCTCACCAAAGTCGGTGACACTCAAGGCATTTGGATGCGAAATACGGGAGGCGGCTCGGGCCTCGCGCGAGAAGCGAGCAACAATCTTTTCATCAGCAGCCAGGGAGGGTCGCAGAACTTTGACGGCGACAGTCTTGTCCATCAATACATGCGTTCCGCGATAGACTGTACCCATACCGCCTTCGCTCAGGCGTTCGTCAATACGATACTTCGCAGCCAGTATTTGCCCGAGAAGAGAGTCGCCAGTTGTCTCCAGCGCAATACCGTCAGCAGGGCACAAGGTGATGGTGTCAGGATATTCAATGCCGCACTTCGGACATGTCTTCATCTGCGTTTGCGCCTCGATAAACTATTAGGGGGAGAGTGTTGTCAGCCTATCACACACGTTGAAGGGCAAGCAAAGAAGTGCAAAAAACTGTAGTGTCATACTTTGAATTTCTTACTCTGCGCCGGCTCTGCGTTCTTTGCGGCTCGGCGGTGGATATTGGAGAAAAGCACTCACCGCAGAAGACGAATCATCATTGTTTGGATCTTGTTTGCCGCTCCTGGATTGCGCGCGGCCCCTTCGCAAGCGGCAGCCCCAATTCTAGATTGGCCAAGGGCACCCCCGACCACGGCGATGGCGAAACCAATACCTGCTGCAAGTGCCTTCAGGCCGGCGGTATTATCGGCTGCCGCCGGTTGTACTGCCTGCGCAAATGCCGGCATCGCGGTCAGTAGGATTCCTACTACCGCAAATAGCAGAATGTTTATTTTTTTCATCAACCAGTTCTCCTTCCAAAGCTCTCGCTTCGGAAAACCAGCGCCCAAGACTTCAACTTCGCCAGCACCAGGCCATATATGATTTCGCCCGCTCCCGGTATCCACCGCCCCTCTTACAACGGCGCTCCTGCGAAACGGACATTAACGCTTCACAACAACGAAGCTATGATTAGCCTTCTGCCATGTAAATCTTGCGACGCACCGAATTCATTTTGCGTGGCAACGTATGCGGGCGCGTTTGCCGCATCGCTCACCAGCGCGTTTGATAAAGCAGTCTAGGTCAAGATCGGTAGTAGAAATTCTTCGCTTTCATCATCCGTATCGCTGTGTTCAGCATGAAAGTCATGCGGCGGATGCGAAACTTCACTCAGATAGAGTTGAGAAAGCAGAATGAAAACAAACGTCTGAATAAAAGCGACAAATACACTAAGCGGCATCAGCACGATCGGCGCGAACCAGGTCCACGGCGGAGCCAGTTGGGAAACAGTCTCCACCACTTTTTCGTCTGCAAACAGGTTGCCGAAAAGTCGTATACCCAGTGAAAACGGACGGATCAGGTTACTGATCAGCTCTATTGGAAAAATCAGCCAAGCGATCCACCAGATGGGTCCGGCGAAATGCTTCAGATGACCTAGTATTCCGTTCTCCTTTATTCCAATGTAGTTGTAATACAAGAAGGAAAAGAGACCGAGGGCGAACGTCACACTTGTCGCCGATGTTGGACTCATGAAAAGCGGAAAGAGTCCCATCAGATTAGAAACCAGAATCAAGACCGCAAAGGTCAGGACGACTGGAAAATACTGGAGTCCGTGGGACCCGATAATATCTTCGAGCATACTGCTGACCGCCAGCACGCCCAGTTCCAGTGTTTGCTGTCCATGCCCCGGCTCGTCGGCCGAAAGCTGACCTTTTAGTATCCATATGATCGCCACACTCAGCAGACACGCGATGAAGAACATCACTGTGTACCAGGGGATCGCATTCTCGGGCGTGTACTGACCAAACACTGCTTCCGGAGTCGTATGAAACCTTGCAAAAAAAGTTTTCCAGAGTGGATACGTATACTTCATTTCGAAGTCGTAGGCCCACGGTCCCAAATAGTAGTTAACTAACTGCACTATGATCGGCGACGCATGCTCCTCGGCTTGCTCAGCGTGTTCCGCCGTCTTGTGTGCGGCCTCCTGCAACCAGAACATCAATTGA
>WNFK01089940.1_pt2 | contig 24280 bp, 37 predicted proteins | sample 5400281 | NCBI WGS metagenome assembly WNFK01 (sample SAMN13153350, study PRJNA577476) | soil metagenome | isolation source: 20 cm soil on Douglas fir-dominated hillslope | place: USA:California | collected 2013-09-17
AGCGTCACGAACGACAAGTGCGCCCAGTGCGGCGTCGTCGCCTCGGTGTACGCCGCCGCCCTCGAGAAGATGCGGCGCCCACCGACGCCGCCGCCGCCGGCTTCCTCGCCGGTGGCCCGGGCGGCCGCGCCGGCGGCGGCGCCGCCCGCCGCTGCGGTCGCGGTGTCACCCGCGCCCCAGCGGCCGGCCGCGAACGGCTCCGTGATGGTCGCGGCCGCCCCCGTGCCGCGGGACGCCTCGCTGTCGACCCGGCGGAAGCTCAGCTTTCACGGCACCGGAGGAACCCTGTTCGGCATCTACGTCGTGAACGTGCTTCTGACGATCGTCACCCTGGGGTTCTATCGCTTCTGGGGCCGGGTGAAGGTGCGTCGCTTCATGATGAGCCAGACCAGCTTCGAGGGCGATCGCCTCGCTTACCACGGCACCGGCAAGGAGCTGCTCAACGGCTTCTTCAAGGCCGGCGTCTTCTTCGGTATTCCGCTCACGGCGCTGCAGACGGTCGACGAGCTCGCCGGGGACCGGATGATCCACGTCGTGATTCGATCCCTCACATCGATCCTGGTCTTCATCTTCATTCCACTGGCCATGGTCGGCGCGCGGCGCTACCGGATGAGCCGCACCTCGTGGCGCGGAATCCGCTTCTCGTTCCGGGGTCGAGCCAAGGACTTCATCAAGCTCTTCACGCGGGGCTCGCTCCTGAGCTCGATGACGCTCGGGCTCTACTACCCCTTCTTCCAGGTGCGCCAGCAGAACTTCATGATCTCGCACTCGCACTTCGGCCGCCGCCCGTTCCGGTTCGACGGGCGCGGGCGCGATCTCTTCGGCTCGTATGTCGTGACCTTGCTGCTGCTCCTGCCGACGCTCGGGCTCTACTGGTTCTGGTTCTCGGCGAAGAAGACTCGTTACTTCTGGGAGCACACCTTCTTCGAGGCCGCGCGCTTCCGCTGCTCGCTCACGGGCCGCCAGCTCATGAACTTCACGGTCGCCAACTGGCTCATCCTCGTGCTCACGCTGGGCCTGGCCTGGCCCTGGGTGCTCGTGCGCACCACGCGCTTCGCGTTCTCGTACCTCGCGATCGACGGTCCGCTCGATCTGGACGGGATCGTCCAGGAGCCGCAGCTCGCCACGGCCACGGGAGACGCGCTCTCGAGCATCCTCGGGACCGACGTCGACTTCGGCGTGTAGCGCCTCCGGGCATGGCGGGCGCGTTCCGGGGCAACTACCTCGACGGTCGCAGCGCGGCGCGCCGGCCGGCGTCGATCCGCATGGCCCAGACCGGGCTCGAGGTCTCGCTCGACGACGGCGCGCGTCTCTGGTGGCCGCTCCGGGAGATTCGCCAGACGCAGGGGTCCTACGCCGGGGAGCAGGTTCGCCTGGAGCGAGGCCAGCCGTTCCCGGAGATCCTTCTGGTCGACGACCCCGGGTTCTTGACCGCGCTGCACCAGACGGCGCCGACCTTCGGGCGGCGCTTCCACGACCCGCGCCGCCGCCGCAGGAGGATTCTCCTCACGATCGGCGCCGCGCTGGCGTCCATCGGCGCCGGAGCCGTCCTGTACATGTGGGGCATCCCCGCCGGCGCAGGGCTCCTGGCCGCTCACGTACCCGTGTCGTGGGAGGAGCGGCTCGGCAACGCGGCCGTGCAGGAGCTCACCGGGTCGCTCCGGCGTTGTGTGGATACCGAGCGCGAAGCGGCGATCATGGCGATCGTCAACCGGCTGCTGGAGCCGGTGAAGGGCGTCCCCTACACGTTCAAGGTGACCGTCGTCAACGACTCGACGGTGAACGCGTTCGCGGTTCCCGGGGGTCAGATCGTCCTGCTGCGCGGGCTCGTCGAGCGATCGCGCACGCCGGAGGAGCTGGCCGGCGTGCTCGCGCACGAGATCCAGCACGTGCTCAAGCGCCACGCGACGCGGCTGCTCCTGCAGCACGCCTCCACCGGCCTCATGCTCGTCGCCGTGTCGGGGGATCTCACCGGCGTGATGGCCTACGGGATCGAGAGCGCGCGCGTGCTGGGCACCTTGAGCTACAGCCGCGGTCTCGAGAGCGAGGCGGACAGCGAAGGGGTACGGATGCTCCTGGCGGCGGACGTCGATCCGGCGGGAATGATCGATTTCTTCGAGAAGCTGCGCGCGACCGAGGGGAACCTGCCGTCGGCGACCCGCTACCTGGCCTCGCACCCGCTCGCCGCTGACCGGGTCGACAACCTCAAGAAGCTGGTGGCGTCTCTCCCGCACCAGTCCCGGCCGCTGCAGCTGAACCGGGAGTGGGACGACGTCAAGAAGATCTGCCGAGGCTAGGCGCGCTCAGCGACGAGGCGCGTCGCCGAGCGCCACCACGACGAGCGAGCCGTACGCGTCGACCGGCCGAACGCCCCGCCCATACCCCGCCACGTGGTCACAGAGCCAGCCGACGCAGGGCGTCCGAGAGTCGACCTCGCTCTTGATCGCGGCCCACTCTTCGGCGGCGGCCCGTCCGAGCGCACGGTGCCGCGCGCTCGATTCGATCACGAGGACCAGCCGCGCGCCGTCACCCTCCAGGCGCTTCAGGGCCGTCCTGGTTGCCTCCACCGACCCCTGGATGAGGATCTCGGGGTCAGGAGCGGCGTGGGCCTCGAAGCCCTCGGCGTACCCGAGCCCGGTCGAGTAAGCCGCCTCCAGGCACGCAGCGCTGGCGAGCGGCTCCGTGGACGAGACGCCGTATACGACGGGCGAGGACAGCACGCTGCAGACCGTTCGCATCTTGGGGCCCATCAGAACCCGCCACGGCTGCAGGAAGGCCTCTGCCGGGGCCCCGAAGCCGGGCTTCACGAACGCGAGGCCGAGGCCCCGCGGATAGCGCATCCTGAAGGGCCAGCCCGCCAGGATGAGCCGGGCCGCGCCCTGCCCTGCCTCGGTCAGATCTCGGCCCCCTGCGGCGGCGACTCCGCTCACGGCCCCCTCGCCGTTGGTGAGGCAGACCACGAGGGCACCGGCCGTCACCGCACCGTTGTGGGTGAGGATCGCCGAGGTGGCCCCGCCGGCGACGCCGACCGGGCCTAGAACACCCCGGATCATCGGCACCACGTCCTGGGCCGGTACGCCCGCGGTGACGAGGAGCACGAGGTCGGGTGAGGTTCCGTGGAGCCCTGAACGCGCCATTGCAGTCGCGCGCACGGCGGCCCAGATCGCGTCCTGGTGCGAGGCGAATCCGATGCCGATCTGGAGTGTTCTGGACCCTGTTTCGACGGGAACGATCACTTGCATCGCTTGCATGGCCGGAATTGTCTGCAGCCGGGGTGCCAATCTGAAGGAGCTTTAAGATCAGGGGCTTCTGGAAGGAGCAGCGGGGGAAGGTGTCAGTTCGGCAACACGTGTGCTATTTAGAGCATCCCGTACTCCTTCAGCCGACGGTAGATCGTTCGGCGAGAGATCCCCAGAGCGCTGGCCGCCGCCTCCTTGTCGTCCTTGTAGAAGGCGAGGGCGCGCAGGATGAGGTCCTTCTCGACGTCGGCGAGGCGGGGCACTGTTCCGCTCTGGGGCGCGGATACGGTCGAAACCGAGCTGGTGCCGAGGGGCGGAAGATCGGCGAGGGTGATCTGCTCGCGCGCCCCCATCGCGAAGGCCCGCTCGATGACGTTCTCGAGCTCGCGCACGTTACCGGGGAAGTCGTACCCGCTGAGCGTGGCGAGCGCGTCGGGGGTGATCCCCTTCACGTCGCGCCGGAAGCGCCGGTTGTAGCGCCGAAGGAAGTGGTTCACCAGCGCCGGAATGTCCTCTCGGCGGGAGCGCAGCTGGGGCAGGCTCACGCGGACCACGTTCAGCCGATAGTAAAGATCCTGGCGGAAGCGCCCGTCCGCGATCGAGCGGTCGAGATCGCGATTCGTGGCGGCGATGACGCGCACGTCGACCGGATGCGCCTTCGTCGAACCAACCGGCCGGACCTGCATCTCCTGCAGGACGCGCAGGAGCTTCACCTGGAGGCCCGGCGACAGCTCCGCGATCTCGTCCAGGAAGATCGTGCCCTCGTTGGCGCCGCGGAAAAGGCCGAGCGCGTCCGACACCGCGCCCGAGAAGGCGCCGCGCACGTGGCCAAAGAACTCGGACTCGAGCAGGTCCTCTGGAATCGCGCTGCAGTTCACCGGGATGAAGGGGCCCTTGTTGCGACCCGAGAGCCGGTGAATCGCCGCCGCAACCAGCTCCTTTCCGGTGCCGCTCTCCCCCTCGATGAGCACCGGCGAGTCCGTGGTCGCCACCTTGCCGATGATCTCCTTCACGCGCTGCATCGGCTGCGAATTGCCGACCAGCTCGTTGACGGTGAGCTCCTCGCCCAGGCGCGCGCGGAGCGATTGGACCTCCCCCTTGAGGAAACGCTTCTCGGTGACCCGCGCCATGAGGTGGCGCAGCTCGTCCAGGATCAGCGGCTTCGAGAGGTAGTCGTAGGCGCCTTCCTTGAGAGCCTCGACGGCGGAGGCGATCGTGGGGTACCCCGTCATCACGACGACTTCGATGGACTCGTCGTGGCGCTTGATCTCGCGCAGAAGATCGAGCCCGCTCATCTCGGGCATGCGAATGTCGGTGATCGCCGCGTCGAAGAGCTCGGTCCGGATCGCTTCGAGAGCCTCGGTCCCGGTGCCGACGCACGCCACGTGGTAGCCCCATTGAACCAGGGCTTCCTTCAGCAGCTTGAGGATCGAGGGCTCGTCGTCGACTACGAGGATCTTTGCGACTTCCATGACTATTCATCGACTCTAGCACGATAGAGATGTCAAACTGACAAGCTATGTGCGGGATTTCCGGATGCGTTTCCTTGCGCCGGATGGCCGCCCATGTTAGCGTAGTCGTTGACTTTTTACTGAGGAGAGCTAGATGGCGAACACCGGCGCGGTCCACTTGACCGAGGGAAATTTCGACGAGGCGCTCAGTCGTGATACCGGAGTCATGATGGTGGACTTCTGGGCCGAGTGGTGCGGCCCCTGTCGCGCCATCGCGCCCGTGCTCGAGGACATCGCCAAGGAGTCGGCGGGCAAGGTGACGCTCGCCAAGGTCAACGTGGACGAGAACCCCGGTCTTGCCGCGCGCTACGGGATCCGGTCGATTCCGACGATCCTGCTCGTGAAGGGGGGCAAGGTCGCCGACCAGGTGATCGGCGCGGTGCCTCGGGCGAAGCTTCAAGCAAAGCTGGACGCGCTCGCATAGCACCCCCGCGGGCGGGGATCGCATCAGCACCTCAGGCACAGGCATCCCTTCTCTCTCCCGAGTCGTGACGGCTTTCCCGCGCGCTCAACGTGGGACGACGCGAGACGCGTTCTTGAAGTGCGTCTCATCCGGCGAGCGGTCCGGAAGGCGCCTGGGGTCCGGATGGGCATCGGCGACGATTGCGCGGTCCTCGAGCCCGACGCGGGCCGGGTGCTCCTCGCGACGACCGACCTACTCATCGAGGACGTGCACTTCCGCCGGCGCTGGGCCACGCCCGAGGACATTGGCTGGAAGTCGCTCGCTGTGAACGTGTCGGACGTCGCGGCGATGGGCGGCAGGCCTCGATGGGCGTTGATCGCGCTTGCCTGTCCGGAGGGGGTCGGTATCGACGAGGGTGAGGCCTTCTACGCGGGAGTCCAGACCCTCGCCCGGGAGCACGACGTGGCCGTGGTCGGCGGGGACACCGCCGCATCGCCACGAGGCTGGATCGTCAACATCACGCTGCTCGGCGACGCGGCGGGAAAGCCGATCATGAGGTCCACGGCGAACGTGGGAGACGTCATCGCCGTCACGGGCTCGGTGGGCCGCTCGGCGGCCGGACTTGCGCTCCTGGAAGCCGTTCCCGCTCCCCCTGACGTGGCCGATGCGACCCGGGCGGACGTGACCGCCGCGCACCTGCGGCCCCGGCCGCGAACCAGAGAGGGACAGTGGCTCGCGGCCGCCGGAGGGGTCACGTCGATGATCGATCTCTCCGACGGCCTGGCGACCGACCTCGCACACCTGTGCGAAGAGAGCGCCGTCGGCGCGCGCGTGGAGCTCGCACGGCTCCCGGTGAGCCCCACAGTACACGCGATCGCGAAGGCGCTCGACCGGGACGCGCTCGCCTGGGCCACCGGCGGCGGCGAGGACTACGAGCTCCTGCTCACCTGCGCGCCCGGGGCCTTCGAGCGGCTGGCTTCGGGGCTCGCGGCCGAGACGGGCACGCGGCTCAGCGCCGTGGGCGAGATGACGGCCGCCGGCGACGGGATCCGCTACCTGGACGCCGGCGGGCGCGCGGTCGCCGTCCGTGCCGGGTTCGAGCACTTCGTGACGGGGCGCGCCCGTGCCTGAGCATCTCGGCCTCCGATTCCTCGCGCTGGGCGTGCTCATCGTCTGTTCCGCGATCCTCACCGGCGCCGAGGCCGCGTACTTCTCCCTCGGCCGGGCGCGCCTCAGACACGTCGCCGACAAGGACGACCCCGAAGGCGCGCCGAAGCCGCTCATCGAGCGCCCGCACGAGCTGCTCGTCACGCTGCTGGTCGGCATCACCGTGATCAACATCGGCGCCGCCGCGATCGCGGCGACGATCGCCGACAGTCTCTTCGGTCCGAGCTGGGGCGTGTTCGTCGAGATGATCGTGCTGATCTTCGTGCTCACGACCTTCGGCGAAGTCCTGCCCATGACGCTCGCGGTCAAGTACCCGGACCGGTTTCTGGCCTTCGCCGGCCGGCCGGTGGCGTGGCTCGGCGTGGTGCTGGCGCCCGTGCGGGCCGCCCTCGCGGGGCTGACGGCGCTGACCGTGGGGCTCCTCGGGCGAGGACGGGCGGAGCAGGCGACGCTCAGCGAGGAGGAGCTGCGGACGCTGGTCGATGTCGGCGCCAGCGAGGGCGTCGTCGCGCGCGCAGAGCGCGAGATGATCCACAAGGTGTTCGAGCTCGAGGACACCTTCGTCCGATCGGTCATGGTGCCGCGTCCGGACATGATTTGCCTCGACGTCGGTACGCCGATGGGGCAGATCCTGCCGGCGCTCCGCGAGCACCTGCATTCGCGGGTGCCCGTCTACGAGGGCTCGCTCGACGTCATCGTGGGCATCCTCTACACCAAGGACTTGCTGCCCCACATGGACGGGCTGCCGGCCGGCTTCGATCTCCGCGCCCACCTGCACCCGCCGTACTTCGTCCCGGAATCCAAGCGCGCGGACACGCTGCTCCAGGAGTTCCAGGCCAAGCGGCTCCACATGGCGATCGTCGTCGACGAGTACGGCGGCACCGCGGGGCTCGTGACCCTCGAGGACCTGCTGGAGGAGCTCGTGGGGGAGATCTCCGACGAGTACGAGAAGCCCGAGCGGCTGATCCAGCGGGTGGACGCGAAGACATTCCGCGTCGCCGGCAAGCTGGCGATCGAGGATCTCAACACCGTCACCGGGCTCAGGATCTCCAACGAGGGCTACGACACGGTCGGCGGGTGGGTGCTCGACCTCTTCGGGCGCGTGCCGCGGCGGTCCGAGCGCACCGAGACGCCGGAGGCCTGGCTGACGGTCGAGAAGGTGGAGCGCACGCGAATTCTCGAGGTGCTCGTCTCGCTCAAGAAGCCCGCGCCGAAGGAGGCTGCCGCGTGAGTCTCCTGTGGCTCACCGGGCTGTGTCTCGTGCTGACGATGTTCTTCTCGGCGGCCGAGATGGCGTTCATCGCCGCCAACCGGCTGCGCCTGCGGCATCTGGCCGAGGAGGGCAGCACGACCGCCGCGCGCTACCTCGAGGCGTTTCGCCAGCCCGAGCGCGCGCTCTCGACGGCGATGATCGGGGTCACGATGGCCCACATCGTCGCCGGCTCGGCGCTGACGTGGACCCTCCTGCCCGCGCTGGGGGCGTGGGCGCCGGTGCTGGCGACGATACTATTAACCCCGGTGATGCTGGTCTTCGGCGAGATCATCCCGAAGGCGATCGCGCGCGAGTGGGCGACGAGCCTGATCCTGACGCTCTACCGGCCGCTCACCTGGGCGGCGACGCTGCTCGTGCCGTTCGTGGCGTTCGCGAACTTCGTCGTCGGCGCCATCCTGCGAACCTTCGGCGGCCGTCAGCTCGACATGCGCGCGTTCGTCTCACGCGAGGAGCTGAAGGCGCTGCTCCAGATGGAGCCCGGCGAGGCCGACGTGACCACCCACGAGGCGCAGCTGATCGACAAGATCTTCGATCTGGGCGACACGACGGTGCGCGAAATCATGGTGCCGCTGGTGGAGGTCGCCATGCTCCCCGACACGGCGGCGCCCCGCGACGCCATCGCGGCCATGCTCGAGCGCGGATTCTCGCGGATCCCGATCTACCGTCAGCGCGAGACCAACATCGTGGGCGTGGTCGGCGCCAAGGACCTCCTGAGCCGCGGCGCGTCGGCGCGGATCCTGGACGAGCTGAAGCATCCACCGTACTATGTGCCCGAAACCAAGGGCATCGACGACCTTCTCCGCGAGATGCAGCGCGATCGCACCCACATGGCCGTGGTCGTGGACGAGTACGGCGGCTCGACCGGCGTCGTGACGCTCGAGGACATCCTCGAGGAGATCGTCGGCGACATCCACGACGAGCACGAGCGGGCGCCGGCCGTCGCGGAGCGGCTGCCGGACGGGAGCTACCGGGTCGCCGCGCGCGCCAACATCGACGAGCTGAACGAGGCGTTCGACTGGACGCTGCCCAAGCGGGACTACGAGACGGTCGCCGGGCTCGTGCTCGCCACGCTTCACCGCATTCCCCGGCCGGGCGAGGTGTTCCAGGTGCCGGGCTATGCGATCACCGTGCTCGAGGCCGACACCCGGCGTGTCGTCACCGTGAAGATCGTGCCGGTCACCGGCACGAGCAATACAGGAGGATGAGCATGGCTGGAACGATGGTCGAGTTCGCGTCGAACGGCAGCAAGACGGACGCGTATCTGGCGACTCCCACCTCCGGCAAGGGACCGGGTCTCCTGGTGATCCAGGAGTGGTGGGGTCTCGTCGGACACATCAAGAACGTATGCGACCGCTTCGCAGCGGAAGGATTCACGGCGCTGGCCCCGGACATGTACCACGGCAAGACGGCCAACGAACCGGACGGCGCCGGCAAGCTCTTCATGGCCCTCAACATCGGCCAGGCGGAGAAGGATCTGCGGGGAGCCGCCACCTATCTGCAGGGTCGGTCGTCGACCCAAAAGCTCGGCGTCGTCGGCTTTTGCATGGGCGGCCAGCTCGCGCTCTACGCCGCCACGCTCAATTCCACGGTCGGCGCGTGCGTCAACTTCTACGGCGTGCATCCGAACGTGAAGCCCGATTACACGAAGCTCTCGGGTCCGGTCCTCGGGCTCTTCGCGGAGCAGGACGGCTTCGTGACGCCACAGGTCGCCAAGGACCTGGACGCGGCGATCAAGAAGGCGGGCAAACAGGTCGAGACCCACATTTATCCGGGAGTCGACCACGCGTTCTTCAACGATGAGAACAAGACCGCCTACAACAAGGCCGCGGCGGACGACGCCTGGCGGCGTACGCTCGCCTTCTTCCGCCAGAACGTGAAGTAGCGGCGCGCCGGCTAGGCGGAGGCGGCGGCGGCTTTCTCCTTCCGCCTCCGTCTGCCGGTGGCTCCGGCTTCACCCTTCGGCGCCCGCTCCTTCTTCTCGTCCTTCTTGTCCTTGTCCGGCAGCGTCTCGGGGCGGTCGACCAGCTCGAGGAAGACCACGGGCGCCCCGTCGCCGGGGCGCGGCCCGACCTTGACGATCCGGGTGTAGCCGCCGTGGCGATCGGCGAAGCGCGCGGCGATCGTGTCGAAGAGCCGGGCCACCACCTCGGTGTCCGGGACCATCGACAGGACCTGGCGACGCGCGTGAAGGCTCTCGCGCTTGGCCAGCGTGACCATGTGATCCGCGAGGCCGCGCACCGCCTTGGCCTTCGCCTCGGTGGTCATGATGCGCTCGTGCCGGAACAGCGCGACGAGGAGATTGCGGAACAGCGCCCAGCGGTGCTGCGTGAGGCGGCCGAGCTTGTAGCCGTCGTTGCGATGCCTCATCGCACGACTCCTCCCCGTCCCATGGCGCCCAGGACGTTCGGATCGATTCGCATGCCGAGCGACAGGCCGAGCGCCGCCAGCGCCGTCTTGATCTCGTCGATCGACTTCTCGCCGAGGTTCTTCACGTGCTCGAGGTCGGCCTCGTTCTTCTGGACCAGGTCGACGACCAGGTTCAGCTCGGCGTTCTTCAGCGCGTTGATGGCGCGCGCCGGCAGCGCCAGCTCCTCGAGGGTCTTGGCCAGCGCGTCGCGCAGGAAGGCCTCGCCGCCCTCGGCCTCGGCCTCCTCGTCCTCGCGCGGCACCCCCGCCGCCAGCGGGTGGAAGTGGTCCTTGAGGTAGGTGGAGGCGCGCGCGAATGCGTCGTCGGGGCTCACCGAGCCGTTGGTCCAGACCTCGACGACGAGCTTCTCGTAGTCGGTGATCTTTCCGAGCCGCGACATCTCGACGTTGTACACCACCCGCGTGATGGGCGAGTACGCGGCGTCGAGCCCCAGCGCCCCCGCCGGGACGGGGGTGGTCGAGCGATCCAGCGCCTCGTAGCCCCGGCCGATGCCGACGCCGAGCTCGATCGTGACCCGGGTGGCGGACTCGAGGGTGAACAGATGGATCTCCGGGTTCACGACTTCGACGTCCGTTTCCGGAACGTCCGCGCCCGTCACGGTCTTCGGTCCGGTCACCTCCATCCGGAGAACCTTGGGCTCTCCCGACGGGACCTGGATCGCGAGCTTCTTCAGATTGAGCAGGACGTCGACCGTGCTCTCCGTGACGCCGGGAATCTTCGTCTCAGCGCTCCGGACACCGTCGATCCGCACCCACGACACGGCCGCGCCGGGCACAACGGCCAGCAGCGTGCGCCGGAGCGAGTTCCCGACGGTGAGCGCGTAGCCCTTCTCGAAGGGCTCCGCGACGAGCCGGCCGTACCGGTCGCTCAGAATCTCCCATTCGATCTTCTTCGGCTTCTGAAATGGAATCCGTGGCATACCCTTCCTTACTTGCTGTACAGCTCCACGATGAGCTGCTCGGCGACCGGGATCTGGATGTCGTCGCGCAACGGCAGGCTCCGGACGACGCCCTTCTTCTCATTCGTGTCGAGGTCGAGCCACTGCGGCACCTGACCGCGACCCGCATTGACGTTGTCGTCGATCCGCGCTTGAAGCTTTGACGTGGGCCGGAGCTGAACCGCGTCGCCGACCTTCACGAGGAACGACGGGATCGACACCTTCCGGCCGTTCACCTGGAAGTGACCGTGCGCCACCATCTGCCGCCCTTCCCGGCGCGACGCCGCGAAGCCGAGCCGGTGCACCACGTTGTCGAGGCGCAGCTCGAGGAGCCGGAGCAGGTTCTCGCCGGTCACGCCCCTCTCGGCCTCGGCCCACTGGAAGTACTTGCGGAACTGGCTCTCGAGCACGCCGTAGATCCGCTTGGCCTTCTGCTTTTCGCGGAGCTGGACCCCGTAGGCGGTGAGCTTGCCGCGGTTGAGGCCGTGCTGGCCCGGCGGATAGTTGCGGCGCTCGATCGCGCACTTGTCGGTGAAGCAGCGGGCACCCTTCAAGAAGAGCTTCTGGCCTTCGCGGCGGCACAGCCGGCACTTCGCGTCGCGATATCGTGCCATCGGCGCCCCCTACACCCGCCGCCGCTTGGGCGGGCGGCAGCCGTCGTGCGGAATCGGCGTCACGTCACGGATCGCGGTGATCTCGAGGCCGGCAGCCTGGAGCGAGCGAATGGCCGCCTCGCGACCGGCCCCGGGACCGCGCACGAACACCTCGATCTGCTTGAGCCCGTACTCCATCGCCTTGCGGGCGGCGAGCTCGGAGGCGGTCTGCGCGGCGAAGGGCGTGCTCTTGCGCGAGCCCTTGAACCCGGCGCTCCCGGCGCTCGACCAGGACACGACGTTTCCCATGCGGTCGGTGAGCGTGACGATCGTGTTGTTGAACGTCGCCTGGATGTGCGCGATGCCGGTGCGGACCTCGCGCCGCTCGCGCTTCTTGCCGCCCTTTTTCCGTGGTGCCGGTTTCGCTTCTTCGGCCATGCCTTACGCTCCTGCTTTCTTCGCCGCCGCCGTCGCGGCCGCCGGCGCCGATGGCGCCGCGGTCACTTTCTTCTTGATCATCACTCCACGCTTCGGTCCCTTCCGGGTCCGGGCGTTCGTGTGCGTGCGCTGGCCGCGGACCGGGAGCCCGCGCCGATGCCGGATGCCGCGATAGGAGCCGATGTCCATGAGCCGCTTCACGTTCATCGACACATCGCGGCGCAGGTCACCCTCGACCTTGAGCTCGCGCTCGATGAGCTCGCGGATCCGGTTCACCTCATCGTCCGACCACGCCTTCACCCGCTTGCTCGGATCGACGTTGGCCCGGAGCAGGATCCGCCGCCCGGTGGAGCGTCCGAGACCGTAGATGTACGTGACCGCGACTTCGCCCCGCTTCTCCCTCGGCAGATCGACGCCCGCCACTCTCGCCATAGTCCCCTCCGCCTCTAGCCCTGCCGCGCCTTGTGCCGCGGGTTCGTGCAGATGATCCGTATCACGCCGCGACGCTTCACGATCTTGCAGTGCTCGCAGCGCACCTTGATCGACGGCCGTACCTTCATCGCTCCTTCGTCCTCGCCGGTTCCTTACTTGAACCGATAGGTGATTCGGCCGCGGGTGAGGTCGTACGGTGACAGCTCGACCTTCACGCGGTCGCCGGGCAGGATGCGGATGAAGTTCATCCGCATCTTGCCGCTGACATGCGCGAGCACCTTGTGCCCGTTCTCGAGCTCGACCCGGAACATCGCGTTGGGCAGCGGCTCGACGACCGTTCCCTCGACCTCGACCGCGTCTTCCTTGGGCACTAGCTTCGACTCGCCGGCGCCGTCGGCGCCGACCGCCCGGTCAGGCTCGTCAGCACCTCCGGGCCGTTCTCGGTCACCGCCACGGTGTGCTCGAAGTGCGCGGCCAGGCTCCCGTCCTGGGTCACGGCCGTCCAGCCGTCGTCCAGGATCCTGACTTCCCAGCTCCCCATGGTCACCATCGGCTCGATCGCCAGCACCATCCCGGCGCGGAGCTGGGGGCCCCGCCCCGGATCGCCGAAGTTCGGGATCTGGGGCTCCTCGTGCAGCGCGCGCCCGATCCCGTGGCCGACGAACGCGCGCACGACCGCGAACCCGTGCGCCTCCACGTGGGTCTGGACGGCGTGCGACACGTCCGAGAGGCGCCGGTCGGGCCGGCACTCCTGGATGGCCCGATCCAGGCTCTCGCGGGTGACGTCCAGGAGCTCTTGTACCTTCGCGGGCACCGGGCCGATCGGCAGCGTGAACGCGCAGTCGGCGTAGTACCCCTCGACGATACACCCGAGGTCTAGCCCGACGATGTCGCCCGCGCGGATCTTGCGGCGGGCCGACGGGATGCCGTGCACGACCTCCTCGTTGATCGAGATGCAGACCGTCGCCGGGAACCCGCGATAGCCCTTGAAGGCGGACGCGGCGCCCTCGCGATGGATGTACGCCTCGACGTCCTCGTCGATGTCGAGCGTGGTCATGCCCGGCTTCACGAAGGTGCGCAGGCGCTCCATGACACCGGCCAGGATGTGGCCGGCCCGCCGCATGAGGGCGATCTCGCGCGCCGACTTGAGCACGATCACCGGTGGGCTCCCACCGCGGCGCGGATCGCGCCGCGGATGGCGTCGACCGGGCCCTCGCCCGACACCGTCACGAGCTGGTTCCGCTGGCGGTAGTAATCCAGCAGCGGCTCCGTCTGCCGCCGGTAGACCTCGAGACGGTTCCGCACGGTGGCCTCGCGGTCGTCCTCGCGCTGGTACAGCTCGCCGCCGCACACGTCGCAGACGCCCGCGCGCTTGGGCGGGCTCGACGTCAGGTGGTAGGTCCGGCCGCAGCCCTTGCACACGCGCCGTCCCGTCAGCCGGCGCAGCAGCTCACCCTCGGACACGTCGAAGTAGACGACGGCGTCGAGCGTCTGGCCGAGATCCTTCAGGAGCCGCGCGAACGCTTCGGCCTGCGCGATGGTGCGCGGAAATCCGTCGACGATGAAGCCGGTCGCCGCATCCCGCGCGCCGAGCCGCTCGCCCACCAGCCCGATGATCACGTCGTCGGGGACCAGCGCGCCGCGATCCATGTAGCCCTTGGCGGTGAGGCCCAGGGCCGTTCCCGCCGCCACCGCCTCGCGCAGCACGTCGCCGGTCGCGAGATGGAGGACGTTCCATTCCCGGGCGAGCTCGCGCGCCTGGGTGCCCTTGCCGGCGCCCGGAGGTCCGAGGAACCCGACGCGCACGCTCAACTTCGCGCGAACGCGCCCGAGCGCGACTTGGACTTCTTCAGGAAGCCCTCGTAGTTCCGCATGAGGAGGTGGGATTCCATCTGGCGCACGGTGTCGAGCGCGACGCCGACCACGATCAGGAGGCTCGTCCCACCGAAGTAGAAGGGCACATTGAACCAGCGGATGAGGTAGTCCGGCAGCACCGAGATCAGCGCGAGGAAGAGCGCCCCGGGCAGCGTGATCCGCGTGAGGGTCCGGTCGATGTACTCCGAGGTCTTCTTGCCCGGCCGCACGCCGGGAATGAAGCCGCCGTACTTCTTCATGTTGTCGGCGAGGTCGATCGGGTTGAACACGATCGCCGTGTAGAAGTAGGCGAAGAAGACGATCAGCGCCATGTAGGCGACGGTGTACGGCGCGCGCCCGGGCGACATCGCGTCGGCGATCAACTGCATCCACGGATGCGGCACGAAGCGCGTCAGCGTCGCCGGGAACAGGATCAGGGAGGACGCGAAGATGACCGGGATGACGCCCGCCGTGTTGATCCGCAGCGGGATGTGCGTCGACTGACCGCCGTACACGCGCCGGCCGACGACCCGCTTGGCGTACTGCACCGGGATCTTGCGCTGCCCCTCCTGCATGAGCACGACCGCGGCGGTCACGCCGACCATCACCGCGATGATCGCGCCGACCACCAGAAGCTTCAGCTCACCCGTCGAGATGAGGTTGTACGAGGCGGTGATGGCCGAGGGCAACCGCACGACGATGCCGGCGAAGATGATGAGCGAGATCCCGTTGCCGATGCCCTTCTCGGAGATCTGCTCGCCCATCCACATGATCAGCGCGGTGCCGGCGGTCAGCGTGACCATCGTCAAGAGCCGGAATCCCCAGCCCGGCGTCGGCACGATCGACAGCCCCTCGGGGCTCCGCATGCTCTCGAGCCCGTACGCGATCCCGAGCGCCTGGACACCGGACAGCACGATCGTGCCGTACCGGGTGTACTGCGTGATCTTCTTGCGGCCCGCCTCGCCTTCCTTGGCGAGCCGCTCGAGCGTCGGGATGACGACGGTCAGGAGCTGCAGGATGATCGAGGCCGAGATGTACGGCATGATGCCGAGGGCGAAGATGGACAGACGCCTGAGATTGCCGCCCGAGAAGAGGTCGACCATGCCCAGGAGCGTGCCCTGCACCTGGTCGAAGAACTGCGCGAGCGCGTGGCCGTCGATCCCGGGGGTGGGCACGTGGGCGCCGAGGCGGTAGGCGACGAGCAGAACGACGGTCATGAGGACACGCCGCTTCAGCTCCGGGATCTTGAAGACGTTCTGAAAGCTCTGGAGGCTTTCGATCACGAAGCCGGCACCTCGGCCCCGAGCGTCTCGACGCGGCCGCCCTTCGCCTCGATCTTCGCGCGCGCCGATTCGCTCACCCGATGGGCGCGGACGGTGAGCGCGTGGGCGACCTCGCCCCCGCCCAGGATCTTGACGCGCGACCGCTCGCTCTTCTTGATCAGGCCGGCGCGAAGGAGGCCGTCGGGATCGACGACGGCGTTGGCCGTGAAGCCGCCGAGGGACTTGAGGTTCACGACGGCGTAGACGATGCCGCCGCCGCCGTAAGGAACGAACCCGCGCTTCGGCAGCCGGCGGTAGAGAGGCATCTGCCCGCCCTCGAAGCCGCCGGCCTTGCCGCCGCCCGAGCGGGCACTGTGGCCCTTGTGCCCCTTGGTCGCGGTCTTCCCGTGGCCGGAGCCGACGCCGCGTCCGATCTTCTTGCGCCGCTTCGTGGCGCCCGGTGCTGGGCGCAGCTCGTCAAGCCTCACGGGTCACCTTGAGCACGTGCGGCACCTTGGCGATCATACCGCGCACCGACACCGAATCATCATGACTCGCCGACTGGCGAATGCGGCGAAGCCCCAGCGCCCGTACCGTCGCCTCCTGCTTGGGGGAGAGGCCGATCAGCGAGCGTATGAGCGTGACCCTAAGCTTCGTGTCGGGCACCGACCGCCTCCTCCACCACGACGCCATCACCGCGCCGCCGCGCCGCGTGCAAGTCCTGGAGCCGCTTGATCCGGCGCAGCGCGTCGATCGTGGCCTTGAGCACGTTGTGCGGGTTGTTGGAGCCGAGCGTCTTCGTGAGGATGTCCTGGACGCCCGCCGCCTCGAGGATGGGTCGCACGGCACCGCCCGCGATGACGCCGGTGCCCGGCACCGCCGGCTTCAGAAAGACCCGGCCGGCGCCGAAATGCCCCGTGATCTCGCAGGGGATCGTCGTGTCCTTCAGCGGCACGAAGATCAGATCCTTCTTGGCGTGCTCCACCGCCTTGCGGATCGCCTCCGGCACCTCGTGGGCCTTGCCCAGGCCGACGCCGACGTGGCCCCGGCCGTCGCCGACCACCACCAGCGCCGTGAACGAGAACCGGCGGCCGCCCTTGACGACCTTGGCCACGCGGTTGATGGAGACGACACGGTCGTTGAGCTCCAGCACATTTGGATCGATCTTCGCTTCTGCCACTCGCCTCTCCTGACTCTCTAGAAGACCAGGCCACCGGCCCGCGCCGCGTCGGCCAGGGCCTTCACGCGTCCGTGGTACATGTAACCGCCGCGATCGAACACCACGCGCTGGATCCCCTGCGCCTTGGCCTTCTCGGCCAGGAGCTCGCCGACGAGCTTGGCGGCGGCGACGTTGCCCCCGGACGGCTGACGCGCGCGAAACGCCTTGCTCCGGCTGTCGACGGCCAGCAGGGTCCGCCCCACTTCGTCGTCCACCAGCTGCGCGTAGATGTGATTGAGGCTGCGGAACACGGCCAGCCGTGGCCGCGCTCCCGATCCAATCACGTGCCGCCGAAGCCGGCGATGCCGGATGTCCCGCGCTGCCCGCCGCTCCTTCGTGATCACTTGGCCCCCGCTCCCGCCTTCTTGCCGACCTTCCGGCGGACCACCTCGTTGGCGTACCTGATGCCCTTGCCCTTGTACGGGTCGGGCTTCCGGAGCGCGCGCAGCTTCGCCGCCGTCTGGCCGAGAACGGCCTTGTCGGCACCGCGCAGCGTGATGGACACCTGGCGCTCGATCTCCGCCGTCACGCCCTCGGGCAGCGGGAAGAGCACCGGATGCGAGTAGCCCAGCGCCAGCGTGATCACCCGGCCCTGCAGCTGCGCGCGATAGCCGATGCCGACGATCTCCAGCTTGCGCTCGAAGCCGTCCTTCACGCCCGTCACCATGTTCGCCACCAGCGCCCGCGCTAGGCCGTGCAGCGCCCGGATCTTCCGGTCGTCCCCGCTCCGCGAGATCACCAGCTGGTTGTTCTCGAGCTTCGCGCTGAGCCCCGCCGGGACCGGTTGCATCAGCTTGCCCTTCGGGCCCTCGGCGCGGATCACCACACCGTCGAGGTTCACCTTCACTCCCTGCGGGATGCTCACGGGCTTCCGACCGATCCGCGACATGCGCGGCCTCCTACCACACGTAGGCGAGGACTTCCCCGCCGATCTTCTGCTTGCGCGCGTCGCGATCAGTCACCACGCCCTTCGACGTGGAGACCAGCGCCACCCCCATCCCGGCCAGGATGGACGGGATCCGGTCGCGGCCGACGTACACGCGCCGCCCGGGCGTGGAGACCCGGACCAGCCCGGAGATCATCCGCTCGTTGCCCACCCCGTACTTGAGATACACACGCAGCATTCCCTGCTTCTTGTCCTCGAGCACCCGGAAGTTCTTGATGAAGCCCTCGTCCTTCAGGATCTCGGCGATGCGCACCTTGAGCCGCGAGCAAGGGATGTCCACCTTCTCGTGCTCGGCCCCGCTCGCGTTGCGGATACGCGTCAGCATGTCGGCGATCGGATCGCTTCGCATGGCCCTTACCAGCTCGCCTTCACGATGCCCGGAACCTCGCCCTTGAGCGCCAGCTCGCGGAAGCAGAGCCGGCACATCTCGAACTTCCGGAGATAGCCGCGCGGGCGGCCGCACAGCTTGCACCGAGAATAGGCGCGCGTGCTGAACTTCGGTTGACGCTGGGACTTCATGATGAGCGCGGTCTTCGCCATACGCGACTACTCCCTGAACGGCATTCCGAGGTGCGTGAGGAGCACCTTGGCGTCCTCGTCCGTGCGCGCCGTCGTGACGATGCTGATGTCCATGCCTCGAACCTTGTCGATCTTGTCGTAGACGATCTCCGGGAAGATCAGCTGCTCGCGGAGCCCGAGCGCGTAGTTGCCCCGGCCGTCGAATCCCTTGGGCGGGACGCCCCGGAAGTCGCGCACGCGCGGCAGCGCGACGTTGATCAGGCGGTCCAGGAACTCGTACATGCGGGCGCCCCGGAGCGTCACCTTCGCGCCGATCGGCACGCCCTCGCGGAGCTTGAAGTTGGCGATCGACTTCTTGGCCCGGGTGACGACCGGACGCTGGCCCGCAATCGCCTGCAGGTCGGCGGTCGCGAAGTCGAGCACCTTGGCGTTCTCGCGCCCTTCCCCCACGCCCATGTTGATGACGACCTTCTCCAGGCGCGGGACCTGGTACGGGTTCGCGAAGCCGCGCTCCTTCATGACCGCCTGGACGACCGTCTTGTGGAAGAGCTCCTTCAGCCGCGGCTTGGTGTCCCCGGTCCCCTTGGGGCGCCCCTTGGCGACCGCCGCCGCCGGCGCCGCCGCCGCCGCGCCCTTCTTCGGTTGCTGGGCCTTGGGCGCCGGGCGGGCCGCCGGGGTCTTCTGCGTCGTTGGGGGTGCGGATTCTTTCGCCATGGTCTCAGCCCCTGTCGATCGATTCGCCGCAGCGCTTGCAGACGCGGACCTTGCGCCCGTCGCCGAGCACCTTGATCCCGCTGCGCGAGGCCTTGTCGCAACGGCTGCACACCACCAGCACGTTGGAGAGGGCCAGCGGGCTCTCGCGCTCGATGATGCCGCCCTGCCGCAGCTTCTGCGTCGGCCGCTGGTGCTTCTTCATCATGTTGAGCTTCTCGACCAGCACCCGCCCGGCGGCCGGCAGCACCCGCAGCACCTTCCCGCGCTTGCCGCGCTCCCGACCGGCAATGACCGCCACCGTGTCGCCGCGTCGCACGTGGACTTGAAGCATCAGATGACCTCGGGCGCGAGCGAGATGATCTTGGTGAACTGCCGCTCGCGCAGCTCGCGCGCGACCGGTCCGAAGATGCGCGTGCCCACCGGATTCTCGTCAGGCTTGATCAGGACCACCGCGTTGCGGTCGAAGCGGATGTACGATCCGTCCCGCCGCCGAACCTCCTTGACCGTCCGCACCACGACGGCCCGCGCCACCTCGCCCTTCTTCACGGTGCCGTCCGGGACGGCCTCCTTGATGGCGACGATGACCGTATCGCCGAGCGAGGCGTAGCGCTTGTTGGCGCCGCCCATCACCCGGATGCACTGGACCTTCTTGGCGCCCGAATTGTCGGCAACGTCGAGCATCGACCGCGGCTGGATCATCGCCTAGGACACACGGGTCAGAACCTTGCGGATCCGCCAGCGCTTCTCCTTCGACATCGGCCGCGTCTCCTCGATGAGGACGCGATCGCCGATCCGACTCTCGTTGTTCTCGTCGTGCGCCTTCAGCTTCTTCGACATCCGGATGACGCGCTGATAGCGCGGATGCCGGAACACGCGCTCGATCTTGACGACCCGCGTCTTCTGCATCGCGTCCGACACCACCACACCTTCACGGTTCTTCCGCTCACCCACGGGAGCCGCCCTTCTTCTCGCGGAGCACCGTCTGGGCTCGCGCTAGATCCCTCCGCGCCTGGCTCAGCCGCGAGGGGTTCTTGGCCATCCCCATCGAGAGCTGGAAGCGCAGATTGAAAATCTCTTCGTTGAGCTCACGCGCTTTCTGCTGGAGCTCCTCTTCGGTGAACTCGCGCCACTTCGCCGCCTTCATGGTCTACAGAGCCCTCGTCCGCGACACGAACTTGGTCGTGATGCCGATCTTCTGGGCCGCCGTCCGGAACGCGCCGCGGGCGACGTCCTCGGGCACCCCGATCATCTCGTACAGGATGCGCCCGGGCTTCACCACGGCGACCCACTCCTCCGGGTTCCCCTTGCCCTTGCCCATCCGCGTCTCGGCCGGCTTCTTGGTCACCGGCTTGTCCGGGAACACACGGATCCAGACCTTACCACCCCGCTTGAGGCTCCGGGTGAGCGCCACCCGCGCGGCCTCGATCTGTCGGTTCGTCACCCAGCCCGGCTCCAGGGCCTTCAGGCCGAAGTCGCCGAAGGCGAGGGTCGAGCCCCGCGTGGCGATGCCCTTCATGCGCCCGCGCTGGGCCTTCCGGTACTTGACGCGCTTGGGCATCAACATGCGCGGTCGACCTCACGCTTCCCCGGGCGTGATGCGGAGCACCTCACCCTTGAAGACCCAGACCTTGACGCCGATGGTGCCGTAGGTCGTGTGAGCCGTCGCCTGACCGTAGTCGATATCGGCGCGGAGCGTGTGAAGCGGCACCCGCCCGTCGCGGTACCACTCGCGGCGCGCGATCTCGCCGCCGCCCAGCCGTCCGGCGCACGCGATGCGGATGCCGTCGGCGCCCAGCCGCAGCGCGGAGGTCACGGCCTTCTTCATGGCCCGCCGGAAGGCGACGCGCTTCTGGAGCTGGAGCGCGACGTTCTCGGCCACCAGCTGCGCGTCGAGCTCGGGATGGATGACCTCCTCGATGTTGAGGTAGATCTCCTTGCCGGTGCGCACCTGCAGCTCGTTCTTCAGCTTCTCGACCTCCGAGCCCTTGCGGCCGATGATGATGCCCGGGCGGGCCGTCGCGATGGTGATCCGCGCGCGGTTGGCCGAGCGCTCGATGTCGATCTTCGCGATGCCCGCGTGATAGAGCTGATCCTTGATGAAGCGACGGATCTTCACGTCCTCGTGCAGGAGCGCGGCGTAGGTCTTCGTCGCGAACCAGCGAGAGCTCCAGGTCCGCGTGACGCCGATTCGGAAACCGATCGGATGCGTTTTCTGGCCCATCGTCTATTCCTTCCCCTTCGGCTTCCGGCGCGTTCTCGCCCGCGGCTGTCGACGGCCCGTCGCGGCGCCCCGTCGCGGCGCCCGACGCGACGCGGCCGGCTCCTCCGCGCGCGGCGGCGCGCTCGGGCGCGGCGCCGGCGCCGCCGGCCGGGGTGCTCCGCCATTCGTCTCGTCGCTCACGCCGATCGTGAGGTGGCTCGTCCGATGCTTGATCGCAAAGGCGCGCCCCATCGCCCGCGGCTGGATCCGCTTCAGCATCGGCCCGCCGTCGGCGATCGCCCGGACGACGCGCAGGTCGTCGAGGTTGCGGACCTGATGGTTATGCTCGGCGTTCGCGACGGCCGAGCGCAGCACCTTCTCGACGAGCCGCGCCGCCGCGCGCGGCGTGTACTCGAGGGTGGCCAGCGCCTCGCCCACGGACTTGCCGCGGATCTGGTCCAGCACCAGCCGGGCCTTGCGGGCCGACACGCGGACGAACCGGGCGCGCGCCATCGTCTGCATCGCGCTCAGGACTTCCCGGTCGGCGAGGTCGCCGCCTTTTCGGCCGTGCCGTGCGCCCGGAAGGTCCGGGTCATGGCGAACTCGCCGAGGCGATGGCCGACCATGTTCTCGGTGACGTAGACGGGAATGAACTTCTTGCCGTTGTGAACCGCCACCGTGTGCCCCACGAACTCGGGCGGAATCGTCGAGCGGCGCGACCAGGTCTTCAGCACCTTCTTCTGCCGGGTCCGATTCAGCTCCTCGATGCGCTCGAGCAGCGTCGGATCGATGTACGGCCCCTTCTTCAGCGAACGCCCCATCTCGCGCTCCTATTTCGTCCGACGCGTCACGATGGCGCTGTCCGAGGGCCTGGCGCCGCGACGGGTCTTGTATCCCTTCGTCGGCTTCCCCCACGGCGTCATCGGGTGATTGCCCTTGCCCTTCCCCTCGCCGCCGCCCATCGGATGATCGACCGGATTCATCACGGTCCCGCGGACCGTCGGACGGAAGCCGCGCCAGCGGACGCGGCCCGCCTTGCCGATCGACACGTTCTCGTGATCGAGATTGCCCACCTGGCCGATCGTCGCCATGCACGCCAGGGAGACCAGCCGCACCTCGCCGGAGGGCAGCTTCAAGGTCGCGCGGTCGCCCTCCTTGGCGAGCAGCTGCGCCTGCGTGCCGGCGCTCCGGCAGAGCTGCGCGCCGCGGCCGGCCTGGAGCTCGACGTTGTGCACGAGCGTGCCGACCGGGATGTTCCGCACCGGCAGGGCGTTGCCCGGCAGGATGTCCGCCTGCGGGCCGGACATCACGCTGTCGCCCACTCGAAGGCCGTGCGGCGCGATGATATAGCGCTTCTCGCCGTCCCGGTAGTAGAGCAGGGCCAGCCGCGCCGAGCGATTCGGGTCGTACTCGATCGCGGCGACCCGCGCCGGAATACCGTACTTCTCGCGACGGAAATCGACCACCCGCACCATCTGCTTGGCCCCGCCGCCGCGATGGCGAACGGTGATACGCCCGTAGACGTTCCGGCCGTTCGTCCGCCGCTTGGGACGCAAGAGGCTCTTCTCGGGCTCCTGCTTCGTGATGTCGTCGTACGTGACGTACGTGAGGTAGCGCCGCGCGGGCGACGTCGGCTTGACGGTCCGGATGGCCATGCGCTACGCCCCCTCGACGAGTTCGATCTTGTGGCCGGGGGCGAGCGTCACGACCGCCTTCTTCCAGTCGGAACGCCGCCCTTCCGCGCGACCCATCCGCTTCATCTTTCCCTCGAACGAGGCCGTCCGGACCGAGGTCACCTTGACGTTGAACACGGCTTCGACCGCCGACCGGATCTCGACCTTGTTGGCGTCCGGCCGGACGCGGAAGGTCACGGTGTTCAGCTCTTCCTTCTGCTGCATGCTCTTTTCCGTCATCAGCGGCCGGATCAGGATCTCGCGCGGTGTCCGGGTCATTGGAGCGAGCTCCTCGAGGCCGCCTCGGACCGCGGGTGGCCAGCCGTGGGTACTCGGGGCTTCATCGGGCCAGCGCCTCCTCGAGCGCCACGAGGCCGGCGCGCTCGAACACCACGCGATGGGCGTGCAGGAGCTGATAGACGGACACGTGCAGCGGCGTCTCGACGGTCAGCCATGGCACGTTGCGCGCGGCGCGCGTCAGGCCCTCGGCCAGCTCGCGGACGACGAGCAGCGTCGGCGCCTTCGCGATCCCGAGCGCGGCGAGGGCCGTGACCAGCGACTTGGTCTTGCCGTCGCGGGCGTCGATCGCCTCGACCGCGGAGAGCTGGCCGGCCGCGATCTTGGCCGAGACCGCGGCGCGCAGGGACGCCCGCCGCATCTCTCGCGGCATGTCCTTGGCGTAGCTCCGCGGCGTCGGGCCGAACGGCTTGCCGCCGCCCTTCCACTGCACGGCCCGGCTCGAGCCCTGGCGGGCGCGGCCGGTCCCCTTTTGCTTCCACGGCTTGCGGCCGCCTCCCGACACCTCGCTCCGTCCCCGGGTGTCGTGAGTGCCGGCCCGGCGGTCGGCGAGCTCTCGCGTCACCGCCTGATGGAGCAACGGCGCGCGCACCTCGGAGCCGAAGACGTCCGCCTTCAGCTCGAGCGAGCCGGCCTGCTTTCCCTTCGCGTCCAGAACCTGCACGCTTGGCATCGCTATTTCTTTTCCGCGACCTTCTGCTGGGCCGGCTGCGCCTTCTTCGTCTTCACGGACTTACGCAGCATGACCAGCGACCCGTTGGCGCCGGGCACCGCGCCCCGCACCAGGACGATGTTCTGCTCCGCCATTACGCGGACCACGCTCAGGTTCAGCACGGTCCGCCGGTCGCCGCCCATGCGCCCGGGCATGTGGTGACCCGGCCACACGCGCGAGGGATCCGACGATGCGCCGATCGAGCCGGGGGCGCGGTGGAACATCGAGCCGTGCGTGGCGTCACCGCCGTACCAGCCATAACGCTTGACGCCGCCCTGGAACCCCTTGCCCTTCGTCACCCCGACGACGTCGACCAGCTCGCCGGGCGCGAACATCTCGACCGTCAGCGCCTGCCCGAGCTGGTAGCCCTCGAGCTTCTCGGTCTTCTCGAGCCGGACCTCTCGGACCACTCGCATCGGCGTCACGTTCGCCTTCTTGAACAGCCCCGCGGCGGGCTTCGACA
>WNFK01188020.1_pt2 | contig 24263 bp, 18 predicted proteins | sample 5400281 | NCBI WGS metagenome assembly WNFK01 (sample SAMN13153350, study PRJNA577476) | soil metagenome | isolation source: 20 cm soil on Douglas fir-dominated hillslope | place: USA:California | collected 2013-09-17
AGCATGTAGTCGACATCGCCGGCCATGCGGTAGAATTCCAGCACCTCCGGCATGGCGCCGACCAGTTTCGCGAAGCCGGTCAGCCATTCGCCCGAATGATCCTCGGTCTCCACCGACACGAAAACCGTGACGCCGAGGCCGAGCTTGTCCTGGTCGATGATCGCGACGCGCTTCTGGATGACGCCCTCGCCCTCGAGCCGCTGGATGCGCTTCCAGCAAGGCGTCGACGACAGCCCCACCCGGTTGCCGATTTCCGCCACCGACAATGAGGCGTCCTCCTGAAGGACGGCGAGTATCTTTCGATCGATGGCATCCATGCGCGGACCTTGAGGCGACCAGACGAACCCTGTTGTCGGGCCGTTATGATATAGATGTTTTTTCTTTTTCGGAAGTGAGTTTGAGGCTCTTATAGAATAGTATTTTATATGAGCGTGGGAAAGGTCCCGCCAATGGGCGCCGGAGGTCATGCCTTCTTCATCGACCAGGGGGCCGCCCAAGGGCGCCCATACGCCCCGGCCCGTCCCCGCCGGGCCACGGAGCAGGGCTGAAGGGCTCGGCACGAGAGGCCGCCACGCGGTCCCGTACCGCCTGCGGACACGTGCCGGATTTCGGCGAGGCGCCCTAATGCCGACCGAGCGGCGGTCTTCAGGGCGTCAATTCGCCGGGGCGCTGTGCTCGACGGTGCGAACCGGGCGGCCGTCATAGTCGTAGACGAAGCTCGCGGTTTCGAAAAAGTCGAACGGGACGCGCATGCCGATCGCGCGCGCCTTGAGAAAGCTGATGGAGATATCGGGAGGCGAGACGATCCCGACATTGAGCTCGCCGGCCTTCGCGACGCCGCGCAGGATCTTATCGGCGTAAATCGCCGCCAGATGGGCGTTGCTTTCGAAGCTGATGCCGATGCCGAGCACGGCCGTGTCGGGACCCGCCGTGACGATCTCCGGCACGACGCTGACGACCGGCACCCTGTCGGAGCTCTGGTTGATGGTATGGATCTCGCGGAACACCGACGTGCTGCCAGTCAGCCAGAAAAGGCTTTTGCTCAAATCCGGGTCGGTTATCCGCATCTTTCGCACGGCGTCCGGAACCAGGCGCAGGAGCTCCTGGCGCGCGTTGGCCGGGTCTTTCACCTCGGCCCAGATGACCTCGATGCCGCGGCGCCGGGCATAGACCGAGATAGGCTCGGCCTGGGTTTGCACCGCGCTGATGTTCTTGCCGTCGACGAGGATTGCGAGATTCTTGAGGTCGGGGCTCAGTTCCTTCACATAGGCCATCTGAACCTCGACCGGCACGTTCAGCGAGGTGAATGCGAAATTGCTCTTGCTGCCCTCTTCGTATCCCTTCATCTGGCCGAGCTGCACCGGATCCTTCGAACACACGGACACGACCGGGATGGCGCCGCCGCGGTAGCGGTCATACAACCAGGCCGTCGCCTCGGAACCCATCGTGAAGATGAGGTCGAATTTGTTTTTTTCCGCGAATTGGATCGCTTCCTCGCCCGGCCCATCCTTCAGATCGAAGTTGATGACCGTAAACTCGATCTTGTGCTCGCGCGTCTCGAATACCTTGAGTATTTCTGAAATCGCGATGTCGTAAGCCGACGACGGTCGCGGATAGAGCACCAGCACGCGGCGGGTCGCGGCGCTGCGCTCCGATGTTTTCGACCGAATCGAGAGACGCATCGAATTGAGCGGATCGGCGACGAAGTCCCAATGCGCGTCGAGGTCGCCGCTGTAGCGAAACCACTTGCCGAATGGCTCCTCGCCACCCAAAGCAGAAACGGCCGGCGCACAGACCAGCAGTCCCGCAATGATGGCGCGGGGAATGATATGCCGGAGTGAGATTCCCTTGATCATTCGGCCGGCTCCGTTCTCACCATTCGCATGCGCGTGGAGAAGTTTCCCAGCAGGAAGAGCACGCCCAGGCCGGCGGTCACGATGCCGATCCAGGTGAGGATGTAGAGACCTTGCCCCCAGATCAGAAAGAGCTGGCTGACCAGGAACGGCCCGGCCACATGCCCGATCCGCTCGAGGAACCGATAGGTCGTCGTGACCGGGTTGGCGCCGATCCGGTCGGCGAGGTCGGACTGGCCGACATGGGTGACCACGGGCGCATTGATAAAGCCATGAGCGATACCGACGACGACCACCCCGATGATGACGATGGCGGTGCCGAGCATGGCGTTGCTCACATTGCCGACGAGGCCGATCAGGACCAGGCCCGCGCCGCTCAGCGTCGCGCCCCAGAACAGGATCGACTGAGTGTTGCGGGTTCGATCGACCACCCGTGAAACACGGCCGCTCGCCGCCACGACGCCGAGGCCGTAGAGCATGATGATCTGACCGATATCTTCCTGGCGATACTCGAGCTGCCCCAGGAGCAGAGGCAGCGCAAAAGTGACCGTGCCGGTCAAGATGGCCTTGGCCGGGATTCCGATGAAGAAGATGGCCTTGAGAAACTCTCCGTTCGTCATCACCTTCTTTAAATCGCCGTAGAGCCGCGAGATGGCGGCGCCGAGTCCGACCCTGCGCTCCTGCTTTTTCGCCATGGCCGGAATCAGCTGGATGGCGTAGAGGCAGGTCGCAAATCCGACCACTCCCGCAAGCATGAAGATTCCCTGCGGCTGCAGGAAGTTCACCATCAGCGAACCAAGCGCCATGCCGGAAATCATGCCCCCCTGGAACCCGAAGACGATGATCGCCGCGCCCTGCGTCTTTTTCGCGGGCGGCGTAACCGAAAGGATGTAGGTCTGCACTCCGATGAACAACACGCCCTGACCGATCCCCGACAGCGATCGCAGGCCCGTCAGGGACCAGATATCGAGCGGGAGGGCGAGGCCCAGGACGCTTGCGCTGGCCAAGATCAGGCCGGTCACGATCAACGGACGCGGACCGTAGCGGTCGGCGAAATTTCCCGCCGGAATCAGGCTGAGGGCGAAGCACAGGTAATAGGCGGTGAAGGGCAACGACGCGAAACCCACCGACGCACCGGACGCCAGCGCCGCGCCTTGCATGAATTTCGGCAAGAAGGAGTAGGTCAGGCTGTCGAGAAAAACCGCGAGAAAGAACACGGGCTTCACGATCACCAGGGTTGCGTCTCCGAGCGACGCCATGTCGGCGTCCGTCCCCGGCGCCTCCCTCGACGATCGCTGGCGTTGCAGCGATCCGGCGACTTGCAAGAACAAGCCGGAAAGGAAGGCGGCCCCGATGAACAGCGCCGCGAAATTCTTGACGCTGCGCATCACCCGGCCGTAGACGACATTACGCGGCACCGTCACCGCGAGGCTGATCCGGCGCTGCTGGTCGGCTCGGGACAGATCCACGGCGTATTCAAAGTTTTTCGGATCGGAGACCCACGCGCTTCCCTTCTTCTTGTCGTCGGTCGTGACCAGGATGCGGTCGTCGATGATCATCGCGGCTTCGCTGATTTCGGAATTCAGCCGAAGGTATTCCTTGAACGCGCTCTCCAGCCCGACGAAATCCTTGACGTTCAACTTGAATTCGACGACGTCGTTGACGCGCTGCGACAGCGTGAATGCGGACGCCTTCGCCTTGCCCTGGATGCCGTCGAAATACAGCGTGACCAGCGTGAGGATCACGAACACCGACATGATCACGAAGGTCAGGGCATAGCCGAGGGGGATCCACGGGAAGCGCGTGGCCTGGATGGAGGGGCTCGCGATCGCGATGACGACGGCGAACAGCAGTGACAAGGCCGCCACCAGGAATGGCAGCGTCTCGAATCCGGCGCGCAAACGCTGCGTCACGATCTTGGTGGGCGACATGACGACCAGGCTGCCGACCGTGTCGTACCTGGTGCGCAGCGGCAGAACGATCTGGTAGTGCGTCTCGCCGTAGTCGACCTCGATATCCTGCTTGATCCGCATGATGGCGGATGACGGCTCGGGCAGCTGCGGCTTGGTTTTGTCGACGACGACGAAGACCTGACGTCCCAGGTTGTCGTAGACCGCGATGGCGTCGAAGTCGTCGCTTTCGACGATCGGCGCCACGAGCGTCTGGAAACCCGCATATTGGCCCAGTGGCAAATCGTCGCGAAGATACTTTTCGATCGAGTTCTGTATCAGCCGGCCCTGTGCCGTGATCTTTTCAATGTGAATCTGCTCGTAGCCGCGCTTGCCCTCGCCGAAGCCGACATAGAGCAGAAGCAATAGCGACAGGCCGGTCACGATAAACATCGTGATCCCGTCGGAAAGTCGACGGCGAATGCCGATCCTTGACATAATTGTCGCCAACCCCTCGCGCGCTGCGGCTAGGCGCTCACTCATGGAAACCCGAAACAGAACGTCACGATCCGTTTTGCCACTTGGGTTTCCGAACGTTAACGAAGTCTTACCAACCCGCGCACGATCTTAACGGGGAACACATAAAGGTTCGCTTAATCCCGAACGCGCGCAGTGCAGCCATGACAACCAAGCAATGCGCGCCGGCGGTCGGATCGGGGCCGTATGAGCCCGTGAGGGTCGGGTCCGTCGCGCGAGGGGTGCCGCCGCTCACCGCATAACGCGCGCGATGGGCCGGCTTCGCACTGCGGGGGCTTGCGGACGCCCTCGGATCAGGCATGAACGATATTGCCCGCAACGCGCCCTGGTCATATCGCGCTAGCGGGCTTGGGCTCCGCGGGAGCGGGGCGGCTTCACCAGCTCAACCGACTTGCGGCCCGTGGCGCCGCCTTTGGCTGCATCGAGCACCGTATTGAGGCCGAGCACATTGAGATCGGTTACCAGATTGTTGACGAGCGCTGAAGCCTGATCCTTCTGGTCGTCCTGCGCGGCGTTGGCGATCGGTTGCCGTCCGGCGTCATGGCGGTCGAGCCCCATGTGCGGCGCTTCCGCAGACGCAGGCGCGGGGCGGGAATCGAGCAGATCGACGATATGGGCGATCGCGCCGCGACGATGTCTGAACAGCAGATCCAGGCGATCGGCCAGCAACGAATAGACGAGATCGTCGTAATCCATGCCGGCTTCCGGCAATCCGGCGCATATCAGGCTGGTGACGCCTTCGGACGGCCGCTTCAGGTCAGGCTTCGGATTCGCTTCGAGAATGTAGAGCTTGCCATCGTCGTCCGCCCTCAGGTCCAGTCGGACGAGGGACTCCAAATTGAACTCCAGGAAGACCTCGCGCGCGAGGCGCCGCATCGTCCCGAGCAGCTCGGAATCGCGGCTGGCGTCGACCGGCCGGAAGCGCTCATTGGTGATCGGACGCGTGTCCATGGAGGTGAAAATCGCTTCGTCGGGGGCCAGGACGCGCTCGAGCGCCGCGAAGGCGAAGGGTTCGCGCTCACGCACCAGTTGACGGCCATGCGAGGTCATGGGGCCCGCGACGGCGATGCAAAACTCGCGTCCCGACAGATACTGCTCGATGAGCACGACGTTTCCGGTCGCGCCATAAACCTCGCTGACGACCTCCGGCAGGCTGGCGCGGTCCTTCACGAAATTGACATGCAGCGAGGCCCGCCCGGAAACCGGCTTGACGATGAAGGGGCCCGCCCAATTTCCGAAGGCGCGTTGAAAGCGGCTGTTGAGCTCGGGCTCGAACGGCCCGCGCGCCATATTCCAGGTCGAGAACGGCGCCGTCGGAAGGCCTGCGCACACCGCCTCGCGCTTGAACGCATGCTTGTTGTCGAGGGTGGTCGCCGTCAGCGGATCGTGCCCCACATAGGGGACGCCCAGCATCTCGAGCGTGGCGGGCGCATGACCGACGGAGTTGTAGCCCTGGACTCCGCCGGAATTGAGCCACGCCATGTGGACGCCGTCGCGACGCAGACGGTCGCCGAGATGCATATCTTCCGGCAAAAGCTGCACGTTGCGGAAGCCGATGCGTGCGAGCGAGTCGGCAATGTCCTGCGCGACCGCCTCGTAGCTCTTCCACGAGCGCGTATTCGAGGTCTTGTAGAGAACGCTGCCCGGCGCAGCCTTGTCGCCGCCGAATATGACGGCAATGCGCAGGGACGACATCAGGCGCTCCATCTGGTCCTGGAGCCTGGCCGTCTCGCCGCGCGCCGTTTCATACCGCTCATCGACACGCAGCTGCGCTGCGCGCTTGGTCAACACCGGATACATGACGTCCCCGCTTTTAATTTTTATGCCATGAGATTGAGGGTACTGGATGAATCCCGCGTAAAGCTTTTGGGCGGCGCAACCGCAAACCGGCGGCAACCTTTCCAAAGGTTTAACAAGAAGCCCGCGCGCGAGCGCGGCGGGCCATCCGCCGCCCCCGAAGGAATTATTGTCCATGCGAGAGCGGAGATTCGCGCAGCCGCGCGCGCCGGCCATCTATCAATGGTAAGTTAATCAGTGTCGAGGATATTGCGGGATCATCAATAATCTTAGCCGCGAGGGCAGCTAAATGAGCTCGTCTTTTCCTCCCAGCCAAGCCCGAGAGGGAACGACCGCTCAAGCTGTCGCACCGGGCCCCGGTCCGGAAATGGCCGTGCGGGTCCCCGACGGCTTCGGGGCCCTCGCCAAGCTCCCCGGCGTCGTCATCTACCAGCGGCTGGTCACGCCCGACGGCCAAATCCGCTACACCTACATCAGCGAGGGCGCGCGCGAGCTGTTCGGGGTTTCGGCCGAGGAGATCATCTCGGATCCGAAGGCGCTGTTCAGCTGCCACAGCGCGGATTACAGCGCAAAATTCAAGGAGCGGCTGCTTGCCGCCTCGAAATCGCTCACGTCCTGGGACGTGGAAGCCTCGATCGTCAGCCGCGACGGCCGGAAGAAATACACGCACGCGATCGCGCAGCCGGAACGCAAGCCGGACGGCTCCGTCCTGTGGACCGGGGTCATTCTCGACGAGACGCGAAGCCGAACGGCTTTCTTCGAGAATCTCTCTCAGGGTTTCCTGCTGTACGACGCAGAAGACCGATTGATACTGCGCAACAATCACTTTCTCGAGATGCTTCCCGCCTTGCACGACGTTGCGGTTCCGGGAGCGCACTACTCCGATATCACGCGGGCCGAGATCGCGGGCGACCGCGCCGCTTCGCTCGAGGATCCGGAGTTGTTCGATTCCGAATTATACGAGATGTACCGCCAGCGCCTTGAAAAACACGCGGATGCGCACAGCATGTTCGAGCGCGAGCTCGACCGCGATCGCTGGCTTCTGGTGAACGAGCATCGAACCGAGGAAGGAACGGTCGTTCTCTACACCGACATCAGCGAATTGAAGCGCCGCGAGCGGGAAATCCGGCATCTCGCCTATCATGACGTGCTGACCAACCTGCCCAATCGCATGCTTTTTCAGGAGCGCATCGAGGAAGCCCTCAACCGGGCGCGAGAGCGGAACACGACGGCTGCTCTCATGTGCCTCGACCTCGACAACTTCAAATACGTGAACGACACGCTCGGCCATTCCGCGGGCGACGACCTTCTCAAATGCATCTCGACGCGGTTGCGGTCGTGCTTGCGGGACACCGACACCATCGCCCGTCTTGGGGGCGACGAGTTCGGAATCGTGATCACGGACCTGCAGGATGCCGAATACGCCACGTCGCTCGCGTGGCGGCTGTCGGACGCGGTCAATCAGCCCATCGATCTGAACGGGCAGCGGGTCAACATGTCGGTCAGCATCGGCATCGCGACCGCGACCAATGGCGACACGACGTCCGACCGGCTCCTCAAGGATGCCGACTTGGCGCTCTACAGGGCGAAGGCCGACGGCCGCGCCACTTTCCGCTTCTTCGAAGCCGAGATGGACGCGCGCGCCCAGGAACGCCGCATGCTCGAGATGGACCTTCGTCATGCGGTCGCTAAAGATCAGCTCGAGCTCCACTATCAGGCCCAGGTCGACATCTTTTCGAGCGAGATCACCGGCTTCGAGGCGTTGGTACGCTGGAACCGGCCCGGCCAGGGCATGGTTTCGCCGGCGCATTTCATCCCGCTTGCCGAAGAGACCGGCATCATCATGAGCCTCGGCGAGTGGGTGCTGCGCAAGGCGTGCAAGGATGCGGTCGGATGGCCTTCCCCGGTCCGCGTCGCGGTGAACGTTTCGGCCGCCCAATTCAAGGATCGCGACCTGGCCAAGCTCGTCGGTCGCATCCTGCAGGAAACCGGATTGCCGGCCGCCCGGCTCGAGCTGGAGATCACGGAATCCCTGCTCTTGAAGGACGTCGACGAAAACCTGCACATCCTGCAGGAGATGAAAAATCTCGGCGTTCGGATTTCGATGGACGATTTCGGCACCGGCTACTCGTCCCTGATGAACCTTCGCAGCTTCCCCTTCGACAAGATCAAGATCGACCAGTCCTTCGTGGGCGACATCGAGCGGCGTCCCGACGCCGCCGCGATCGTGCGCGCCGTGGTGGCGCTCGGCAACAGCCTCGGCATGGTGACCTGCGCCGAAGGCGTGGAAACGGGGGAACAGCTGTCCTACCTGCGCAGCGAAGGCTGCGTCGAGATGCAGGGATTCTACTACAGCAAGCCCAAGCCGCTCGCCGACGTCGTCACCATGATGCGAGCGACCCACGCCAAGCTCGCCATCCCGCTGCAGCCGGTCGATTTCGAGGAATATGGCCTGACGACCGACATCCGGCTTCCGGCTGCCTGACGCGGGCGATCGGGCCGGGCCGGCACGTCTCGATCGATCGGAGATCAGCGATTTTTTCTGCTGGCCTGCCAGAATCTCAGCGCGCGTTGGGCGGAAGATGCCGACAGCTTGAGATAGGTGGCGGAGGCGCTCTCGATTTCCGCTGGATTCGGTCCCTCGGGGCTGGGACGCGCCAAAATGATGGCGTGCATGATGGTCCAGTCCAATGCCACCACCTTGCACAGCACCAGCAGGCCAAAAACATTGTCGTCATGCACGAGCTGCTCGACCAGCTCGATCGGCACCGCCGAGAGAACCGAGAGCGCGGCGATGAGCTCGGGCAATTTCCTTTCGTGCGCGAATTCCAGCAACGACACCTTGATGTGCTCGGTATCCTGGCCGAGCGCGCGCACTCTGCGTTGCGCCGCGGCATAATCCCGCGAGATCGCCGCCTTCTTGAACTGAATCGATATATTTCCCAGAATTTGCTCGATCGATCTTCTGGTGTCCGGCTGAGCGGAGGCCAGCAGCTTCTGCCTCACCTTGTCGGTCGCCTGGCTCAGGATCTGCCGGAACAGATACGGTGGAATGTCGGATCTTCGCGCGACCGTTTCCGAAAGTCTCTCGTCCCCATCGGCCTTTATGGCGAGCTGCCAAAGGCCGGTTTCGGAGAAGTGGGCGCCGGGATTGCTCGCCAATGTATTCGCCACCTCGGGGTCCCCGCGCTGCACCAGGAACTCCGTCACCGCGTCGTTGAGCGTCGGGCGGGTGGCGATCTTGGCCAGATGCGCCTGGCTCTTGGTCCCCGCGAGCTTGACGAGCTCGCCATCGGTCAGCCTGTCGGACTTCGCGAGAACCGGGCCGGAGACCTCGACGGCGTCGTCCCATGCGAGGCGCCGAATGATGCCGGCCGGCGCGTTGGGCACCGGCGCAAGCTGCTTGCTCAGCTCGACAACCGCCCTGGTCTCGATCTCCCTGACGAGCCGCCCCATGACATCGTCGAACAATGCGACCTGCTCTGAGGTGAAATTCTTGGCGTTATTGACGAAGAGATCGGTGATACGCTGCAACACTTCCATGCGCCGGTCCGTCGACCCCGCTTTCAGCGCATTCTCGAGCTCATCGATGATGGTTGATGAGAGGCCCACTATCGTCCTTTGTCATGCGTAAGGTCGGTCAGCGAATCTCGCCTTCGATCGATTCCATGGTCGCACATTCAGCCGCGAAATCGTCTTGTATGCGAAAATAGCCGGGAGCGGTCACACGCAGGGCAAAGGCCAAGTCCTTGTCGCAGCGCATGTTGCGTCCTGCTCCAAGGCCCGACAAGGTCGATTCCCGCGCCCAGGCTATCTTTTTCGCCGCCTGCCAGAAAGCGTGACCGAGACTGACACTCGTTTGGTGTCCTCCGATGACCCCCGAGCCATTGGCGACATCCGATTTGATCCTTGTGTTCCCTGGCCACGCCGAAGCCGGAGACTCCGTCCAGGAATCTCCGGCGACGACAATTTTCGAGAATGACCGATGAATCTGAAGGATGAATTACCATCCTCACCCGCCGATTCGCGCCATCTTTGGGGGCAATTCACAGCTTTCTGGATGGTTTGATGCGTCCCCCGGTCCGGCATGGAGCCGGAGGGCGCCGACGCGGCCAGAATGAATCATCCAGCCTGCGCCAGAAGCGCCTCGGCCTCCGCACGGGTCGGCGCCGTTATGCTGCCACCGAAGCGTGTGCATTTGACGCCGGCGGCCGCAGCCGCAAACCGCATTGCGGCCGCGGCGTCGTCGCCCTCGATCAACGCGAGCGTAAATGCGCCGTGAAAGACGTCGCCGGCCGCCAGCGTATCGACGGCCGTGACGCGGAATACCGGCATCTCCCGGATCTCGCCCCTGTCGTCGCGCCACTGCACCGGATTCGCGCCGTCGGTCACGGCCAGAAACGCATTGGTGGCACGGCCGAATTGGCGCAACGCGGAGCCCAGATCGTCGGTCGCCATCGTGGCGCGCAGGCTCTCGGCCGAAAACACCACATGCGAGCAGGCGGAGAACAGCGCCGCTCCCGGACGCGCCGGCTTGTCGGCATCGAGCACGACCGGGATGCCGCGCCGCAGCGCGGCCCGGCAGATCGGCAGCGCGAAATCCGGAAAGCGGTTGTCGGCCAGCACCGCGTCGGCGCCGGCGACGAGCTTATCCGCGTCGAGCGGCGTCACCGCGTCGAGATGGCGGCTGCGATGGGTCACGATCGTGCGCTCGCCGCGCATATTGACGAAGATGGCCGAAATCCCCGAGGCGACGCCGTCGAGCCGCACACAGCCGGCGCAGTCGACGCCCTCGCGCGCCAGCCCGGCGAGAATGCGGTCGCTGATCGGTTCCTGGCCGGGCGGCCCGCCGAGCGGTCCTGCGAAGCTCGCATCGCCGCCCAGGCGCGCGATCGCGACCGCCGCGTTGGCGGCGCAGCCTCCCCCGACCGCCAGGAATTCGGCCGCCTCGACCTTGGCATCGGGGCGCGGAAACTCATCGATGCGGAAGACTTCATCGAGCACCGCGATGCCGGTGCACAGGATGCGCGGGCGCCGTCGATCGGCGCATGTTCGGGTCGGCGAGGCGGAGGCCGCTTCGCCGGAACATGCCCTACCCGAAGCCACGCGCGTCCCCTTCCACCCAGGCGCGGATGATGTGATGCGCGATCGCGACCGGGGGCGGCGTGCCGAGTCCGTCGGGATGGCGACGCAGCAGCATCAGCGTGACCTCGTCGCGATCGAACCAGCGCGCGCCCTCGAGCTCGGCCGGATCGACCGAGATGTCGCTGGTCAGCGCCTCGGCGTGGCACCCGATCATCAACGACATCGGAAACGGCCAGGGCTGCGACGCGAAATAGCCGACGCGCCCGCACACGATGCCGGCCTCCTCGCGCACCTCGCGGCGCACCGCTTCCTCGATGCATTCGCCCGGCTCGACGAAACCGGCGAGGCACGACCACATGGATGACGCAAAACGCGCGGACCGCCCGAGCAGGCACTGATCGCCGCGCACCGCGAGCATGATCACGACCGGATCGGTACGGGGAAAATGCTCGGTCTTGCAGGCGGCGCATTCGCGCTTCCATCCCGCCTCCACCGCCTCGGTCGGCTCGCCGCAATTGGAGCAAAAGCGATGGCGCGAATGCCATGCGAGCAACGCCTTCGCCTCGGCGAGCGGCGGCAGGTGCTCGGGATCGACCAGCCCCTGCACGGCGATCGAGCGCAGATCCGTGACCATGAGATCGTCGCGGGCCTTGAGCGCGTCGGCTGCCGCTTTGCCGATGTCAATGCCGAAACGGGGGACGCCGTCGCGCAGACCGAGAAAGACCGTTTCGCGCGGCGGCGCGAGCGCGCGTGCGTCACCAAGCCCGAAGAGCGGCTCGCCGCCGCCTTCGCGCTTCCTGGCGATCACCAGCTCGCCGCCGACCACATAGGCGCCGGCGCGGCGATCGGCCGCGAGCGCCGCGGCGTCGGGGCGACGTTCGGCGGCCCGTTCGATCAGGCTCGCCGTATATCCAAGCTGGGGTTTCGGCCCGAGATCAGGGCGGGGGGACATGAAGTTCTCCGGTGGGCGCGGCGAAAATCGCACGCCGGAGACGTCGGCGCAACTTCAGGGCTTCGACGCATCGCGACGAAGGCGGCGAGCCGTCACGCGTGGACCAGCGGCCCCGGCGCCTTGAGATACTGCGTCGTGATCGCATGGGCCGACCAGTAGGCGAGCGCGCCGACGAGGCGCCCATGACGAACAGATTATCCGCGTCCCAGGACTGGAGATAACGGTTCACCACGCTCGACTTCGGGTCGGCGCCGGTCATCGTGCCGCCGGTGTTGTGGGTCGACTGGTAGGGAACCACGCTGTAGTTCCCACGCCGCACCGCCGGCGAGCTCATCAGGGTCGGGTTCATCGCCTTGCCCAGCCGCCCCAGCACCTGGCCGAGATATTCGGCGAGCTTGTAGTCGTTGTCGCGGAAATTATAGGTCATGCGGATCAGCGGGCGGCCGAGCGCATCGGTGTAGGTCGGGTCGAGATCGAGGTAGTTCTCCCGATGGGCGTAATTGCAGCCGGAGGCGCCGATGTTGAAGGCGTGGCCGTACCACTTGGCGGTCGCCTTCTTCCAGTCGCGGCCCCAGCGCGGCGTGCCGGGCGGCACCGGCCGGGTCAGGATCGGCCGGCCATTCGAGGTGCCGCCCTGGATCCAGGCGCCGCCGAAGAAACCGAGGCCCGCATGGTCGAAATTATCCCCGTTGAAGTCGTCGATGAAGGTGCCGTGCGAGCCCGACGCCATGAACGGGTTGATTTCCTTGTCCTCGAAGAACACCGTCAAGGAATTGCCGCTGACCTGGTAGCAGTAGTTCTTGCCGACCGCGCCCTTGCCCGATGCCGGATCGTAAGGCTCGCCGATTCCCGAGACCCGCATCAGCAGGACGTTGTTGAACACATAGGCGCCGAGAATGACGAGGCCCGCGGGCTGCTCGTATTCCTCGCCGCTGCGGGTGTCGACATAGCGCACCGCCTTCACCTTCCTGGCCTGCTTGTCGTAGACGAGATCCTTGACATAGGCGTGGGTGCGCAGCTCGAAACGCTCGTCGGCGAGCAGCACCGGCAGCACGCAGGCGTTGGGCGAAGCCTTGGCGTTGGCCTCGCAGCCGAACCGCTCGCAATGGCCGCAATATTCGCAGGCGCCGAGCGTCAAGCCTTCCGGATTGGTGTAGACCGCGCTCGCATTGCTGGCCGGACCCGGGAACGGGTGGTAGCCGAGATCCTTGGCGGCCGCCTCCATGAGCGAGCCCGCCATGCTCTGGACCAGCGGCTTGTTGGGATATTCCGACTGGCGCGGACCTTCGAACACGTTGCCGCCAGGAACGATCCGGCCGCGCAGGTTGCCGGCCCGGCCGGAGACGCCGCACAGCTTCTCGAAGCGGTCGTAATAGGGCTCGAGCTCGTCATACGAGACCGGGAAATCCTCGATCGTCATCTCGGCCGGAATCGCGTTTTTGCCGTAGCGTTCGGAGAGATGGCTCTTGAGCTTGTGATCGGACGGCAGGATGCGCCATGTAAGGCCGTTCCAATGCGAGCCCGCGCCGCCGAGGCCCGTGCCCGGCAGGAAGGAGCCGAGGCGGCGGATCGGCAGCGCCGTCTCGGACACGGAATGGCGCAACGACACGGTTTCCATCTGGGTGTCCTGGAACAGCTCCTGGCGCACCGCATATTTGAGGTCGTCGCGCACGCTCGGCAGCGCGAAGTCGTCGCGCGCGGTGCGATTGGCGCCGCGCTCGAGCCCCACGACCTTCAGTCCGGCCTTGGTCAGCTCGCGCGCCAGAATGCTGCCGGTCCAGCCGACGCCGATCACGACCGCGTCGACTTCCTTGAGTGTCGTTGTCATGCCGGCTTTCCTCTCCTGGCATTTTCCGGCGTAACCCTGCGCGGGCCTTGATCAGCGGTGGCCGGTGGTTCGCCGTAAAACGCGAACGATAAAACGAGCGCGCGTCTCGATTCGAATCGGGCGCGCTACGAGAAGTCCGCGATCGAACGCGGCGGCTTGTCGTATTTCTTGCCGAAATAGGTCTTGATCTCCTCCTTGTAGGTGGCGGGCAGACCCGGATAGCCCACCATCTTCCACGACGCCTTGTCGCGGTTGCCGCCATAGATCGGATCGGCGAAGAAGCCTTCCATGGTGATTTGCAGAAGCGCGTCGAAGAACATGTTGCTGGAAAAGCCCGGAAAGCCGGCCTTGCCGGCTTCCATGGTCTTGAGCGCGGCCTCGCGGTCCGCCTCGCCCAGCCGGTCGAATTCCTTGCCGTAGGTCCTGCGGGTGAAATCATTCGCCGCCACGACGCCGGCGCGGAAAAACTCGCGCGGCGTGAGCGCCAACTGATAGCCGAGCTCGGGCTTGGCCTTGGGGAACGGCCCCTGGCGGTAAAGCCGCGCGCCGTTGCCGTAGGCTCCCGCGAGCTGGCGATCGATGAAGACGGCGACGCCGCAGTCGCTGCCCGACGGCGACAGCTGGTCGGCCGGAATGAGCGTATCGACCGCCGCCACGATGAAGGCGGCCTCGGTGGCGTTGAGCGTGAGCCATGCGTGCGCTTCGGGCAGGTCGCCCGGCGGCACCGCTTGCGCCGCGGGTGCGGGCGTCTGCGTCTGCGCGGGCGCGACCGTGGCGAGCGCCGCAGCGGTTCCGGCAGCGGCGCCTTTGAGAAAATTGCGGCGTGGGATGGTGTCGTCGGCCATCGCGTCCCCCCTCTTGGTGACGGCATCGTGGGCCGTCAGGCGCCGCGCTGTCGCGCTTGGCGCGCGATCTCAGGCGATCGGCGAACCAAGTCTAGAACATTTTTCGCCCACATGGACAGAAATTCGCTGCGCCCTCCCCTTCAGGCGAATCCGATGGTGCGTCGCAAGGCGGCGATGAAGCGCGCGAGCTCGCCCGCCCCATAAGGCTTCGCCGGCACCGCGCCCCACACCGGCCTCGGCCAGGCTGCATCGTCTTTCCGGCGTGCGACCACATGGACATGGAGCTGCGGCACCACGTTGCCGATCGCCGCCACATTGAGCTTGTCGCAGGACGTGATGCTCTTGAGCGCGCTCGCGACCCGCGCGATCTCGGTCGTCAACCGCGCCTGGTCCGGCTCGGCGAGGTCGATGATCTCGGATGCCCCGGTGCGGCGCGGCACCAGCAGGACCCAGGGGAAATTCGCGTCGTTGACGGCGAGCACGCGCGACAGCGGCAGGTCGCCCACCGGCGTGGCGTCCTTCTCGAGCTGCGGATGCAGCGACCAGGGTGGGGCGGCAATGATCATGGGGCGCCGGACGCGCTGGCCTCGCCGGGCGGCTGCCGGGACGGCCATGTTGGTTGGAGGTTGCAAGCCTTTCTTAACTTAGCACGCCATAATCGGCATCTCCCTTTGCTTGGCTCCTTGCGCGGGCGAATACGCATGCTGGAATCCCTGCCGATCCTGGCCTCCAAGCTGACCGGCGTTTGGCCGGACTTTCTTGTCGGCATCACCTTGATGGTGGCCGTCTCCAGCGCGCTGTGCCTGTTTTCCAGCCAGGCCTGCAACCCGGGACGGGTCTGGTGGCGCAATCCCGGGCTTGTGACCGACATCTGTTATTGGCTGGTCGTGCAGGCGCTGGCGCCGTTCCTGCGGATGGGGCTTCTGATGGGGCTGGCGGCCGTCGCGCTCGCCTTCGTGACCCAGGACGAACTCAACGATTACCTCGTCAATGGTCGCGGCCCGCTCGGAGCGCTCCCCTTCTGGGGGCAGGTCGCGGCCTATCTGCTGCTGTCGGACTTCCTGTTGTACTGGAATCATCGCCTCTTTCATGGCGCCCGGCTCTGGCGTTATCACGCCATTCACCATTCCGCCGAAGAAGTCGATTGGACGACGGCTTACCGATTCCATCCGGTGAATTTGTGCTTCGGATCATTTCTCGTGGACGTGGTCATGCTTTACATCGGCGTGTCGCCGACGGTGCTTCTGCTGCTGGTGCCGTTCCAGGTCACGACCGCCGTCTTCGTGCACGCCAATCTCAATTGGACGTTCGGCCCGCTGAAATATGTCGTGGCGACGCCGGTCTTTCATCGCTGGCACCACACGTCGCCGGCCGAAGGGGGCAGCCGCAATTTCGCGCCCACTTTCGCCGTGTGGGACGTGCTGTTCGGAACATTCCATATGCCCGAGGGCAAGCTGCCGCAAAACTACGGCGTCGACGATCCGCAGTTCCCGCGCGATTTCCTCCGGCAATTGATCTTCCCGTTCAGGAACCGAAATGCCGGGATCGGCGCCGTACTGACGCGCCCGCTCAATGCCCCGCCATCTGCGATCGGATCTGTCGGACCGCAGCCTGGATCCTGATCGCCAGCAGCTCCTTGCCGCGCTCGGCCGACGCCGTTGCTGGATTGCCGATGATGCCTGTCGGCTGAAGCGTGAACGGCAGATCGCCGAGCCGCTTGAGATCGACGCCTTGCGGATGCGTCGCCATCAATTCGGACGTGTCGATGATGCTGGCATGCTCCCCGATATCGGGCCGGCTTTCGCCTTGGCGCAGCAGCAAGGCCACCTGGGCGGCGTCGGAATAATAGGCGTCGACATGGATGACCCGGACGCCCTTGCCGGCCCATTCGGCGTTGAGACGCGCCGCCACCTCGGCCTGCGCGGCCTGGCTGCCGCCATGGTCGGCGATCAGGCATATGGTTCTGAACCCGCCGGCCTTGAGGCTGCGGGCGATACCCTCGATCATGGATCCGTAGACCGCCTCCGGCACCCCGATCGTGCCGGCGAACCGCATGTGGCCCGTGGGCGGATCGTAATCCCCTTCCGGCACATAGGAGACCACCGGCGCCACCAGCGTATGGCCGAGCTCGGTCGCAATGCGCCCCGCCGCGTGGCGGACGATATGGTCATGCTTGCCCAGGATCATGTGGGGGCCGTTCTGCTCGATCCCGCCGGCCGGCACGATCACCGTCGTATAGCCGTGATCGAGCGCCGAGCGCACCTCGACCCAGGTCATGTCGGCGAGATCGATCGTGTCGGGCAGCGGCGCCGTGAGCGGCCGATTGACGACCGTGAGCGCAATGGCCAGCCCGGCCAGAGCGCTTATGCCGAGCTTGCTGGGCGAAAAATAACGCATGTCATCGCCATTCGGAGCCAGGTCGCGTCGGGGCCGCGAACCCGGCCGGGTTCGATAGGAATCCGCCGCCGTCATTGGTGGCAGGGATTTGTTAAGGTCCGCTGTGCGGACGCATGCTACGGCCGCCACCGTTAATCGACCGTCAAGGCTCCTGCGGCATTGCTGGACGACGTTGGTTTTGTCCTGCGTCCATGTCATGGCTCATGCCCGCATCAGCCCGCCATCTGAATTTTGCCCTCCTGCTCGGCCTCGCATGGGGGGTGACCGCCGCCTTTCTGCTCGCCGACCGGTGGCCGGAGATGGGCGAGCGCCTGTTCGACGGCGACGACGCCATGCGGCTCGTCCAGGTGCGGGAGTTCCTGGCCGGCCGCGGCTGGTTCGACCTGCATGAGGCTCGGCTTGGCGTGCCGATCGGTTACGACACCCATTGGTCGCGCCTGATCGACGCCGGGCTGGCGGGACTTTTTCTTGCGTTTCGTCCATTCGCGGATGCGGAGCTGGCCGAGCGGCTCATGCGCGCCGTGTGGCCGCTGTTGTGGCTGCTCGTCGCCATGGCGGGCGCCGCAGCGCTGACATGGCGGCTCGCCGGGCGTCAGGCTGGCGTGATCGTGCTGGTTCTCTCGGCCTGCGCGTTGCCGGCATTCCAGCATTACAGGCCGGGCCGGATCGATCATCACAACGTGCAGATCGCGCTGGCCTTGGCGGTGGTGGCGGCGACCGCCTGGGCGGATCGCACGCGCCATGCGGCGACGCTCGCCGGAATGCTGACCGGCCTCGCGGGCGCGGTCGGCTTCGAGGGCCTGCCCTTCCTGGTGCTGTGCGGAAGCGCGCTTGCGCTGCGCTTCATCTGGACGGGAAGCGCGAGCGCGCCTTCGCTCGCGCGCTACGGCGTGGCTGTCGCGGCAAGCATGCTGGCGGGTTTCCTGCTCAACGTCGCGCCGGACCATTGGGGCCGCTCCGCCTGCGACGCCATCGCGGTCAATTGGCTCGTCGCGACCATGATCGCGGGTTTTGGTTTCTGGGCCGTGGCCCATGCCCATGGGGTCGGCCGAGCGCGGCTGAACGCAAAGCCGGGCGGAGCCGCGGTTCTGGCCTTCATGCTTTTCGAGCCGCGCTGCATCCACGGTCCTTTTGCCCTGACGGCGGATGCGGTCAAGGCGATCTGGCTCGACGATGTGGACGAGACGGTGCCGCTGTTGTCCTTCGTGCGTGGATTCCCGGTCGTCGGCGCATGGATCTGCACGTTTCCGCTGATTGCGCTGCTGGCGGCGCTCTGGCTCGCGCGCGATGGCGAGACGCGGCGTGATTTCGGTTTCCTGCTGGCGGTCGCGGCCTGCCTTCTGTCCGTCGCCGGCACGTTCGGCGCCATGAAGATCTACGCCTATGCGATGTGGTTCGGCATGCCGCTGGTGGCCGCGCTGGCGTCCCGGTTGACCGTCTCGTCGGGCCTGCGCGCGTCGCTGATCCGGGTCGCCGCCATCGTGGCGCTCACGCCGACGGTCGCCACGACGGCGGCGCTCGCCATCGCGCTGGCGGCGGCGGGCGAGGACCCGGCCAAGCCGGGCGTTCCGGAGCGGATGATCTGCACGCGCAACGACGCCTACGAGGTCATGGCGCGGCTGCGGCCGGGATTGGTCGCGACCGACGTCAATTATGGGCCCTATGTGCTGGCGCTGACACCGCATGCGGTGGTCGCCGCGCCCTACCATCGGCTTGCGGCCACCAGCATCGTGGCGGCCTACGCCATTTTCACCGCGCCGCCAGAGGAAGCCCGCCGCGTCGCGGATTCCGCCGGGGTGACCTATATCGCGGTGTGCGGGCGCCGCACCTCGACCGGCACGGATCCGGGCCCGGGCAGCCTGCGGGCGGAACTCATCGGGAACCGCGTGCCGGATTGGCTCGAGCAGATCCCCGAAACACGCGGGGCGCCGTTCGCGGTCTATCGCCTGCGGCATTGACGGCTTGGCCCCGGCGGCCGCGCTGCGCCGCGTGACCGGACGCAAAAGCGGGCGCTTGCATTCGCCTTCCGTTCCGCCGATATATTGGGCGGGAGGTTGGCGGTGGACGAGCCACTCGCCAACCGGGTCAGGTCCGGAAGGAAGCAGCCCTAACGAGCTCCGGTTCGGGTCGCTCGTCAGCCTCCCACCATCTAATCGCCACACGACAAGGACGCGCCGGGGGCAGCAGGCACGATGAACGACGCCACCACCCCCGACGACTCCGGCACGCCCGGCCTGGGACTGGGCCTGCCCCAGCGCGGGTCGAACTATCGGGTGCTGGCGCGCAAATACCGCCCGGCGAGCTTCGCAGACCTGATCGGCCAGGAAGCGATGGTCCGTACCATCTCGAACGCGTTCGAAACCGGCCGCATCCCGCAGGCCTGGATCCTCACCGGCGTGCGCGGCGTCGGCAAGACCACGACCGCCCGCATCCTGGCCCGTGCGCTCAATTACGAGCTGCCGGACGGCTCGATCACGGGGCCGAGCATCCAGATGCCGACGCTCGGCCTCAATTGCCAGGCCATCATGGAAAGCCGGCACGTCGACGTGCTCGAGATGGACGCGGCCTCGCATAACAGCGTCGACGATATCCGCCAGATCAACGACGCGGTGCGCTACGCGCCGGTCAGCGCGCGCTACAAGGTCTATATCCTCGACGAGGTCCATATGCTCTCGGGCGCGGCCTTCAATGCGCTGCTCAAGACGCTCGAGGAGCCGCCGCCGCACGCCAAATTCGTTTTCGCGACCACGGAAATCCGCAAGGTGCCGGTGACGGTGCTGTCGCGCTGCCAGCGTTTCGATCTGCGCCGCGTCGAGGCCGGAACCCTGGTGGCCCACCTGGAAGGCATCGCCGCCAAGGAAGCGATCACGGCCGAACCGGAAGCGCTCGCCTTGATCGCGCGCGCGGCCGAGGGTTCGGTGCGCGACGCGCTTTCGCTGCTCGACCAGGCCATCGCGCATGCGGCCGGTGCAGTGCGCGCCGAGGACGTGCGCCAGATGCTCGGGCTCGCCGACCGCAGCCGCGTCATCGACCTTTTCGAAGCGCTGATGAAGGGCGATATCGCGGGCGCCCTCAAGGAATTGCGCGACCAATATGATTCCGGCGCCGACCCCGCGGTGGTGCTCAACGACCTGGCCGAATTCACCCATTTCGTCACCCGGGTGAAGATCGTGCCGGCGGTGGCGGACGACCGCTCGCTCGCCGAGGCCGAGCGCACCCGCGGGCGCGCCTTCGCGGCCGCGCTGTCGATGCGGGTGCTCGCGCGCGCCTGGCAGATGCTGTTCAAAGGCCTGCCCGAGGTCCAGTCGGCCGCCAAGCCGATCGCGGCCGCCGAGATGGTCCTGGTGCGCATCGCCTATGCGGCCGATCTGCCCACCCCCGACGAGGTGGTCCGTTCGCTCACGAGCGGCGACAGCGCCGCGGCCGCGCGCCCGCAGGGCGGCGGCGAGACGAGCGGCCCGACCGCGCGCGCCGATGCGCCACGCGAAGGATCGCGCGAAGCCTCGCGCGAAGCATCGCGCGAAGCGCCAAGGGACACATCACGCGGCGCGCCGCGCGCCGCGTTGGCGTCCGCGCCGCAACGCCAGCAGCCGCTCGTCCAAGAGCCGACGGCGCAGCAAGCCGATGCGGCGCCGGACGTCGCGGCGGCGCCCACGCTCGCCCGCTTCGAGGACCTGATCGCACTTGCGGCCGAGCGCCGCGACCTGCAGACCAAGACCGCGCTCGAACGCGACCTGCGGCTGGTCCGCTTCGAGCCGGGACGGCTCGAGATTGCGCTCGAGCCCAATGCCTCCAAGGCCCTGATCGGCGATCTCGGACGCAGGATCAGCCAGTGGACCGGTCAGCGCTGGATGGTGGTGGTCTCGAGCGAGCAAGGCCAGCCCACGGTCCGCTCGCAAACCGAGTCGCGCCGAGCCGAGCTCGAACGCGGCGTGCAGGCCGACCCGCTGGTAAAAGCCGTGCTCGCTCGATTCCCGGGCGCCCAGATCGTGGCGGTGCGCGAAGGCCTGCCGGACGCCCCGCCGCCCTCGATCGAGGGCGACGTGCTGCCGCCCGAGCCGCCCATCGATGACGATTCCTCCGTCTTCGCCGAGCACATCCGGCCGGACGACACCAGCGACGACCCTTGACCGGCGCGCGGCGCCGGCCGAGCAGAAAGGAACACCATGGCGGACATCATGGGCCTGATGAAGCAGGCCGCCGAGCTCAAGACCAAGATGGAAGCGATGCAGGCCGAGCTCGACCGGATCGAGGTCGAGGGCGTCGCCGGCGGCGGGCTGGTGACGGTCCGGCTCACCGGCAAGGGCGAGATGAAAGGCCTTGCCATCGACGCCACGCTGATGAAGCCGGACGAGAAGGAGATCGTCGAGGACCTGGTGGTCACCGCCCATGCGGATGCCCGCCGCAAGGCGGAGGCCCTGCTGCAGGAAAAGATGCAGGCGCTGACCGGCGGCCTTCCGCTGCCGCCGGGACTGAAGCTGTTTTAGACCGCAGCTTAAGAAGCGCTTGGGCTTCGGGCTCCGGAAAATTGTCGATATCCAACGAACACGAGGATGCAAAAACCCGCGATCAGCGACACGAATCTCATCCAATCGTCGAGATACTGCCAATAGTTCCAGTATCCGAACGCCAGCGTTTCGATGCCTCCAAAGATCAGTCCCGTGCCGATCGAAGGAAGTGTCAGGAAGGCACCCACAAAAATCGCTGCCACGCCGAGGGGTGTAGAGACGATGAGCAGGGTTCGCGCAAATGTCTTGGCGGCCGTCGCATAAGCATCTCGCTTGCGTTGCTGCTCGTCGGAATCAGCTTTGCGCTCTCCCACATAAGTGTTGCGCTCCTCCGCTGTCGCATTCTGAGGCAATATCCGAATAGGTCCGGATAGAGCTTGCAAGCGGGGCGGCGGATTGAAGGTAGCAACTCCGTAATAAACCAGCAGTGGGAATATCATGGCTATCCCGAAACCGATCGCGATCTGGCGTGCCAGCATGGTTTCCTCCCCCCATCGATTCTTTCAATAATAGCGCGATCACTTATCATCAGCCATCTGTGATCCCTGCTGCGGAGTGTACTGACGCCAATGCCCGCCGCCGTCGCCGGACCCGAAATCGAGCGCCTGATCCAGTTGCTGGCCCGCCTGCCGGGCCTCGGCCCGCGCTCGGCCCGGCGCGCCGCGCTGCATCTCATCAAGAAGCGCGAGCAGCTGATGAGCCCGCTCGCCGCCGCGATCCAGACCGCGATCGACAAGATCGAGGTGTGCCGCACCTGCGGCAATATCGACACCCAGAATCCCTGCACGGTGTGCGTGGATCCGCGCCGCGATCCTTCCGTGATCGTGGTGGTGGCCGACGTCGCCGACCTATGGGCGCTCGAACGCGCGCATGCGATCAACGCGCGCTATCACGTGCTGGGCGGCACGCTCTCGCCGCTCGACGGCGTCGGCCCGCAGGACCTCACCATCGACGCCCTGGTGACGCGCGCCCACGCGTCCGACGTGAAGGAGATCATCCTCGCCCTCAATGCGACGGTCGACGGCCAGACCACAGCGCATTACATCACCGATCTGCTCGCCGGCGCGAATGTCGCGGTGACGCGGCTCGCGCACGGCGTGCCGGTCGGCGGCGAGCTCGATTATCTCGACGAGGGCACGCTGTCGGCCGCGATCCGCAGCCGCACGCCATTCTGACGCGGCGCGGCTTCGCTCAGGGCGAGCGCGCATCGAGCTTGGCGAAATGTCCGCGCCGTTGCAGCCAAGCCAGCAAGACAAGACTCGGGAGTCCCGCGGCGGCGCAAATCGCGAAAAACCACGCCCAGCCGGTCGCCTCCGCGATATAGCCGGCCCCGAGCGACAGGTAGGTGCGCCCGACCGCCGCGAGCGCGGTCAACAGCGCATATTGGGTCGCGGTGTGGAGCGGATTGTTGCACAACGCCGACAGATAGGCGACGAAGATCACCGTCCCGATCGCGCTGGTGAAATTCTCGGCCGTGATCGCGAAAGTGAGCGCCGCGATGTCGGCGCCGACCGTCGCCTGCCACGAGAATGCGAGATTGGCCAGCGCCTGCAGCCCGCCGCCGATCCACAGGCTGATCGACAGCGGATAGGCGCGCGCCACGAAGCCGCCCGCGAAGCCGCCGAGCAGCGTGGCGGCAAGCCCGACGCCCTTGACGACCGCGGCATATTCGTCGCGCGAGAACCCGATCTTGATGACGAAGGGCGCCGTCATGGCGCCCGCCAGCGCATCGGTGAACTTGAACAGCACCACGAAGACGAGCACCGCGATCGCTGCATCGCGCGACAGGAATTCCGTGAAGGCCGTGATGGCGGTGCGCGCCACCCGCGTCACCACATTCTCGCGCGCATGCGCCGCATGGTCGGCTTGGGCGAGGTCGGATTTCGCCGGTTCGGTCGCGATCAGCGTCGCGACCATGCCGATCACGACGAAACCCGCCATCGCGATATAGCCCGCCGTCCATGCGGCGTTCTTGCCGAAGCCCATCACCTCGAATCGGGTCACCAGGAACAGCGCCCCCGCGGTCGAGACCAGCATGCCGATGCGATAGGCCGCCACATAGGAGGCCATGCCGGCCGCCTGCTCGCTTTCCGGCAGGCTTTCGACCCGAAACGCATCGATGACGATGTCCTGGGTGGCCGACGCGGTGGCGACCAGGAGCGCCGCCAGCGCCACCAGCCAGGGCGCCGCGGACGGGTCGCAAAATCCCAGCAGCACGATCGACACGACCAGCAGGCACTGGGACAGCAAAAGCCAGCCCCGCCGCCGGCCGAGCAACCGCGCGAGCAGCGGCACGTCGAGGGCGTCGACGATGGGCGCCCACAGGAATTTGATGGTGTAGGGCGTGCCGACCGCGGCGAACAGGCCGATGGTCTTGATGTCGACGCCGCTCTGGGTCATCCAGACCTGCAGGGTGGATCCCGACAACGCGAGCGGCAGCCCGGCCGAGAAGCCGAGAAACAGGACGATGAGCACGCGCGGCCGCAGATAGACCGCGAGCGTCTCGGCGACCGAGGCGCGCGGGCGCACGGGGACGGGCGGGATCATTCTCCGGCTTCGAGCCTGCGCTGAA
>WNFK01215713.1_pt2 | contig 24260 bp, 28 predicted proteins | sample 5400281 | NCBI WGS metagenome assembly WNFK01 (sample SAMN13153350, study PRJNA577476) | soil metagenome | isolation source: 20 cm soil on Douglas fir-dominated hillslope | place: USA:California | collected 2013-09-17
CCCCATCGCGCCGACGAGCACCAGCTTGCGGAACGCGCGCGGCGCCATCGTCGCCATCTCGGCCGCGATCCAGCCGCCGAAGCCGAGGCCGACCAGGGCCACGTCGGCGAGCCCGCGCTGGGCCAGCAGGGCCTGGTAGGTCACCGCGACGTCGCGCACGTTGCGCATGAACGCGGGACGCTCCGAGCCGTCGTAGCCCGGATGCGAGGGCAGCAGCAGCGTGAAGCGCTCGGCGAGCGCGTCGTAGAACGGCAGCTGCTCGAGCGTGCCGATGTCGTGGTGCAGCACGAGCAGCGGCGCGCCGCGGCCCGCGGTACGTAGTCTTACGGAGGAGCCGGCGACCCGGACCTCCTCGGTGGTCCAGGCGAGCGCGGAGGCGGTCTCGGTCATGGCAGCGACGCTATCAAATCACCTTCCGTCCCGCAAGCCGCGCGCTCAGATCGATGACGAGCGCGAGCGTGATTGCCGCCGCGCCCACCGCGAACAGGCTCGTGTACCGACCGCCGCGCGCGAAGAGAAACGAGAGCCCATAGGCGCCCGCGGCCTGTCCGAGCGCGAAGGCCATCGTGGTCACGCTCCACGCGGCGCGCTGTCCCTCCGGGTCGCCGGGCACGAGCTCGTGCACGCGCCCGAGGACGAGCGGCACGACGCCGGGGACCGCCGCGCCGATCAGGACGCTCGAGAACACGAGTCCGACCGGTGCCGCGGTGATCACCGGAACCGCCACCGCGGCCGCCTGCGCCACGAGCGCCAGACGCAGCGCGGGCCCGAACCCGACACGGTCCGCGAGGAGACCGGCCAGGACCGGGCCCGCCACCGCGCCCACCCCGAAGAGCACCCAGTATTGCGCACCCGCGTGGATGCCCCGTCCCAGGCCGCGCGCGATGAAGTCCACGAGGAAGACCATGTGCGGCACGAGCCCCGTCGCGTTCAGTGCGTACTCGACGTAGAGGGCGCGCAGGGCGCCGGTGGCGGGGGCCCGCCGCGCCGCGGCGGCCGGTGCGGCCGTCGCCGGCTCGTCGGTCGGCCAGCTACGCCAGGCCAACCCGGTCAGCAGCATCGAGAGGACGCCCAGGCCGCACCAGGTCGCGACGAGACCCGCCTGGAGCAGGAGCGGCACCACCGTGCCGGAGGCCATGATGCCGAGCCCGACGCCGGTGAAGATGGCGCCGCCCGCGAGCCCGCGCCGGGCCGGCGGCACGTGCGGCAGCACGGTGGGGGCGGCGAGAACCATCAGCGTCCCCCCGGCCACGCCGGCCGCGAAGCGCCAGAGGAAGAACCACGAGAACGACAGCGGCAGCGCGCAGGCGAAGAAGGCGACGGTGACGAGCGCCATCATCCCCCGGAGCACGCCCGGCGCTCCGCCCCATCGCGCCAGCGGCCGCGCGCAGAGCGCGCCGCCCAGGTAGCCGGCCAGGTTCGCGGCGCCGAGGTAGGCGGCCTGCGAGGCGGGAAACCAGCCCGCGGTGATCAGGACCGGCAGGAGCGGCGTGTAGGCGAAGCGCGCGAGGCCGATCCCGACCAGGCTCGCGGAGAGCCCGGCGAGGGTGGCGCGCCACGCGCGCGCTTCGGGACCCTTCGCGCTCACCGCGGCCCGCGGCCGCGGTCAGCGGGGATGAAACGCGGGCGGCGGCACCGCGTCGCGCAGCCAGCGCTGCCCGTCGTAGACCATGAACGGGGGCCGCTCGCCGCCGATGACGCTCACGTGACTGACGAGGCCCTCCTCCGGACCGAGCCAGAGGTGCAGCATGCAGGCGGGCGGCTCCATCACCACGGCCAGGCGCGGCTCGGCCGCGAGATCGAGCGCGAGCTGGTGCGCGGTCGCGGGACAGGTGGTGGCCACCGTGCCCCCGAACCGCCGCGTCATCGGGCGATGCACGTGCCCGCACAGCACCCCCTCCACCTGCGGATGGCGGGCGATCACCGTCGCGAGCTCCGCCTTCCCGTCGAGGCCCATCGCGTCCATCGCCCGCAGGCCGGTCACGAACGGCGGGTGGTGCATGAAGACCACGGTGGGCCGCTCGCTCCCCTCGCCCAGGCGCGCGTCGAGCCAGGCGAGCCGCTTGGCGCACAGGAGTCCGCCGGGCGCGCCGGGTACGTGTGTATCGAGCCCGATGAGGCGCACCGGCCAGTCCTCGACGGTGTAGTGCAGGAACCCGCCGTCCTGCGGCAGGTAGCCCCGGTCCGCGAAGGCCCGCGCCAGGGGCCCCCGCGCGTCGTGGTTGCCCGGGATCACGTAGAGCGGCATCGCGAGGCCGTCCAGGATCGCGCGCAGGCGCGCGTACTCCGCCGGCTCGCCGCGCTCCACCAGATCGCCGGTGGCCAGCACCACGTCCGGCCGGGGCGTGAGCGCGTTCAGATGGGCGACCGCGCGCTCCAGGTGCTCCACGGTGCGGAAGTACCGATCGTTGACGCTGCCGGGGGTGCTGACGTGCAGGTCGGTGATCTGGGCGATGAGCATGGCCAGATCATACATTGACAGCGCGGGCCGCTCCGGGCTAGAAGTATCGATATGATTCGCCGGGTGAAGCGCACCACCGACAAGACCCGGCTGGGGTCCCCGACGACGGGACGCCCAGCGGGATGGTGACGCGCGCCCGGCGACCGACCTAGACCACTCGAAGCCGTTCTCGAAGCCACGAGGCCCGCGACCACCACCCGGTGATCGCGGGCCTCGTGCGTTTCGGGGACCAGGGAGACCATGTCATGCGGAAGCGTGTCGCCGTCGTGGGAGCGACCGGCATCGCCGGCCAGCAGTTTCTCCTCGCCCTCGCCCAGCATCCCTGGTTCGAGATCGTGGTGCTGGCCGCCTCGGAGCGATCGGCGGGCAAGACCTACCGCGCCGCCCTGCGCGACCCCAAGAGCGGCGCCCGGCGGTGGTGGTGCCCGGAAGAGCCGCCGGCTCAGCTGCTCGACCTGCCCGTCGAGAATGCGGACGGCCTCGAGCTGGCCGGTGTCGATGTCGTGTTCAGCGCGATCGAGTCGGACGCGGCGCGGGAGCTGGAGGCGCGGTACGCGCAGAGCACCCCGGTGCTGAGTACCGCCTCCGCGTTCCGCTACGACGAGGACGTGCCGATCCTGGTGCCCGGCGTCAACCCGGAGCACGCCGCGCTGATCGACCGGCAGCGGCGGGCGCGCGGCTGGCGGGGGTTCGTCGCGCCGCTGCCCAACTGCACGACGATGGGTCTGGTGATGACGCTGCGGCCCCTGCAGGACCGCTTCGGTGTCCAGCGCGTGGTGATGACGTCCCTCCAGGGGATCTCGGGCGCGGGCCGCTCGCCGGGCGTGATCGCGCTCGACATCGTCGACAACGTGATCCCCTACATCCCGGGCGAGGAGGAGAAGGTCACGCGCGAGACCGGCAAGATCCTGGGCCGTCTGGATGGCTCGGGCCGCATCGAGCCCGCGCCGTTCCCGGTGAGCGCCACCTGCACGCGCGTCGCGGTGAGCGAAGGGCATACCGAGGCGGTCGCGGTATCGCTCGGCGCGGCCGCGACGCCCGCGGACGTGGCCGCCGCCTTCGGGGACTTCGGCCGGGCCCTCGCGCGGCTCGAGCTACCGTCGGCGCCCCACCGGCTGATCACCGTGCACGATGATCCGTTCCGGCCGCAGCCGCGGCTCGATCGCGACGCGGACGGCGGCATGACCACCAGCGTCGGCCGTATCCGCGAGGACGCCGCGCTCGCGCACGGGGTCAAGTACGTGCTCGTGTCGCACAACACGCGGATGGGCGCGGCGAAGGGCGCGGTCCTGACCGCCGAGTGTCTGGCCCTCGGCGGCCACCTCTAGTTCTTGACTCGGTCCGGCCTTTCTCCCATAGTTTGTCGCGACGGGACCGATTCCATCGACGTGCATCCACCAGGAGGCGAGCCATGGCGGGGACGAACGCGCTGACGTACCAGGTCGTCGAGGGCTGGGAGCAGCTGCCCAAGGGCTACGAGCACCGCGACGTGGCGGGGGTGGCGGTGGACGCCGAGGACCGCGTCTTCCTCATCTGCCGCGGCGATCACCCGATCATGGTCTACGACCACAAGGGGAAGTTCCTCTCCTCGTGGGGCGAGGGCCAGTTCACCTACCGCACCCACGGCATCACCATCGGGCCGGACGGCAGCGTGTACTGCACCGACGACGGCAACCACACCGTGCGGAAATTCACTCCGCAGGGCAAGCTGCTGCTCACGCTCGGCACGATGGACAAGGCGTCGGACACCGGCTACGACGGCAAGGACACCATGACGGTGTCCCGTCCCGGCGGCGCTTTCAACCGGCCGACCAACCTCGCGGTGGGGCCCAGGGGCGATCTCTACATCTCTGACGGCTATGGCAACTGCCGCGTGCACCAGTTCTCCCCGGGCGGCGAGCTCAAGCGCTCGTGGGGCGTGCCCGGCAAGGGCCCCGGCCAGTTCATCCTCCCGCACGGCATCGCGGCCGCCGCGGACGGGCGCATCTTCGTCTGCGACCGGGAGAACGATCGCATCCAGATCTTCAGCCCCGACGGCGAGTACCTCGCGGAGTGGACCGACACCCAGCGCCCGACGCACCTCGTATTCGACCCGCAGGGCCGCGCCTACGTCTCCGAGCTGTGGTGGCACAAGGGCCAGACCTCGCAGCGGCACGGCCCCATCACCGACCCGCGGTACGGCCGCGTGAGCGTGTTCGACAAGGACGGCCGCCTGCTCACCCGCTGGGGCACGCCCGACCAGGCCGCGCCGGGCAGCTTCGCGGCGCCGCATGGCATCGCGGTGGACTCGAGCCGCAACATCTTCGTGGCCGAGGTCACCTGGACCTTCGCGGTCAGCCGTGGCCTCGTCGAGGCCGGCTGCCACACCTTCCAGAAGTTCGCGCTCTCCGCCTGAGGAGGCGCTGGTGCCGATGGATCATCCCGGCTTGCCGCGTGCCGAGGTGAGGGGAGCATGAGCTACGAGCCGAGCGACAAGATCGGCACGCTGACCGACGCGGAGCTGGCCGCGTTCCTGGCCGAGCCCTGGAACGGCCGCATCGCCACGATCACCCCCGAGGGCTGGCCCTACGTGGCCCCGGTCTGGTACGAGTTCGAGGGCGCCACGCGCAGCTTCCTGGTGGTCGGCCGCGAGCGTGCCCAGTGGATCGCCCACATCCGCACGAACCCGCGCGTGGCCTTCCACGTGGCCGACGACGAGCACGCCCATCACACGCGGGTGCAGGTGCAGGCCACCGCGCGCATCCTGGAAGGCCCGATCGCTCCCACCGCGAGCCCGACCCTGCTCGACCTGACGCATCGGCTCTCGCGGCGCTACCTGGGCCCGGACGGCCCGCGCTACGCCGAGAAGACCCTGGGCCGGCCCCGCGTGCTGGTGCGCCTCGAGCCGGAGAGCTGGACGTCCTGGACCGGCCAGGAGTGGCATCCGCGCTACCGGTGAGATGACGCGCGCGCTCCTCATGTTCGCGCGCGCGCTCGGGCGTCGCTGCCCCAACTGTGGCGCCCGCCCGGTGATCGCGCGGTGGATCCTCACGGTGCCGGCGTGCCCGCGGTGCCGGCTGCGGCTCGATCGGGGCGAGCCCGACTATTTCCTGGGCGCGATCGTGTTCAACATGGCCTTCGCGGAGGGCCTCTTCGCGGCGTCGCTGCTCTTGGTGCTGCTCTGCACCTGGCCGAACCCGCCGTGGGACGCACTCTACTACGGCGGCATCGTCGGGCTGATCGTGGCGCCGATCCTCTTCTACCCCTACTCGAAGCTCCTGTGGCTGGCCTTCGACCTGATCTTCCGCCCGCTGAGGCCGGAGGACTTCGAGCCGCCCGCCGCCGGTTAGAGCCGGCCGTCCTGCTCCACGCGCTTCCAGTAGGTATCCTTGTTGAGGATCTTGTCGCCGCGGAACTCGTAGATGTCGCAGCCCTGGTAGTTCAGACGCTCGCCGTCCGAGCCGGTCCCGACGACCATCCACACCGAGACCGCGCGATTGCCGGTCACGAAGTGGTCGATGTGGTCCCAGCGCATGTCGCGGATGACCTTGAAGCGGTCGGCCAGGACCTTCCCGATCGCCGCCTTGCCGTGGACGCGGCGGCCGCACGGCTCGGGGCCGCGGGCCATCAGGAACGTCGCGTCGTCCGCGAAGAAGCTCAGGATCCGGTCCACGTCGCGGCTGTTGAAGGCGGCGTTGATCTGCATGAGCAGCTCGATGCTGGGGCCGATGGCGGTCGAGGTGGTCGTCATGGGCCCGACTCTGCCCGCTCCGGCCCCTCTCGTCAAGACGAGTGGTATCATCCGCCCATGCCCCTGCCCGTCGACGGCCCGGTCACGCCCGGTGACCTGCTGACGCTGGAGGAGCTGGGGCACCTCCGGCGCACCTCGACGCCGCGCGGCGTCGGCCTCGTCCTGCACGCGTGGGGCGTCATCGCCGGCGCGGTCGCGCTGTACTTGCTGCGGCCGTCGGGGGTCACGCTGGCGGTGACCGTGCTCGTCATCGGCGCCCGCCAGCTCGGGCTCATGGTGCTCATGCACGAGACCGCCCACTGGCTGTTGTTCCGCGAGGGGCGCCTCAACACCTGGGTCGGAACATGGCTCTGCGCCGCGCCGCTGGGCGTCGACCTGAAGGCCTATCGGCGACGGCATCACCTGCACCACCGGCACACCCAGACGCCGGAGGATCCGGACCTGGCGCTCTCGGCGCCGCTGCCGGTCTCGCGCGGACGCCTGGCGCGGGCGCTCCTCGGTGACCTCGTCGGATGGACGGCGCTCACGCGGCTCGCCCACTGGCGCCCCGGAAGTGACGGCCTCGCCCTGACCTGGCGGCGGCTCCGGGCTCCCCTCATCGCCAACGCGACCCTGTGCGCCGTCCTCACCGCGCTCGGGGGTTGGCCGCTCTACCTGCTCATGTGGGTGCTGCCGTGGGCCACGTGGTTTCAGCTCGCCACGCGGATCCGGGATCTCGCCGAGCACGGGCTCGTGTTCGACGCCGCCGACCCGCTCCGCAACACCCGGACCATCGGCGCGGGATTCCTCGCGCGAGCCCTCGTCGCCCCCTACGGGGTGAACTATCACCTCGAGCATCACCTGCTCGTATTCGTGCCCTGCTGGAAGCTCCGCGAGGTCCAGGCGCTGTTGCTCGCCAAGGACCTGGGCGGGCGGATGGAGCGGGCGGCGAGCTACGCGGAGGTGCTCTCCCGCGTGACGACGGCGAAGGCCTGAATCCGGTCGACCGCTCAGTCGCGATACTCGCAGTAGCCGCTGACCAGCGAATAGGATCGCGACTCCTTCCACCAGCCGCCGGTGCGGGCGCACCGGGCCGCCAGCTCCTCCTGCGTGTAGGCCGGCGGCACCGGAACGCCCGAGCAGGCCGTCAGCACCAGCGTCCCGAGGAGCACGCCTAGCGCGGTTGTCACCAGGCTGCGCATATGAGGCACCATACTACTCGGACCACGGGCGGTCTCCCCTATTGTCCGGGGTCCAGCCCGGACGCTATGCTCCGTAGCTCAGACTCTATTCCCCTCGAGGAGCTAACCATGCGGATCGGGTTCGTGGGCCTGGGCACGATGGGTGGGCCGATGGCGAGACGGCTGGCCGCGCAGGGCCATCAGGTGACCGGCTACGACGTGGCGGCGGCCCGCGCCGCGCAGGCCCGCGAGGGCGGCGTCACCCTGGCCACGTCGCCGGCCGGCGCCGCGGAGCAGGCGGAGGCGGTGCTGTCGAGCCTGCCGGATCCCGCCGCGCTCCGGCGCGCCTACCTGGGCGCCGACGGCGTGCTCAGCACCGTGCAGGCGGGCGCCGCGCTCCTCGACCTGAGCACGGTGGATCCCGATACCTGGCGCGAGATCGCGGCGGCGGCCAAGACCAGGGGCGCGGACTGCCTCGACGCACCGGTGAGCGGCGGCCCGGCCGAGGCGGGCACCGGCAAGCTGGTCTTCCTGGTCGGCGGTGACGCCGCGGTCGTGGAGCGATGCCGCGCGCTGCTGATGACCCTCGGCACCGAGATCCACCACGTCGGCCCGCTCGGCTCGGGCCAGATCGTCAAGATCGTCAACAACGTGATGTCCATGGGCAACGTCGCGGTGGCCGCGGAGGCCATGGTGCTCGGGGTAAAGGCGGGGATGGATCCGCAGCGCCTCTTCGACATCCTGTCCACCAGCGGCGGGCGCTCGCACCATTTCCTCAAGCGCTTCCCCAACGTGCTCAAGGGGGACTTCACGCCCTACTTCGGCATCGGGCTCTCGCGCAAGGACGTCTCGCTCGCGCTCGCGATGGCCGCCAGGCTCGAGGTGCCGATGCTGGTGGCCTCCACGGTGCGCCAGGTCTACGAGGCCGCGCATGCCCAGGGCTTCGGCCAGCTCGACATGGCGGCGGTGACGAAGCTCTACGAGCACTGGACCGGCGTCACGGTCCGTGGCGACGGAGCCCGCGATGCTTAGCGCCGCCGACAACGAGCTGCTCACGCGGACCGGACCCGACACCCCGATGGGCGCGCTCTTTCGCCGCTTCTGGGTCCCCGCGCTCCTCTCCCAGGAGCTGCCGGAGCCGGATTGCCCGCCCGTCCGCGTGACGATCATGGGCGAGGAGCTGGTCGCATTCCGGGACACCGAGGGCCGGGTGGGGCTCGTCGATCCCCGCTGCCCGCACCGCGGGGCGAACCTGTTCTTCGGGCGCAACGAGGCGTGCGGGCTCCGCTGCGTGTACCACGGCTGGAAGTTCGACGTCACCGGGCGCTGCGTGGACCTGCCCACGCTGCCGGCGGACAGCACCTTCCGCGAGCGGGTGCGGATCACCGCGTATCCGGTCCGCGAGTGGGGCGATTTCGTCTGGGCCTACCTGGGGCCGGCCGGGGTCCTGCCCGAGCTCCCCGCGCTCGAGTTCGCGCTGGTGCCGCCCGCGCATCGCCTCGTGTCGAAGAAGCTGCAGCAGTGCAACTGGGCGCAGGCGGCCGAGGGCGGGCTCGACACCGCCCACTTCTCGTTCCTCCACATGCCCGTCACGTCGTCGGCCTCGGAGAGCGACGAGGTCATGAGCCGGTCCTCCGCGGACCGGGACCGGACGCGGTGGATGCGGGACGATCCGATGCCGGAGTTCCAGGTGGTCCCGCACGAGGCCGGGCTGGCCATCGGCGCATCGCGCCGGGCGGACGGCACCGGGCTCTACTGGCGCGTCAGCCAGTTCCTGATGCCCAACCACGGGCTCGCCCCCAACGCCTTCGCGGGTGAGAACTACCACGGGCAGACCTGGGTCCCCATCACCGACGAACGGTGCTGGGTGTATTGCTACACCTGGAACCCGGAGCGCCCCCTGACCGAGACCGAGCGCCAGCGGCTCCGCGCCGGGCAGAGCGTGCACGCGGCGGTGGACGAGCGGTGGGTGCCCCTGCGCAATCGCGACAACGACTACCTCATCGACCGCGTGGACCAGAAGCTTCGCACGTTCACCGGCATCCGGGGCATCTCCGAGCAGGACGCGTGCGTCCAGGACAGCCAGGGGGTCATCGCCGATCGCACCCGCGAGCACCTGGGGCCGACCGACGCCGCGATCATCCAGGTCCGGCGGCTGATGCTGGGGGCCGCGCGCGACCTTCGCGCCGGGATCGAGCCGCCGGCGGCGCGGACCGCCGCCGGCTACACCGTGCGCTCCGGCAGCGCCCTGGCCGACCGCAGCGTTCCCTTCGCGGATGTCATGGTCCGGCGCTTCGGCGACGCGGTCGGCCGCGTCGGCCGGGAGCCCGCCGACGCTCAGGCTTCGAGCGCGACGTACAGCTCGCCACCGTCCTCCTTGAGCCGGTAGCTGCGCAGGCCCTCCAGCGCTTCGCCCAGCGGCGCGCCGGTCTTGATGTCGAACTGCCACATGTGCTCGAGGCAGGTCAGGACCGAGCCGTCGTGGATCCCCTGCTCCAGCGGGATGGTCTCGTGCGGGCACAGCGCCTGGAAGGCCACGTAGGCGTCGCCGGTGTGGACGATCAGGATATTGGTGCCGCCCACCGAGAACTCCTTCATCCCGTTGGCGGGTACCTGGGCGGTGGGCCCCACGCGTTTCCACGCGGCCTCGGGCACCGCCGCCGCGGCGGCCTGGCGGGTCTCGTAGGCGCGCTTGATCTCGGCCAGCTGAGCCTCGCTCACCTTGTTCGCGCCCGGCTTCCCGGGGTTGTAGCGCAGGCGCTCGACCGGGCGGCCGCCCACGATGTGGGAGGTGAAGATCTCCTCCAGGTCCGCTTCCTGGACCCCCGCGTACCACACGTCGTCCGGGTAGACGACGATCATCGGGCCCTGGCCGCACTGCGAGAAGCAGCCGGCCTTGTTGATGCGCACGTCGGTCGGCCGGCCGATCTGCTTCGATCGCTCCCGGAGGATCTTCACGAACTTCTCGGTGTCGCCCTGCTCCGGGCAGGTCTCGCCGCTCGTGCACACGAAGACGTGCTGCTCGTACTGGCCCATCGGCGCTCCTTTCGAGCCTAGCTGAACTTGTCGTACCGGATGTCGGCGGGCGTTAGTCTCGCCTCGCGCAGCAGCAAACGCAAGCTCGCGTCCACCATCGGGGGTGGCCCCGCCACGTAGGCGCGGACGCCGGCGAAGCGGCCGGCCATGCGCTCCCCGGCCACCGCGTGGACGAGACCGCGCGAAAACGCGAGCCCCGGATAGGCCGCGGACAGCGACGCGGGCACCTCCTCGTCGGAGAGCGCGATCGTGACGGTCAGCCGCGCCGGGTGACGCGCCTGCAGCGCCTGCAGCTCGTGGAGGAAGAAGCCGTCGCGCCCGGAGCGGACGCCGAAGAAGACGTGGCCGTCCCACCCCGCGAAGTGGTCGGCCTCGCTCGCGCGCTCGAGGATCGACATCATGCCCGCGATCCCGCTGCCGCCCGCGATGCACACCACGTGCTTCGGGAGTCCGGGCTCGAAGGTCGCGTGCCCGAGGGGGGCGAACAGGCCGAGGCGCGTGCCCTCGACGCCGTCGCCGAAGAGCCACTCGCTCACCGCCCCGCCCGGCTTCTTCTTCACCACGAAGGCCAGGCGCCGGGCCGCCCGCGCGAAGTTGACCATCGAGTAGGCGCGGGCGCCCGCGATGCCGGGGACGGTGAGGAGCGCGAACTGGCCCGCGTCGAAGTCGAGCGGGCGGTCGAGCTCCACGTCGAACCCGGCCACGTCGTGAGTAAGCAGGCGCCAGCCTTGTAGACGGCCGCCCAACGCGGCGGGGCGCGGCGCATCCGCCTCGGCCGTCTTGAGCACCCCGACCTCGAGCCCGCAATCTTCCCGTGCCAGGCACTGGCACATGAGCAGCTCGGCGGGGCCCTTGAGATAACGGGTGCCGGGGGCCTCGGGCCACTCGCTCTCGACCCGGCCGCTCACGAGCTTGGCCTTGCAGGTGCCGCAGGTGCCGGTGCCGCACTCGTACGGCAGCTCGACGCCGCTCCGGAGCCCCGCGTGGAGGATCTTCTCGCCGGGCTCGCACGTGAACTCGCGCGTCCCGCTCCGGGCGGTGACGACGATCTTCACGGCCGGCTCACCCCGGCAGCTTCCAGTCGAGCCACGCGCAGAGCGCACGGCCCATGATCAGCTCCTTGTCCCGCTCGGTGAGCCACGGCAATTCCTCGGTGAACAGGGTCACGCACTGCCGCCAGGTGCACGGCATGCGCGTGATGTCGGTCCCCCAGAACAGCCGCTCCGGCCCGAAGGCGTCGTGGAGCCGGCGGAGGTGGGGATGGAGGTTGCGGAAGGGATAGGGCTCGCTCGAGTAGCTCGGCGCCCCCGTCGCCTTCACCGCCACGTTCGGATACTTGGCCAGCGCGAGGAGGTCCGAGAGGTTGGCCCAGGCCGCCTCGTCCTTCGTCCGCTGCGGGCGGCCGAGGTGGTCGACGATCAGCTTGAGCCCCGGATGGCGCTCGGCCACCTGCCCGACGAGCGGCAGGAAGTCGGCGGCGAGCAGGGCCAGCGGCACCCCGGCGCGCTCCGCGGCTGGCCACAGCCAGTCCAGCGTGCCATCGGTCGGCCAGGTCTTCTGGTGCGGCTGCAGGAACACAAAGCGCAGCCCGAGCATGCCCGGCTGGCGCGTCCAGCCGTCGATCAGGGCGCGGCTCTCCGGCCGGTCGAGCGGGAACTTGCCGAGGACCGCGAGCCGGTCGGGGTGCTGGCGGGCCGCCTGGAGCGCGAGCCGGTCCGAGCCCGGGTCCCAGCCCGGCGGGTGGATCACCGCGGCCTGTACGCCCGCCGCGTCCATCTCCGCGAGGAGCTCGTCCTTCGTGAACACCGAGACCGGCCGATGCGGCGGAAGCGGTGTGCCGCTCCCCCAGATGTGCACCTGCGCGTCGACGATCAGCACGGCGGGAATGGTCTCGCGCCGCGAGGAGCAGGTCAAGGTGGAAGGCGCCCGCTTGACGGGCCGCCGAGCCGCGTGCCAGGATCGCGTCGTGGCTCGCAACGGCGCACGTCGGCAGCAGTGGTGGTGGCCGCCAGACTAGGCGGCCTCGGGTGAAGTCTCTGGACTGATCGAACGAGCCGCCTCACGGGGACCGGCCCACCGGGCCGCTGCACCTCGGCCACTATGTCGGCTCGCTCCAGAATCGGGTCGCGCTCCAGCGGGAGTATGCGACGTACGTGCTGATCGCCGACGTCCAGGCGCTCACCGACCACGCCGAGGAGCCCGAGCTGGTGCGGCGGAACGTGCTCGAGGTGGCCCTCGACTATCTCGCGGTCGGCATCGATCCGGCGATCGCCACCATCGTCGTCCAGTCCGGGGTCCCGGAGCTGGCCGAGCTCACCGTCTACTACCTGAACCTCGTCACCGTCGCCCGGCTGGGGCGCAATCCGACCGTCAAGGAGGAGATGCAGCAGAAGGGCTTCGGCGCGGACGTGCCCGCCGGCTTCTTCGTCTATCCGGTGAGCCAGGCGGCGGACATCACGGCCTTCAGGGCGGACGTGGTCCCGGTGGGAGAGGACCAGCTGCCGATGATCGAGCAGACCGTGGAGATCGTCCGCCGGTTCAACCGGCTCTACGGCGCGACGCTCGTCGAGCCCACCGCCCTCATCCCGAAGCACGCCCGCCTGCCCGGCATCGACGGCCAGAGCAAGATGGGGAAGTCGCTCGGTAACGCCATCTTCTTGTCGGACCCTCCTGATGTGGTCTCGAAGAAGGTGATGGGCATGTACACGGATCCACGGCATATTCGCGCTGAGCTGCCAGGCATGGTGGAGGGCAACCCGGTGTTCGGCTACCTCGACGCGTTCGACCCCGACGAAGCGGGCGTCGACGATCTCAAGCGGCGATACCGGGCCGGCGGGCTGGGTGACGTGGCGGTGAAGCGGCGCCTGGTTGACGTGCTGGAAGCATGCCTGGCCCCGATCCGGGCGCGACGGGACCAGCTCGCGCGAGCCCCCGACGCAGTGGCGCGAATCCTCCGCGAGGGGACCCAGACGGGACGAGCAGTCGCCCAGCGGACGCTCGCGGACGTCCGCCGAGCCCTCCGGCTCTAGACCGGCTTTTGGAGCGTCGGGCTACTTCTTCGGGGATGCGCGCCGGGCCCGAGCCGCGGAGTTGGCGGCCACCGCGGACCGGATCAATTTCTTGAAGGCGGGCCCGTCGAGCTTCTCCCCTTCGCGAATGTCGATGGCTCGGCGCGTGTTCCCCTCGAGACTGGAGTTGAAGAGCTCCTTGGGGTCTTCAACGGAGGCGCCTCGGGCGAAGGTGAGCTTCACGACCTGCTTGTACGACTCCCCCGTACAGACGATGCCGTCATGGAACCAGACCGGAGTCCCGGGGGAAGAGGGCTTCGCCCATTTCCATTCCTCCTGGATCTCGGGGTCCGCGTCGTGGATGAGCTGGCGAACCCAGGCGAGCGTCTCGCCCCTCCAGTCCCCCAGCTCCTGGATTCTCTTCGTGATCTTCTTCGAAGCGGCCGCGCTGCTCGGGGCACGGTTCATCTAGACCGGCTTGTCGCCCGCGATCTGGACCCGGCGCATGATCCGGCGGAACCGCCCGGCATCGTGCACGGCCAAGTGCTTGACGCAGCGGTTGTCCCAGAACGCGACCGAGCCGGTGGCCCACCGGAAGCGGCACGTGAACTCGGGCCGGTGGCCGTGCTCGAGCAGGTAGCCGAGCAGGGGCGCGCTCTCGGCCTCGGTCATCCCGTCGAACCGGATGGTGTACGAGTGATTGACGAAGAGCAGCTTGCGGCCGGTCTCCGGATGGGTGCGAACGACGGGATGGATGCTCACCGTCTCCTCCCAGCCCTCCTCCCGCACCTTCGTTGCCCGGTAGGCGTTCATCCCCGCCTGGGGCCCCGCGACCTTCCGATCACTGTGGACGGCGCGCAGGCCCTCCAGCAGCCGCTTCATGCCGTCGGACAGCGCTTCGTAGGCGAGGTACTGGCTGGCGAACAGCGTGTCGCCGCCGTAGGGCGGCACCTCGATGGCGTACAGGATGGCGCCCATCGGGGGCTCCGCCATCATGGTGGTGTCGGTGTGCCACTCCTCTCCCACGATGCGCGCGTCCCCGGGCTCCCTGCGGATCTCGATGATCTCCGGGTCGGGGACGACGGTCGCGTAGTTGGGATGCACGAAGATGTCGCCGAAGCGCCGCGCGAGCGCCTTGTGCTGGGAGGCGTCGAAGCGCTGGTCGCGGAAGAAGACGACGCAGTGATCGAGAAGGGCCCGCCGGACCGCGGCCACGCTCGCCGTGTCGAGCTCGGTGCCCAGGTCCACGCCGTGGATCTCGGCGCCCAGGGATCCGGTGATGGGACGCACCTCGATCGGCATCGCGCGCTCCTCCCGGCTCAGTACAGGTTCTTCCGGTAGCCGTCCTGCAGGCGCTGGTCCAGCTCCTCGACCGTCATCGTGTTGAGCTTGGCGTGGTCGCGGAACATCTGGGCGGGCGAGGCCAGCCCCTGACGATCCGGCCAGCGCGCGGGCTCCCACAGGCCGGAGCGCTTCACGCACTTCGCGCAGTGCAGGAACGATTCCTCCACGTCCACCGCGATGGCGAGCTGCGGGGTCTTGCCCTGGGCGGCCAGGCGCGCCAGCCACTCGGGATCGCGCACGATCCGGGCGCGGCCGTTGATCCGCAGCGTCTCCTCGCTGCCCGGCACCAGGAAGATGAGGCCGATGCGGGGGTTCTCCAGCAGGTTCCGCATCCCGTCGAAGCGCTTGTTGCCCGGGCGGTCCGGGATGAGCAGGGTCCGCTCGTCCACTACCAGGACGAAGCCGGGGGCATCGCCCTTGGGGCTCACGTCGCAGCGCCCCGCGCGGTCCGCGGTCGCCACGAGCACGAAGGGCGCCCGCGCGATGAAGGCCCGGCAGTGCTCGTCGATCCGGGCGATGTCCTTGCGGAGGGCGATCTCGGACGGCTCGCCCATCAGCGCCCGCAGCTCGTCGAGGCTGCCGACCACGTCCTTGAACTCGGTTGCCCCATTCGCTTCGCTCATGCGACCGCCTCCCGGGAAGATCTCTCTCGTGCCCTCGAACATACCATCACCGGTCCGCCCAGGTCTCGATCCGCTCCACGTAGTTCTCGCCGAACCGGGCGCGCGTCACGCGGCCCGCCGGGTCGGTCTCGAACACGGCCAGCTCCGCCGGGACGCCGTAGCCGTCGGTGGTCTCGACCCGGAAGGTGTGCTCGCCGACCGGCTTGAGCGTGGAGGGCGCCAGCAGCGGGTCGGGCGTCGCGGGGCCGATCACCACCAGCTCGCCGCCGCGGATGATGATCTGGAGATCGGCCCACGCGCTCCGGTAGCGCCCCACGTAGCGCTGCCAGGCCGGGTCGGTGACGGGTGGCGTTGGCCGGGTCGCGGCGGCGATCGCGGGCCCCACCCATTCCAGCGCCTTGTCCGCGTAGAGCCAGGCGTCGGCATCGTCGGAGCTCACGAGCGCGATGACCGCGGTCCTGTCCGCGGGGCAGACCTGGAGATTGCTCCGGAATCCCCGCACCGCGCCGCCGTGGCCGACGAGGGTCTTGCCCCGCACCCGCAGCAGGCGGAAGCCCAGTCCCCAGCCCGCCTGCCACTCCGGCTCGAGCCAGTGCACCCGGTGCATCTCGGCGAGCGTCCGGCCGGAGAGGATCTGGGCGCCGCCGGCCGCTCCCCCGCGGAGCTGGAGCATCGCGAAGCGCGCCAGGTCGGCCACGCTGGTCGTCATGTTGCCCGCGGCGGTGAGGCCGCGCAGGTCGTTGAACGGCGCCGGCGCGCCTCCCAGCAGCCGCCGCGCGTAGCCGGTGGCCAGACGCTGGTGGCCCGGCTCGGGCGAGGCGACCAGCGTCGCGGTCATGCCGAGCGGCTCCAGGATTCGGCGCCGCACGAAATCGACGTAGGGCTCCCCGGCCACGGCGGCGACCACTTCGCCGGCCAGCGTGGCCCCGAGGTTCGAGTACTTCCACCGGGTCTCGGTCCGGAGCGGGCGCTCCTGCAACGGCAGCCGCGCGCGGATCTCGTCGATGCTGGGGAACCGGCTGTCGGTGAAGTACGGGAACGCACCCTCGCGGGGCAGCCCCGACGTGTGGGTGAGCAGATGACGGATCGTGATGGTCCCGGCGTCCGTGGCCGCCGCCTTCATCTGGAACCACGGCAGGTGCGTGGCCAGCGGATCGTCCAGGTGGAGCCGGCCCGCGTCGCGGAGGATGAGGAGGGCGGTCGCGGTGAACAGCTTGGTGATGGAGCCGATGCGGTAGAGCGTGTCGGCGGTGGCCGGCTCGCGCCGCTCGACGTCGGCCCAGCCGAAGCCCCGCGACCAGACCAGGGCCTGGTCGTGCACGATTCCCATCGATAGGCCCGGCAGGTCGCGCGCGACGCGCTGGGCCTCGACCCACGCCTCGAGCAGGTCGATCGCGGCCCGGACGTCCGGATGCTCAGCGGGCGGATGCTCAGCGGCCGGATGCTCGGCGGGCGGGCGCTCGGTGGCCATCGGGCAAGATACTGGGACGGGACCCCTTCCCGGTCAAGGCCGGTGGCTGCTATGGTCTCTACCCTGAGCCCATCTCCGGAGAGGAGCCGCCCCCGTGCCGCCTCGCGAGGAAGTCATCACGGTAGGAGCAACGAAGGTGCAGGTGGTGATCGGAGGCCAGGGCGATCCCCTGGTCGTGCTGCACGGAGCCGGCGGCAACCGCGGCTGGCGCCGCTGGATGGCCACGGTGGGCGAACGCTACACGGTCTACGCGCCCACCCATCCCGGCTTCGGCCGTTCCGACGCGGCCGACTGGATGGAGTCCATCGACGACCTGGCCCGCTTCTACCTCTGGTTCCTCGACGTGATGGGCCTCTCCAAGGTGCACCTGCTCGGTCACTCGATCGGCGGCTGGACCGCGGCCGAGCTGGCCACGATGCGCCCCGAGGTGATCGACCGCCTGGTGCTGGTGAGCCCCACCGGGCTCAAGCCCGACGAGGGCGAGATCCGCGACATCTTCTTCTACCCGCCGGACGAGCTTCTCAAGTTCAACGTGCACGACCCGGCCACCGTGCCGGAGTGGGCCGAGCTCTTCGGGCAGAAGCCCGGGCCGGCGGAGATCGAGATCGCGCTGCGCAACCGGGAGATGGCGGCCCGGCTCACGTGGAAGCCCTACATGTTCAACCCGCGGCTTCCCTACTTCCTCCCCCGCGTGCCGACCCCTACCCTGATCGTCTGGGGACGCGAGGACCAGATCGTTCCGGTCATCTGCGGCGAGCAGTACCGGCGGCTGCTGCCCAACGCGACCCTGCGGGTGCTCGAGCGCTGCGGTCACTCGCCCCTCATCGAGCAGCCGGACGTGTTCGCGAACCTCGTGCTGGACTTCCTCGGGAGGGCCTGACGTGAAGCTCCACTACTTCAGCGAGATGCCGCACCACGAGTACCCCGACGCCGAGGGCGACAAGTACCCGTCGCTCCGCCTGGCCTTCCCGAACACGTTCTTCTCGCCGGAGATCGCCCAGCGCAACTACCAGCGCTATCTCGACGAGTACGACTTCGCCGACCAGGCCGGCTTCGACGGCCTCATGATCAACGAGCACCACTCGACGCCGTCGTGCGTCAACGTGTCGGCCAACATGACCGCCGGCATCCTCGCGCGCACCACCAAGCGCGCGAAGCTCCTGATCCTCGGCAATATCTTGCCGATCCAGGAGAACCCGGTCCAGATGGCCGAGCAGATCGCGATGGCCGACCTGATCTCGGGCGGCCGCGTCCTGAGCGGCTTCGTGCGCGGCGTGGGCGTCGAGAGCTGGTGGGCCAACAGCAACCCGGTGCACAACCGCGAGCGCTTCGAGGAGTGCCACGACCTGATCATCAAGTGCTGGACCACGCCGGGCCCGTTCCGCTGGGAAGGCCGCCACTACCACTTCCGCCACGTGAACCCGTGGGGCCTGCCGCTGCAGAAGCCGCACCCGCCGATCTGGGTGCCGGGCACCGCGAGCCCGGAGACCGCGGTGTGGGCCGGGCGCATGGGCTATACCTACGTGCCGTTCCTCGTCTCCTTCGAGGTCGCCCGGGAGCTCTTCGACTTCTACCGGCAGGGCGCGGCGGAGGCCGGCCGCACCGTCACCCCGGACAAGCTCGGCTTCCTCATCTGCGCGGTCACCGCCGACACCAAGGCCAAGGCCCTCGAGGCCGGCCGGCACTTCGTGTGGCGGATGGGTCCGACGCTGCGCGGCCCGATCGAGTACTTCTCCCCGGTCGGCATGCGCTCGCGGGCGGCGAGCCAGTTCGCGCTCAAGGCGCGGTCGATCTCGCTCTCCAAGATGAGCTACGAGGAGCTGGTCGAGAACTACTACATCGTGGCGAGCACCCCCGACGAGGTGGCGGACCGCTTCGCCCGCGTGCAGAAGGAGCTGGGTATCGGCCACCTGCTCCTGGAGGCGCAGGAGTCGCGCATGGACCACCCGACCACCATGCGGTCCATCGAGCTCATGGGCAAGAGCGTCATCCCGGCGATGGCGGGGGTGTGATCGGCGCGCTAGACGCGCTCGAGGAAGCCGCGGTCCTCGACGAGGATGCAGCCGCTCTCCTCGGCGCGCCGGATGCTCTCGAGGTTGTCGTCGTCCTTTGCGAGGCGCTCGCGGTACTGCTCGTACGCAGCCAGGCTCGGGAAATCGATGAGGGCCAGGGCCTGGTTCGTCGGACCGGCGAACTTCGTCGGCAGCCAGTAGCCGACCACGAGCCCGCCGCACCGTGGGATGATCCGGCCCAGGGCCCGCGCGTACTGCTCGAAGTCGGACCGCTTCCGGGCGTCGATCGTGTAGCGGATGCTGAGCGTGATCATGGTCTGTCCTCCCAGCGCAGGTTGAACACCTTGGCCAGCTGCGCGCGCCCCAGCGGGGTGACCGCGACCGCGCGAGTCCCCCGCACGCGTCGTACCCAGCCGCGGTCGAGGGCCAGCTTCGCGAGCCCCGTGCCCACCGGGCCGGCCACGTGCGGGCGGCGCTCGGTCCAGTCGATGCACCGTCGTGCGGGCGCCTGCGCGCGCCGGGGGGCGACCTCGATCCCGAGCGCGCGCAGCGAGCGGGCCCCAGTCGGCGTGACGCGATAGCGGTGGCCGTCGTCCTCGAGCCAGCGCTGCGCGAGCAGCGCGTCGGCCAGGGCGACCCCCAGCCGCCCGGCCAGATGGCTGTAGCAGGTGCGCGCGCTCTTGATCCGCCGCGCGGCGTCGGCGGTGCCGTTCACGGGGGCCGGATGCAGCGGGACGGGCGCGACGACCGAGAGCGCCTCGACGGCGTGGCCCACGTCGGCGCCGGCCAGCCGGTAGTAGCGCCAGCGCCCCTGCCGCTCGACGCGCAGGAGGCGGCCGGCGATGAGCTTGGCGAGGTGATTGCTGGCGGTCTGGGCGGAGATGCCGGCTCGGGCGGCCAGCTCACCCGCCGGTCGCGCTTCGCCTCCCGCCAGGGACAGGCACATGGCGGCGCGGGAGGGATCGGCCAGGAGGTTCGCCACGAACGCGATGTTGGGTTCGGTCACGAGCCCAAGCTTAGCGCGTTCGGTGTGCGGATGTTTCACCGCGCGCCGAAGACAAATCTCAGCGCAGAGCCGGCGCCTCCTCGCAGTACTCCTCCCCGATCGGGTGCCCGGAGAGGTCCTTGATGGTCGGGGTCACGCCGCAGAGCGGGCAGGCCGGATCCCGCCGCAGCTTGACCTCGCGGAAGCGCATGCCGAGGGCGTCGTAGGTCAGGAGACGCCCGATCAGCGGGTCGCCGATGCCGAGGAGGAGCTTGACCGTTTCGGTGGCCTGCACCACGCCCACGATGCCGGGCAGCACGCCGAGCACGCCGGCTTCCGCGCAGGAGGGCACGAGGCCCGCCGGCGGCGGCGACGGATAGATGCAGCGGTAGCACGGGCCCTTGTTGGGCGCGAACACCGAGGCCATCCCCTCGAACTGGAAGATGGACCCGTGGACGTGCGGCTTGCCCGCCAGGTAGCAGGCGTCGTTGACCAGGTATCGCGTGCCGAAGTTGTCGGAGCCATCCACCACGACGTCGTACTCGCTCACGATGTCGAGCGCATTGTCCACGGTGATGCGCTCGGGCAGGCGGATGACGTTGACGTCGGGATTGAGCGCGGTGAGCGCCCGCGCGCCCGACTCGACCTTGGGCTTGCCGATGTCGGCCGTGGTATGGAGCACCTGGCGCTGGAGATTCGACACGTCCACCACGTCGGCGTCCATGAGGCCGATGGTGCCGACCCCGGCCGCGGCCAGGTAGAGGGCGGTGGGAGAGCCCAGTCCGCCCGCCCCGATCAGCAGCACCTTGGACCGCAGCAGCTTGCGCTGGCCCTTCTCACCCACCTCGTCGAGCAGGAAGTGCCGGCTGTAGCGCTGGATCTGCTCGGGTCCCATCGCCTTGTCCTTCACCACCGGCAATCCGGCCTGAGCCCACTTCTGGAGGCCGCCCTGGAGACTGACGACGTTGGAGTACCCGAGGTCGCTGAGCGCCCTCGCGGCCAGCATCGAGCGCAGCCCGGTCTGACAATAGAGCACGATCGGGGTGTCCGGGTCCTTCGCCACGCCGGCCACGCGGAACTCGAGGAAGCCCCGGCTGATATTGGTCGCCGGCTCGATGAACCCTTCGCGGTACTCGTCCGGATCGCGCACGTCGATGAGGACGACGGGCTCCCCGGCCTCGAGCCGCCGCTGGACCTCGGCCGGGGGCTGCTCCGGGATCAGCGTGCGGGCCTCGGCCAGGACGCTCTTCAGGGTCTTCGCCATGCGCGGGCTCCTCGTCCCCTCAGTCGCGCAGGGCCCGCAGCCGGTCGGCGAGCACCGTCTTCGGCACCCGGCCCACCAGCGTGTCCACCCGCTGGCCGCCCTTGAGGAACACGAGCGACGGCAGGGCCTGCACGCCGAACCGCTCCGCGATGGCGGGCTCGGCCTCGACGTTGACCTTGCAGATAGTGGCCTGCCCGGCCATCTCGCGCGCTAGCTCGTCGATCATGGGCGCGATGGCCTTGCAGGGCCCGCACCAGGGGGCCCAGAAGTCGAGCAGGACGGGACCCGCGGAGCCCGCCAGGGTCGCGTCGATCGTGTCCGTGGTGACGTGCAGGGCGCCTGCGCCTTCACTCATGAGCGGCCTCCTTTGTGGCCTTTGGATGGCGCTCCGGGGGCGACGGATGCAGTCCGTCTTGACAGGGTTTGGACTAATGGTTATAAGCATAAGCCATTCACGATGCTGCTCTCGGCGCCGGCGCGGCTTCAGGTCGATGGCGGAGACCCCACCCCGCTCTATTTCCGCCTGAAGGTCCTGCTCAGCCGGGGCATCGAATCACTGGCGCACCCGCCGGGCAGCCGGCTGCCGAGCGAGCGCCGCCTGGCCGAGCTCTACGGCGTCAGCCGGGTCACGGTGCGCCAGGCGCTGGACAGCATGCGACGCGACGGCGCGGTCCGGCGCGCCCGCGGCCGGCGGGGCGGAACCTTCGTGCTGGGCCGCGAGCCGGCGCCCGCGCCGCCGTCGGGCTCCTTCGAGAGCCTCTTCTCCATGCGGCACGTCCGGCGGGTGGAGATCATCGCGCACGACCGGCGGCGGGGTAGCGAGGAGATCTGCGCGGCGCTCGGATTGGCCTCCGACAGCCTCGTGGCCTACAACGAGCGGCGGCTGGTGGGCGCGGACGGCCCCATTGCCCACGTCCGCGCGTTCATGCCGCTCGAGGTCGGGGCGCGCGTGCGGCGCCGCGATCTGCAGCGCCGCCTGCTCCAGGACATCCTGCTCACCACCACCGGGATCAAGGCGACCGGCATGCGCGACGAGATCCGGGCCTGCCTGGCCGATAGCTGGGCGGCCCAGACCCTGGCGGTGCGGCTCGGCTACCCGCTCCTCGACGTGCGCCGGGCCCTCCTCGGCCCCGGCGGCGCGCCGCTACACTACTCGCTGATCCTGATCGCGAGCGAGCGATTCACGATGACGCTCGAGCAGCATCTCACCCCACCCAGCACCACCCCCACTGGAGGCAGATGATGCGACGCATTTGGACGTTCGTGGCTCTCCTCATCGTCGCCGCGATCGCGGGCGACGCGCTCGCGCAGCAGCCCAAGTACGTTCTGCGCTTCTCCTCACCGAACTCGAAGGAGCACGCGTGGGGGCGCGGGGCGGAGAAGTTCAAGCAGCTCGTGGCCGAGGGCACCCGCGGCCAGGTCGAGGTGCAGATCTACCACTCCAACTCGCTGGGCGCCACCCGCGAGAGCCTCGAGATGGTGCGCCTCGGGTCGGTGGACTTCGTGCTGTGCGGCGTCGCCCACCTCTCCCGCTTCGTGCCCGAGATGGGCACCCTGGTGCTGCCATACCTGTGGAAGGACACCGAGACGATGTTCGGCGCCCTCGACGGGCAGATGGGCCAGATCATCGAGCCCCTGCTCCTCGACAAGGGCTTCAAGGTCGTGGGCTGGTGGGACAACGGCTTCCGCAACGTGTCGAACAACAAGCGCCCGATCCGGGCGCCCGAGGATCTGAAGGGCCTCAAGCTCCGGACCCTGCCGACCAAGGTGCACATCGCCTTCTTCCGGGCGCTCGGCGTCTCGCCGGTGCCGATGGACTGGGCCGAGGTCTACCCCGCCCTGCAGCAGGGGGTCGTGGACGGACAGGAGAATCCGCCCGGGATCGTGTTCTTCGAGAAGCTACCCGAGGTGCAGAAGTACTACTCGCTGACCCAGCACGTGAACGAGGCCGGCAACGTGCTCATGAGCGCGGCGAGCTGGTCGAAGCTGCCGGCGGACGTGCAGGCCGCGATCATGACCGCGGCCCGGCAGACCGCCACGTGGGAGCGGGCGGAGAGCCAGCGCGACAACGAGGAGATTCTGAAGAAGCTGGCCGCCACCGGCATGCAGGTCAACGCGGTGGCGGAGCCGACCCTCGCCGAGCTCCGGAAGGTCGCCCAGCGGATCTACACCGAGGCGATCCCGGACCTTGGGCCCAAGGGCAAGCAGCTGGTGGACATGGGCGTCGCCCTGAACAAGTAGCCGACGATGCCGCAGGGCCTGGTCCGCGTGATCGAGGTGGCCGTCATGGTGGCCATGGCGGTCGTGTCGGTGGTGGTCATGACGGAGGTCATCCTCCGGTACACGCTGGGGGAGACCCTGGTCGTGACCGAGGAGCTGTCGCGGTACCTGATGGTCTGGATCGCGTTCCTGGGCTCGGTCCTGCTGATGCGTGAGCGCGGACACATCGCCGCCGAGGGGCTCGGAGGCTGGTTCGGGCCCCTCGGCCGGCGGGTGATCGCCGTCGTCGCCGACCTCCTGTCGCTGGTGTTCCTGCTCACGCTCACCTGGGCCGGCCTGCAGACGCTCCCGGGTCAACTGGATCAGTATCTGACCACGATCAACATCCCGATTTTCTGGTTCTATCTGGCCATCCCGGTCGGGTCGGGCCTCATGGCCTTGGTCATCGTGGCCCAGCTGCTCGGCTATGACAAGCCGCCGCCCCCGACCCAGCCGGCCGCCGAGATCTGACGCGATGCTGATCGGTGTGCTCGTCGCGGTGTTTGCGCTGACCATGTTCCTGGGGGTGCCGATCGCCCTCTGCCTGGGGCTGGGTGGGCTCGCCTTCATCGTGCTGTCGGGTGTCGTTCCCATCGCGGTGCTGCCCACCCTGATGTTCGCGGGCATGGACTCGTTTCCGCTCCTGGCCATCCCCTTCTTCGTGATCGCGGGCGACGTGATGCAGCGCTGCGGCGTGCTCCCGAAGCTGATGGAGTTCGCCAATAGCCTGGTCGGCCATCTGCGGGGCGGCCTGGCGTACGTGGTCATCCTCACCAGCATGCTCTTCGCCGGCGTGACCGGGGTGGCCCTGGCCGAGTGCGCGGCCATCGGCGCCATGGTGGGGCCGAGCATGGTCCGCCAGGGCTATCCGGGCGGCTTCACCTCGGCGGTGATCGCGGGGGGTGCG
>WNFK01208722.1_pt1 | contig 24240 bp, 22 predicted proteins | sample 5400281 | NCBI WGS metagenome assembly WNFK01 (sample SAMN13153350, study PRJNA577476) | soil metagenome | isolation source: 20 cm soil on Douglas fir-dominated hillslope | place: USA:California | collected 2013-09-17
TCGAGGCGGCCTACATCGGCAAGTCGATCGACCTCGGCGGTGTCGGGATCGCGTTCCGCCTGCTGGTCCCGTGCCTCGTCGGGCTCGCGATGACCCTCGCCCTCTACCTGTTCCTGTCGCGGACCTTTTACGGCCGCGCCGTCATGGGGGTTTCTCAGGATCAGGTCGCGCTCCGGCTCATGGGCGCCAACCCGGTTCGCATCAAGACCATCGCCTTCGGGCTCGGGATCGCGGCGGCCAGTCTCTCCGGCGCCCTGCTGATCACGATCTCACCGGTCGTGCCGTCGACCGATCGCGATTACATCGGCCGGGTGTTCGCGATCACGGTGCTCGGCGGCCTGGGCAGCATCGGCGGCACGCTGGTCGCCTCGATCATCCTCGGCGTGGCCGAGAGCTTGATGGCGACGCTGTTCGGTCCGTCCTGGTCGCTCGCGGTCTCATTCGGGATCCTCCTGCTGGCGCTGGCCGTCAGGCCCGCCGGGCTCTTCGGACGATAGGCGGTGAAGATACGCGGCGCGCTCGTCGTCGCGGTCGCCGTCATCGGCGTCGGCTGCTTGCTGGGCGGGCTTCGCGTCAACCCCTACATCTACTTCGCCGGCTACGTCGTTCTGCAGTACGTCGTCATCGCCACGGCGTGGAACGTGCTCGGCGGCTACGCGGGCTACGTCAACTTCGGCACGCCGGCGTTCTTCGCGCTTGGCGCGTACACCTCGATCGCGCTTCTCGAAGCCTTCAAGGCGCCGTTGCCCGTGCTGATTCTCTGCGGCGGCCTGGCGGCCGGGCTCCTGGGGCTCGGCATCGGCTACCTCACGCTCCGGCTGAAAGGTGTTTTCTTCTCGATCGCCACCTTCGCGCTCTCCGTGGTGCTGCAGACGCTCATCATCAACTGGGACTACGTCGGCGGCGCCAAGGGCTACACCTTGATCCGTCCGCCGGTGCCCTTCTTCCGCAGCTGGGCCGTGCTGCTCTTCATCTTGATGGTGGTGCTGGCGGTGGTGACGGTGCTGGTGGCCCGGACGATCGAGCGCTCCTGGATCGGCCGCGGGCTGGCCGCGCTGCGTGACAACGAGGAGGCCGCCGAGTGCATGGGCGTGCCCACCCTGAAGCTGAAGCTGTTCGCCACGACGATCAGCGGCTTCTTCCTCGGCGTCGCGGGCGCGCCGTTTCCGTACTACGTGACCTACGTCGAGCCGTCGTCGACGTTCGACCTGAACTACGCGGTGAACGCGCTCGCGATGCCGATGATCGGGGGCACCACGACGTGGCCCGGGCCCGTGATCGGCGCCATCCTGCTCGGTACCGCCCAGCAGGTTGCGACCGTGACGATCTCTTCCGAGCTCAATCTGCTGATCGTCGGGGTGGTGCTCGTGCTCTTCGTGATCCTGGCGCCCGAAGGGATGATCGGCCTCGTGCGCAAGCTCAGGGGACGGCGCGCGTGACGACGGCGGACGCGCTCCTCGACATCGACGGCGTCACCAAGCGCTTCGGCGGCTTCCTGGCGCTCGACCGCGTTTCGATTCACGTCAGGGCCGGCGAGCGATTGGGCCTCATCGGCCCGAACGGCTCCGGCAAGACGACGCTCATCAATTGCGTGTCGGGCACCTTGCCGACGGACGGCGGCCGGATCCGGTTCGAGGGCCGCGACATCAGCCAGCTCCCCGCGCACCAGCGGACGCGCCTGGGCATCGTGCGGAGCTTCCAGATCCCGAAGCCGTTCACGAGCATGACGGTGCTCGAGAACCTCGGCATCCCGCTCGAGTACGCGGCCCACTCGCGAGCGGGCGACGCCACGGTGAGCGCGCTGGACATCTTGCGGATGATCGGTCTCGAGACGAAGGCGCAGCTGCGGCCGGCCGGGCTCACGCAGATCGAGATGCGCAAGCTCGAGCTGGCGCGCGCGATGGCGGCGCGTCCGAAGCTCTTGATCTCCGACGAGGCGATGGCCGGTCTGTCCAGCGCCGAGGTCGACGACATCCTCACGATCCTCTTCCGGCTGAACGAGCAGGGGATCACGATCATCATGATCGAGCACATCATGCGCGCGGTCATGCGCTTCTCGGAGCGGATCGTCGTCCTCGACGCCGGCAATCGCATCGCCGAGGGCACGCCGGCGGAGATCGTACGCAATCCCGCGGTCGAGAAGGCCTACCTTGGCGAGTAGGATCGTCGTCCGCGGCGTCGACGCCGGCTACGGGGCCGTCCGAGTGCTCCACGGTGTCTCCATCGAAGTGCGCGAGGGTGAGACCGTCGCGCTCCTCGGCACCAACGGCAACGGCAAGAGCACCCTGATCAAGTGCATCATGGGCATGCTGGCGCCCGACGCCGGCGAGATCTATCTCGAGACCGACGGCGCACGAATCGACCTCGCGACGAAGTCCACCGAGGAGATCGTCGATCTGGGCATCGCGCTGGTGCCGGAGGGACGCCGGCTCTTTCCGCGACTCACGGTCGAGGAGAACCTGCTGCTCGGCGCCTACCGCCCGGGCGCCCGCGCCCACATCGATCGGAACCTGCCGTTCTGCTTCGAGGCGTTTCCCGTCCTGCGCGAGCGGCGCCGTCAGCTCGCCGGCAGCATGAGCGGGGGCGAGCAGCAGATGCTGGCGATCGCGCGCGCCCTCATGTCCGCGCCGAAGATCCTGCTGGTGGACGAGCCGTCGGTCGGCCTGGCGCCGATTCTGGTCAGCCGCGTCATCGCCAAGATTCGCGAGCTCAAGGAGCGGTATCAGCTGACGGTCTTGATGGCCGAGCAGAACTTCAACCAGGCCACCAAGATCGCCGATCGCGGCTACATCATCGTCCACGGACGCATCGAGTTCGAAGGCCGCAGCACGCAGGAGCTGCGCGAGAACGAGCTGGTCAAGAAATACTACCTCGGCGTCTAGCCGATTCGCTTCTGCGCGCGGGACGCCGTCCGAAAGGCGCCCGTTACTTCAGACCGCCCGCCACCAGCAGAGTCTCCCCCGTCATGTACTTCGAGTCGGACGATGCCAGGTAGACGGCCGTCGGCGCGATGTCGTCCGGCTGCCCCACTCGTCCGAGCGGCGCCTGCGCCTCGGCCATCTTCTGGAAGTCGATTCCGACCGACCCGCTGGCGTGCAGCCCCTCGGTCTCGATCACGCCCGGGTTGATCGAATTCACGCGAATCTTGCGCGGCCCGAGCTCCTTCGCCAGCACGCCGGTGATCGCGTCGACGGCGGCTTTCGTCGCCGTGTACACGGCGGAGTTCGGGGGTCGGATCGAGCTCGCGCCCGAGCCGATGTTGATGATGCTGCCGCCCTCGGGGCCCATGTGCTTCACGCTCTCTTTCGTCGTCAACAAGAGGCCGAGGACGTTGAGGTTGAAATGCTTGTGAAAGAGATCCTCGGTCACATCCTCGAGCGGCGACAACTCGTAGACGCCGGCGTTGTTGACCAGGATGTCGAGGCGGCCGAAGGCCTTCATCGCCTCCGAAAACAGGCGCTCGATGTGCGCCGGCTTCGACACGTCGCCCTGCACCGCGATCGCCCGGCCCCCGCGGCCGGTGATCTCCGCGACCACACGCTCGGCGCCTTGCTGGCTGGACGAATAGTTGACGACCACCGCAGCGCCCTCGTCCGCCAGCGCCTTCGCGATACCGGCGCCGATCCCCTTCGACGCGCCCGTTACGACGGCCACTTTCCCTTCCAATTTCTTCGCCATGTCCTTCACTCCTCAACCCGGATTCAAAGATGGACCCACCGCGGCCCCGCGGTGGCACCGCCGAGGCCCCTTTGCCTCCGCGGGCGAGCATGCGCCTTTAGATGGCGTGCGAGCTGCGAAGGATGCGCGCCGGCCGCCAGGCCCTCGGCGGAGACACGCGGGTTGTTGTATGGTCTGGGCATGAGCTCGGGCTCGGCGGGGGCGCGGTTTCGCGCCGCGGTGACGGGGGAGCGACCGCTACAGGCGGTCGGGTGCATCTATGCGTATGCCGCGCGGATGGCCGAGCGCGTGGGATTCAAGGCGATCTACCTCTCCGGCGGCGGCGTCGCGGCGGGATCGCTCGGGCTGCCCGATCTCGGCATCACCACGCTCGAGGATGTTCTGACCGACGTGCGCCGGATCACCGGCGTGACTCGGTTGCCGCTTCTCGTCGATGCGGATACCGGGTTCGGGAGCGCGTTCAGCATCGCGCGCACGGTCCGATCGCTGATCGCTTCGGGCGCCGGCGCGATGCATATAGAAGATCAGGTGCAGGCCAAGCGGTGCGGGCACCGGCCGGGCAAGGCCATCGTCGCGAAGGCCGAGATGGTCGATCGCATCAAGGCCGCGGTCGACGCGCGCACTGATCCCGAGTTCGTCATCATGGCCCGGACCGACGCGCTCGCGGTCGAGGGGATCGAGCGCGCGATCGAGCGTGCCGCCGCGTGTGTCGAGGCCGGCGCGGACATGGTGTTTCCGGAGGCCGTCACCGATCTCGCCGTGTACCGGCGGTTCGCCGACGCGGTCAGTGTTCCGATTCTCGCCAACATCACCGAGTTCGGCGTGACGCCGCTCTTCTCGGTCGATGAGCTGGCGGGGGCCGGAGTCGGGGTCGTCCTCTATCCGCTGTCGGCCTTTCGCGCGATGAACGCGGCGGCGCTGTCCGTGTACGAGACCATCAGGCGTGATGGCTCACAGAAGCGCGTCGTCTCCGCGATGCAGACACGCGCCGAGCTCTACGACTTCCTCGACTACCACGCCTACGAGGGCAAGCTCGACGAGCTCTTCTCGAAGGACCAGAAGGAGTGACGCCGTGCCGAAGATCCTGACCGAGGCCCAGGTGCAGTCGTTCCAGCGCGACGGGTTCCTGTCGCCCGTGCGCGCGATGAGCGCGGAGCGCGCCGGCCACTATCGCGAGCGGTTCGAGTCGCTGGAGGCACGCGTGTCGGACATCAAGAAGATGAAGACGAAGTCGCATCTGCTGTGTCCGTGGGTGCTCGACATCGCCGAGGACCCGTACGTCCTCGACATCTTCGAGGACCTGATCGGCCCGAACCTCCGCTGCTGGAGCATGGCGTGGCGGGTGAAGAAGGCCGACGGCGAGACCTTCGCGGGCTGGCATCAGGATTCGTTCTACGGCTCGGCCGTCCCGGTGGTGCTGGGTGCGCTCGCGCTTTCCGAGTGCGGCAGCCGGCAGGGCTGCTTGCGCGGCATTCCCGGCTCGCACACGTGGGGCATCCTGCGCCACGAGGAGACGAACGACCCGAAGAGCATCCTGGCGCGCGGCCAGTACATCAGTGAGCCGTTCGACGAGTCGAAAGCGGTCGACTTCGAGCTTCATCCGGGCGAGATGGCCATGTTCGACAACTCGCTCGTCCACGGCTCGTCAGGAAATTTCGGGCCCGACCGGCGATTCCTCCTGCTCGTCGAGATGCTGCCGACGTGGGCGAAGCCCGCGAAGGTGCGCCAGCCCGCGATGCTCATGCGCGGCGTCGATACGTACGACAACTTCGACGACGAGCCCAGGCCCGACGCGGAATGGTCCGAGTCCGCGCTCGGGAACTGGAGCCGTGTCGTCGGGGCGCGTGCCAGGCTCCTCTTCGAGGACAGCCGCTACGGCCCGAGCGAGGCGTACGGCGGGTCACGGCCGGCGACATGAGCGGTCGCCCGGAGCAGCTCATATAGCCGGAGCAGCTCATATAGTTTGACCGGCTCCGGTCGGGACGGTACCGTGTCTCCCTGACCACCTTCTCGTCACTCGCTCGAGTATTCCGGCACCGTCCTCCGTTCACCCTGGCCCTCGTGGGGCTCGTGGTGCTGCTCACCGGTCTCACCGGCGCCATCATCGGCGGCGTGGCCTGGCGCGATCAGCGAGCGCGGTCGCGCGCCCTCCTCGACGCGGTGATGTCCCAGGCCGCCCGGTTGACCGCGGCCCACGCCGACCGCGTGCTCGAGGACGCCTCGGCGACTGCGCGTCTGGGCGCCGAGATGGTGCAGCACGGGCAGCTCGAGCTCGGAGACGATCGCGCGCTCGAGCGGTTCACGTTGGCGGTGCTGCGTGCCCACCCGCACCTGAGCTGGGTGAGCTACGGCGACCGGCTCAACCGGTTTCTCGGCGCGTGGCGCGATCCTCGCGACAACGTCTACATCAACAAGAGCTTCCCGTATCGAGGACGCATCCGGCTCGAGGAAGACCGCATTCTCCCGGACGGCCGCCGAGAGCCGGTGCGCCGCGCCGATGACCATCGGTACCGCCCGACGGAGCGGCCGTACTTCCGCGCTGCAGAAGCTCAACGAGTGCCGGTGTGGACCGAGCCGTACGAGTTCTACGCCGGCGGCGGACTCGGCATCACCTGCGCCGCGCCCGTCCGCGACGTGCTGGGCGGTGTGAAGGGCGTCTTCACCGTGGATTTCTCGCTGGACCGGCTGGCGAGCGCGTTCAAAGACCTGCAGGTGTCTTCGCGCGGGCGCGTGTTCGTCGCGACGGCGCAGGGCGCGCTGCTGGTCGGGCGCGGGGGCTCCGGCGCCTCGCGTCGTGACGTCATCGACGCCGAGCTCGCCGCCGCGGCGATGCGACAGACCCCGGTGAGCGACGCCACGTACGAATTCGAGCACCAGGGCGAGACGTATCTCGCCCGCGCGGTGCCCATCTCGGTCGGTGATCTGCAGTGGGTGGTGGAGGTCGTCGTCCCCGCGACCGACTACACCGAGCACGTCGATGCCGAGGCCCGCGTCGCGCTCGCGCTCGGCCTGGCGGCGCTGCTGCTCGCCGTGGCCGGCGGGGTGATGCTGGCGCGGTGGATCGCGCGGCCGTTGCAGGAGCTGGCGCGACACGCGCGCCGGATCCGGCACGGCGATTTGACGGTGACCGTCGTGCCCAGGAGCCGGGACGAGATCGGCGTCCTGGCCCGGGCGATGGGCGACATGGTGCAGGCTCTGCGTGACCGCGATTTCATCCGCGAGACGTTCGGACGCTACGTCAGCCCAGAGCTCGCCGAGCAATGCCTGCGCGACCGCGACGCGTTGCAGCTCGGCGGCGAGGTGCGAGAGGTCGCGATGCTCATGTCCGATCTCCGCGGCTTCTCCGAGCTCTCGGAGCGTCTCGGCGCGCGGGCGATGATCGGCCTGCTCAACGAGTACCTGGCCAAGATGACGCCGGTGATCATCCAGCACGGCGGCACGATCAACGAGTTCATCGGCGACGCGATCTTCGTGCTCTTCGGCGCGCCGTTCGGCCGTCCGGACGACGCCGAGCGCGCCGTACGTTGCGCCCACGCGATGCAGCAGGCCCTGCGCGCGTTCAACGCCGACAGCCGGCAGCGCGGCTTGCCCGAGCTGAGCATGGGCATCGGGCTTCACGTCGGGTCGGTCGTCGCCGGCAACATCGGGAGTACCGAGCGCGTGAAGTACGGGGTGGTCGGACCCGCCGTGAACCTGGTCGCGCGCATCCAGGCGCTGACACTCGGGGGCGAAGTGCTCATGTCCGACGCGATCCGTAGCCTGTTGACGTCCAGGATCGAGGTCGCGCCAGGTCGGCTCGAGCGGTTCAAAGGTGTCCGCGACCCGGTGCTGGTGTACCGGCTCCTCGCGGTCGCGAGCGAGCCCGGCGCTTCAAGCGCCGAGTCGCGGATCACCCACCTCGACGCCGTCGATTAGCGTCGGCGCACGCTACCGCCGGCGCCGTCGGCGTGCGCTCCCGCGCGCCTGCCGGGAGAGCGCTTCGCGTGACGCGGCGCGGTGGCCTTCGCGTTCGAGCGCCCGGAGCGTCGCCCGTGAGCGCCGGGCTGACGGTTTGGCCGATCGGCCGCTCCGTCCCTCGCGGGAATCACGGACGGCCTGTCGCCGTGTCTGGGCGCTCACGCCCTTCGGCGATTTCAGTCTGACGCCGGCCCGCCGAGCCTTCGAGAGACCGATCGCGATCGCCTGCTTGGTCGAACGCGCCCCGTGCTTACCCTCACGAATGTGCTCGATCTCCTCGCGAACGAACTCGCCGGCCTGGGTCGTCGGCGCCTTGCCCTCTCGGCGCGCGCGCTGTGCGCGCTCTCGCGTCCCTCGCTCAGGCATGGTCAATCTCCTTTCCGGGTGGTGGATGGTCTCCTTGTCTGTCGGGTGACTACACCAGACCGCGCCGGAGCGCGGTCGCGACGATCTCCGTACGCGACCCGACGTCGAGCAGTGCGCGGATCTTCTCGAGATGATCCTTCACCGTGTGAGGGCTCAGATGGATCCGGCCGGCGATCTGCTTGTCCGTCAGCCCGTCCGAGAGGTGTCGAAGGATCGCGAGGTCGGTGTCCGACAGGGTGGTCATCTTCCGCGGGCCGGCCGCCCGCACCGCCGGTGCTTCCGCCGCGGATTTCGCGGTAAGGATCACCTGGCCGGTGACCTTCGGATCGAGGACCGAGCCGCCGCGGTACACCGAGCGCACCATTTTCTTCAGCTCGGAGAGCTGCACGTCCTTGATCACGTAGCCTTTGGCCCCGGCCATCAGGCTGCGCAGGACGAAGCCGTCTTGGATGTAGTTGGTGAGCATGACCACCGCCGTGCCGGGCGCGACCTCGAGAACGCGGCGGCATACCTCCGGCCCGTCCGCCCCCTCGAGCCGTACATCGAGGAGCAGCACGTCGGGCCGGGTGGTGGTGACCATGTGCACGGCGTCCTCGCCGGTTCGCGCTTCGCCGACGACCATCATGTCCGGCTCGAGCTCGAGCGAGAGGCGAAGGCCGTGACGTACGACCTCGTGGTCATCGACGACGGCGATCCGAATCTTGGCCACTTCGTCACGTTCCCTCGGGGCGCAACGGAAACGCCCCTCGGACACGAACTCCCGCGCCCGGGTGCCCGACGATGTCGAGGCGACCGCCGACACCCTCGATGCGCTCTCGCATCTGCCGCAACCCGAAATGGCCCGGTACGGCGCCGACGACCTCAGTGCCGCCGATCGACAGCCCGACGCCATCGTCGGTGACCTCGATCGACACGAGACCGTCGCCGATCTCGATCCGGACGCCGACATGCTCGGCGCGCGCGTGTTTCGCGATGTTGACGAGCGCTTCCTGCAGGGTCTTCTGGAGGACGTCGCCGGCCACCGCCGGCAGACTCTCGGGGTCGCCGTGGAGGGTGAGGTCGACGGATGTTCCCGTGAGCTCCTGGAAATCGAGGGCGAGCCGCTCGAGACGGCTCGTGACGCTGGTCTCGGCCAGGCCTTCGGGCGAGAGGTGGCCAATGAGCTGGCGGATCTGGGCCATCATCAGCCCGGTATCATGGCGAAGCTCTTCGAGCTTCGGGTAGACCTGCGAGGGGCCCGCCGTTCGATGCAAACACCAGTCAAGCTTGAGCCCGACCGAAAACGCCAGCTGACCGAGTGTGTCGTGCAATTCGTTCGCGATCCGAACGCGCTCGCGCACACGTACCGCCTCGGCCGCCTGAGCGTGCAGGCGCGCGTGCTCGAGCGCGAGGGCCGCGTGGTCGGCCGCCGCGCGAAACACCTCGAGCTCCTCGGGCTCGAATACACGGCGGGCGCGGTCGCCGATCGACAGGATTCCGATCGGAACGTCGTCGTGCAAGAGCGGGATTGCGAGCATGGAGCGGATCGAGGCCTCGCCAGCCGGGTCGCACTTGGCGGCCGGCAGCGCGGAGTTCGCAGGAAAGTCCGGGGTTGCGACCAGGCGCCGCTCTCGCAGCGCCCGAGCCTCGACCGGACCGAGCTTCGGCGCGGTGAGGTCGTCGTCGATCCCAGTCCGATCCGCGCTCGCGACGGCGACGAGCCTCGCGCCGCTGCCCGTCAGCTCGTACAACGTGGCGCGAGCGCAACCGAGCAAAAGGATAAGGGTGTCGACGATCTCGCGGCCGAGCGTCGACACGTCGAACGAGCGTGACGTCGCGTGCGCCATGAGCGCCAGCGCCTCGGCCGTGCGCCGCCGCTGGCGACTCTCGGTCACCAGCCGCACGGTTTCGAGCGCGACCGCGGCCTGGGCGGCGAAGATGTGCACGAGCCGGCGCTCCTCGCATGTCCACAGACCGTGCGCCCGACGAACCTCCAGCACTCCCGGGAGCCGATCGCCACCCGGGAGCGGTACCGCCAGGGCGAGCTCGCGGTCGAGCGCGCTCACGATGCGGCGCTCACGGAGCGCGCGGGTCGCGACTTCTTCGCCTGATCGCTCGGGGTTTCCCCCGATCGGACTTTCGGCGAGCGGCTCCAGCGTGAGGCCCGCGGCGGTGTCGACGACGAGAAGGCGGCAGCTGACCACTCCCAGAGCTCGACGCAGGCCATCCACGACCCACTGAGCGACCTCGTCGAGGTGCCGGGCGAGCTGGATCTCGTCGAGCGGGCGCGACACGAGTCGCAAGAGCTCGGCCAGCTCCTCTTCGATCGCGCGTGATGATGCGGTCATCTGGCGGATAGCGGTGCCGGACATCATCGAGTTGATTCGCGACGCCCTGTTCGAGTCTAGGCAGCACGCCGAAAGACTGTCAACGCGGGACCGACGATTCCCGAGTGTTCGAGGCGTTCAGGCTCGAACGTCAGGTGAGGCCTCAGCTGCCACACGATCGGGGCGGGGCTTCGACGTCCTTGAGCTTCTTGCTGCGGCCAGTCCCGGCGGATAAAACGACCCGTTCCAGCTGTCGTAGATCCAGCCGGATACACCGATCCATACGGTTGAGCCGGCCGCGAAGCGCCCAGCGGCGTTTCGCGGCCGGCGGGTCACGATCAAATCATCGGGCCTGAATCAACGCTCGCTTTCGTCGTCGTTCTCGTCGTCGTTCTCGTCATCGGCCTCGCCTACCGCGACCAGGACCAGCTCGATGTCTCCGTCGGTCGTTTCCACGCAGTCCACCTGGGCACCGTCGAGGACGCTCTGGGCGACCGGATCGAGCAGGAGCACGGTCGACCCGCGGTGCTCGACGACCTGATCGTCTTCACGCACGTGGTCGGCCACGAGCGTCCACTGCCCGGTCGGACCCGCGGCGACGCGCAGTCCGACATCGGAGTCGTCCAGATTCGCGGCCTGCTTCTGCTCGAGTAGCCGTTCTTTCGCTCGCTCACTCACGTTCACCATTGGCTCGTTCTCCCGCGAGGTATGGGTTTCGAATGCGTCAGCCTTCAGGGTGACCAAAGGACCCGGATCCGTCGACCTCGGACGGAGGGCTTCGAAGACCCCGGTTCGGGGGGAAGCCGGGAACGGGTTTCCCCGGAGACGCGGCTCTCGGCGCCGACGAAGTCGGCGTGCGCTGAGACGAAAGTCGCCGACCTGATCAGAAGCTGACCGGCTCGAACCGATCCGAGCGCCTGCCCTGACGTAGTCTTACCGGAATTTCAGCCATTTCCGATGCATCCAGGTCTGGCACCCCGCGTGCTTTCTCTAACGTGTCATGGACATCCCGGGCGCGAAGATGGGGAATCTGAGCTTGACCGGGGTCATGGGTGCGACCACCAAGGAACACGGCGCCCAGCTGGTCGAAGACCTCCTGCAGCTCGGGATCGCAATCAGCAGCGAGGGCGAGCTCGCCCCCGTGCTCGAGCGCATCGTGACCCAGGCGCGCCGCTTCACCGGCGCCGAGGCGGCGACCCTCTTCCTGCGGGAAGGCGCGCATCTGCGCTTCGCCGTGGTCCAGAACGAGATCACCAACCGGCGGCTCGGCGGCTACGAGCTGCAACAGCGACTCGATATCGAGCGGCTGCCGCTCGACGTGGCGAGCCTCGCGGGCTACGTCGCGAACTCCGGCGAGGTGGTCAATGTGCCGGAAGCCTACGACATCCCCAGTGACGCGCCCTATGCCTTCAACTGGCGCGTGGATCTGACGACGGGCTATCGAACCCATTCGGTGCTGGCGGTCCCGCTGCGAGACGCCTCACAGCGAAACCTCGGCGTCCTGCAGCTGATCAACGCGATCGGGACCGACGGTCGGGCGGTTCCGTTTCATCCGCGCCTCGAGGACGTCGCCAGGGCCTTCGCCGCCTACGCGGCGATCGCCGTCCGCAGCGCGCGGCTGGAGGAGCTGTCGTTCAAGGATCCGCTCACCGACGGCTACAACCGGCGCTATCTGATGCTGCGGCTCTACGAAGAGGTGAGCCGCGCGGCCCGCTATCAGCAGCCGCTCTCGCTGATCCTGCTCGACCTCGACGGGTTCAAGGCCGTCAACGATCGCCACGGCCACGGCGCCGGCGACGACGTGCTCAAGCAGGTCGTGCAGCTCCTGGCGAGCCAATCGCGGCGGGACTCGGTCGTGGCGCGCTACGGTGGGGACGAGTTCATCGCGCTGCTGCCGAGCACCACCAAGGCGGCGGCCCTGGTGTACGCGGAGCGCATGCGCGCGATCATCGAGCGCTATCCGTTCCAGCACGGACCGCTGACGGCGAGCTTCGGCGTCGCCGGCTATCCCGACGATCCGGGGAATGTCACCGACTTGATCAAGCGCGCGGACCACGCCCTCTACGACGCCAAGCGACAGGGACGCAACCTCGTGGGAGGTCTCTGAGATGAGCACGCTCGCCGGCACCGCGCGCGCGACCAAGCGCGTGCTGATTGTCGATGACGACGCGGCGGTGGTGCAGGTGCTGCACGACGCGCTCGGCCTGTTCCGTCACGACCACGCCTACTCGGTCGAGATCGCGCGCGACGGCGCCGAAGGCTTTGCGGCGCTCGAGCGCGCCGAGTTCGACCTGGTCCTGCTCGACATGTACATGCCGCGCATGACCGGTCTCGAGCTGCTCGCGCAGATGCGGCAGCGCGGCCTGCGGACCCCGGTCTTGATGCTAACGGGCAACGAGGACAATCGATCCGCGGCCAATGCGCTCGCGGGGGGCATCTTTGCCTACGTGCCCAAGCCGTTCGATCTGCAGCATCTCGAGATGCTGATCTCGCTCGCCGCCTCATCGCGCCCAGCGGTCGCCTGAGCCGAGATTCCCCACGGTCCCGATCACGCCGGCGCCGGCGATGAGCCACACGGAATTGATCCGCCACCGCAGCAGCAGAATCGCCGCCACCAGCGCCAGAGCGGCGCTCGGCCCGTCGATCACGGCGCTGCGCCCAAGCTGCCAGGTGACCGCCAGCATGAGCCCGATCGCCGCAACGTTCACGCCGTCGAGGAAGGCGCTCATCCACGCCGAGCCGCGCAGGCGAGGCACCATCGGGTAGACGATCGCGACGAACACGAACGACGGCAGAAAGATCGCGAGCGTGGCGAGCGCCGCGCCGCTGGTTCCCGCCACGATGTAGCCGATGAAGGTCGCGGTCGTGAAGACCGGCCCGGGGGTGAGCTGGCCGACGGCGACCGCATCGATGAGCTGCTGGTCGGTGAGCCATCCCAGCCGCACCACGAAGTCGTTGCGCAGGAACGCGAGCAGCACGTAGCCGCTTCCGTAGAGCACCGCGCCGATCTTCAGGAACACGAAGAACAGGCTGACCGGATCGACCGAGGCGGCGCCCGCCGTCGACAGCGCCGGTGCGCCGAGCATGGGCAGCAGAACGAGCGCGCGCGGCCGCTGGCCGAGGCGCCCCGCGTTCCGCGCGGCCATGACGAGCACACCGGCGCCGAGCAGCAGCACGATCTCGTTGACCCCGGCGGCATACAGCCCGAGGACGAGCGCGCCGATCGCGGCCAGGAGCCAGCCTTTGACCGCGGTTCTCGCCAGGGCCCAGATCGCCTGCACGACGACGGCGATGATCACCGGCTTGATCCCGTACAGGAGCCATACCGCCTGCGGCGTCGATCCGTATCGCACGTAGACCCAGGCGAGCGCCAGCGAGATGAGCGCCGCCGGCAAGATGAACAGCGTGCCGGCCAGGACGAGACCGCGCCAGCCGGCCCGCGCGTAGCCGAGGTAGATCGCCAGCTCGGTCGAGGTGGGGCCGGGGATCAGGTTACTGGCGCCGAGCAGATCGAGGAATTGCTGCTCGGTCACCCAGCGCCGCCGCGTCACGACCTCGTCGCGCATGAGCGCGATGTGCGCCGCGGGCCCGCCGAATGCGACGAAGCCGAGCTATGTCGCGCGGTCCCGCGACCGCTCGCCAAGCGAGTTGACCCCGGCGATCCGATCGCGTAGACCTGATGGCTATGAGCGATCCAGTCACCGTGTCGGTCCTGACGCATCGCCTCGAGGCCATCGTGCAGGAGATGGGCGAAGCGATGCTGCGCACGGCGTATTCCCAGATCCTGAACTCGAGCCGCGATTTCTCGACGGCCCTCTGCGACGCGGGCGCTCGGCTGATCGCTCAAGCCGAGCACGTGCCGATCCACGTGGGCGCGATCCCGTGGGCGGTGGAGTCCGTGCGCGATTCCTTCAAGGGACGGGTGAGACCGGGCGACGTTTACCTCCTCAACGATCCGTATCACGGCAACAACCACCTTCCCGACCTGACGGCGTTCGTGCCGGTATTCGTCGGCGACGAGGTCGCCTTCTGGTCCATCAATCGGGCCCACCAGAGCGACATCGGCGGCTCGACCCACGGCGCCTACAATCCGGCCGCTACCGAGATCTGGCAGGAGGGGCTGCGGATCACCCCGCTGAAGCTCTACGACGCCGGAGAGCTGCGCGACGACGTGCTGCGCATGATCACCACGAACGTCCGCCACCCGCACGACTTCATGGGCGACCTGCGGGCGATGATCGGCTCGGCGCGCGTCGGCGAGCGGCGGCTGCTCGCGCTCATCGCGGAGTACGGCGCCTCGACGGTGCTCGAGGCGATCGACGAGATATTGGACGGCGCCGAGCGCCAGGCGCGCGCGTGCGTCGCCACGTGGAAGGACGGCGTCTATCGCGGCGAGACGATCCTGGACGATGACGGCCACGAGTTCACCGACATCTGGATCCGCGCCACGGTGACCAAGCGGGGCGATGGGCTGACGGTCGACCTCAGCGACTCGCATCCTCAGGTCTCGGGATTCGTGAACTCGTCGTTCCCGAACACGATGTCGGCGGTGCATATGGCCTTCGCGTATCTCATCGATCCGCGGACGCCGAAGAACTCCGGCACGTTCCGGCCGGTCAAGGTGATCGCCAAGCAGGGCACGATCGTCTGGCCGTTTCCGCCGGCGCCGGTCACGCTCGCGACGAACCACTGCGCGCAGGAGATCGCCGAGGCGATGATCCGGGCGCTGGCGCCGGCGTGCCCCGATCGCGTGCTCTCGGGATGGGGCCGGCGATTCCGCATCGCGATCAAGGGTGTGAATCCCCGGACACGCAAACCGTTCATCTGGCACATGTTCCACGCGCGGCCGGGCGGCGGCGCCAGCGTCGCGGGCGACGGGTGGGAGACCGCCGGCGAGGGACAGGCGGCCGGCGGGATCAAGTTCGGCAGCGTCGAGGTCGCCGAAGCACGGTTCCCGCTGACGTTCGAGCGCCACGAGTTCAGACCCGACTCCGCCGGTGACGGCATGCATCGGGGCGGCGTCGGCGCGGTGCTGCGCCTGCGGGTCGACATCGAGGATCCGGCGGTCGCCAATACGGCCGGCGACGGTGTGCGCCACGCCCCGTACGGCCTCCTCGGCGGCAAGGACGGCTTGCCTCATCGCTACCGGCTCGAGTCCCGCGGGCGGGCGAGCCGCGTCTTGAAGACCAAGGAAGTCGGCGTGCCCGTTCGGAAGGGCGACGTGTTCCTGATCGAGTCTTCGGGGGGAGGCGGCTATGGGCCGCCGTCCAAGCGTGCCCGGCAAGCGCGGGCGACCGACCGCGAGAATGGATTCGTGAAGAAATAATCGGGGGAGCCGAAGCTCCCCCGATCTTGCGACGCCGCTACGAGGCGGCCGAGGCGCCGGTCGCTGGAGCTCCGACCGCCGCGTGGCTGCCCTGCAGCTTCCGTCCGACGTTGATCAGCGCAAGACCGAGCGCCACCCGAAACGGCGGCCGCTGCCGCACCGAGCCCGCCAGCTGCTCGCGCACTACCGCGGCGCGGATCTCGTCCAGACGCTCCTTGGCCCACCACTCGACCAGATACACGTTCATGTCCATGACACCGATCTCCCTCTGGATTTCGCCGCCGGAACCGTCATGGGGACTCGTCGCGGTACGGGTTGCTCCTGCGGCGTCAGCAGGATCTCGAAGTGCCGCGGGCTCGTCCGCTCCGCGGTGCTGAAGGCGCTGTACGCCGCGCTCAGCACCCGCATGACCGTGTCGGGCCGATCGAGCGGCACCGGGATCGAGAGCCGCCAGCCCCGCCCGAGCTTCCGGCGCACCACCGGCGACACGACGGCGCCGAGCTCCGCGTGGATCGCGTCGGTCACCGTGATCTGGCGCGCGATCTCGGCGAGCCGCACGTGCTGCCGCCAGTTCGAGATCTTCAGGGCCGCGACCAGCAGTCCGAATGGAAACAGGGCCACCAACAGCGACAGCGTGCCAAGCGTTACGGATTGCATGTCGACCTCCCCTTCTGCTCCCTATGACACCGCGGGGAGGGCGGCGTGAAACGGCGAGAGACGTGCTAGGCGGCGAGCGGGTGGAGATCCGGCCGGCAGCTCGTACAGGGGACGAGGCCGAGCGAGCCGGCGAGCTCGCGCGACGCCAGCAAGGTGACGGGCCCGATCGGACGGCGCGCGATGTCACCGCACGTCGGCAGGCAGTACTCGTGCTGATCGTTGCGCTCGTAGTGATAGAGCGTGTTCCGCGCGACTCGCGAATCGCCGCGCTTGCCCATCGCATGGATGCCCTCGACGGCGAGGAGCTGCTGCTTGAGCCCGACCTTGTCGCCGGAGTAGCCGGTGAGCGCGCCCGAGGTTCCGATGATGCGATGGCAGGGCACGACGATCGGCAGCGGGTTCCAGCGCAGGGCCTGCGCGACGGCGCGCGTGGCCGCCGGCTTGCCGATCTCGGCGGCGATGCCGGCGTAGGACGTGACGACGCCGTAGGGGATCGCCGCGGTCGCGCGGAGCACCGCGCGGTGGAAGTCGCTGCGCGCCAGACGGAAATCGAGGGGCCACTCCAGGCGCGTGCGGTCGCCGCGCAGGTACTCGAGCAGCTCACGATAGAGCGTCTCGACCTCGGCGCCGTCCTCCTGCAGCTCGACCCCGGCGATGCGGCCGAGCCGGGAGGCCTTCACATCGGCGCGGCCGTGCAGATATTCGACGAGCGACACGCCGTGCTCCGAGCGCGCGATGAGAATGTGTCCCAGCGGCGACGGGAACACCCGGTACGACACCAGCCGCGATTTCAGGTCCGCCAGCTTCGACTCGAGACCGTCGCGCGCCCGCGCCGCGCTGTCCGTCCCCGCCGGCGTACGCCGGAGCGCGCCCACGACGCCCTCGATCTCGCGATAGCGGTGGAACTCGCCGTGGCACGCGCCGCAGGAGTCGATGTGATGCTCGACCCGCCGGGCGGTCGAGGGCTCGGCGTCGCCCGTGGCCGCGGCGATGAGGTCGGGTTCGATCTCGAGGCACACTCGTGCTTTGCGCGTCATCGCGGTCGCTCCATGCCGAACGGGCTGGTCTCGGCAGGCGATGCCCGCCTTTCGACGCCTCCGGAGGGTGGAAGCTCGTGACCGTTGAGACTCAGCCGGATCTTGCGCAGGGCTTGAAAGACATGCGCCCGTGCGCTCTCGGCCGAGCAGTCGAGGCTTCGGCCGATCGCTTCGTAGTCGAGATCGTGGATCTTGCGCATGATGAAGGCGAGGCGCTGCTTGAGGGGAAGGCTCTGGACGGTGCTCTCCACGAGCGTTCGGGCCTCACCGAACAGCGCCTCGGCTTCCGGCCCCTCCGGATCGGCCTCCCGGCTCTCGACCGAGACGTGCTGGTGGGCGACCCGTCGGCGCTTCTCCGACCGAAAATGGTTGCGGCTCAGATTGGTGGCGATCGCGAAGAGCCACGCCCGCACGTTGGCGTCCGGGCTCAAGGTTCGGTAGGCCCGATAGGCCCGCAGGAACGTCTCCTGGGACAGGTCTTCCGCCTCCGTCGGTCGCGATGTGACCCGTCGGAGGTAGCGATAGATCTCGCTATGATGCGCGCCCACGATCGTCTCGAACGGTTGTGCACCCATCATCTGTGGAAACACCGCCGAGGCTCGGTTGTGAAAACCATCGACGGGCTCAGCACATGATAAGGTATTCCGCGTGAGCGAGATCGCCGACGTCGTCGTCGTCGGAGGCGGGGTCAACGGCGTGAGCATCGCGTACGCGCTCGCCGCGCGCGGCGTCGGGCGCGTCGTGCTCTGCGAGCAGGCCGCGCTGGCCAACGGCGCCTCCGGGCGCTCGAGCGCGCTCGTCCGTATGCACTACACCAACGAGTGGGACGCGCGTCTCGCGTTCGCCAGCTTTCCGATCTTCCGCCATTGGCCGGAGATCATGGGCGGGCCGCCCGTCTTCACGCACACTGGATTCGTCAACGTCGTCGCGCCCCAGTACGCCGACGCGCTCCGGAAGAACGTCGAGATGCTGCGCGGCATCGGCGTGAACACCGCGGCGATGACTGCCGGCGGGCTCCGCGATCTCCAGCCCTTCGTCAACGTCGATGACATCGGCGCCGCCGCGTGGGAGCCCGAGAGCGGGTATGCGGATCCGGCCACGACGGTGGATGGATTCGCGCGCCGCGCGTCCGAGCTCGGCGCGCAGATCCGCCAGTGGTCTCCGGTCCGGACGATCCTGCGCCGCGAGAGTCGTGTGATCGGTGTCGAGACGAGCGCCGGGCGCATCGACGCCGGTGCCGTCGTCGTGGCCGCGGGCGCGTGGGCTCCGCGGATCTGCCGCGAGATCGGGATCGAGCTTCCGGCACGACCGAAGGGAATCGACACGGTGCAGGTCACACGCCCGCGCGCGCTGGCGCAGCCCCACGTGATCTTCATCGACAACGTTCTCGGCACCTACTTCCGGCCCGAGAGCGGAATCCGAACGATCGTCGGCGTACCGTGCCAGGAGTGGGACCTCGATCCAGACGCGCCGATGGTGCTGGCGCCGGACGCGCCGAGCGTCGGCGCCCAGATGTTGACGCACCGGATCCCGGCCATGGAAGGCGCCACGCTCGCGCGTGGCTACCGCGCCGTCGATTGCTATAGCCGCGACCGACACGCGATCCTCGGACGCGTGGACGGCATCGACGGCCTCTATCTCGCGACCGCGTTCAGCGGCTCGGGCTTCAAGATCGCGCCCGCCGTGGGCGTGTGCATGGCCGAGCTGATCGTGGACGGCCGGGCGAAGACGGTCGACATCGACGCGTTCAGTCTCCGGCGATTCGCCGAGGGGAGATCACCCGAGGGACCGTATCCGTACGCGATCCGGCGCGACCACAGCGACCGTTGACTTGCTCGTGACCTCCGACTATTTTGGCTGAGCGACGAGGAGGGTTCCCATGTTCAAGCGGACGATAACTTCCGAAAAAGAGCTGCGCGATCTCATGGGCACGCCGAGCGAACGGGCGATCAAGAAGGAATCGCCCTTCATCGACGCGCCGAGCCGGGAGTTCATCGCCCGCGCACCGTTTCTCCTGCTGGCCACGTCCGACGCCACGGGCCGCTGCGACGTCTCGCCCAAGGGCGACGCGCCCGGCTTCGTGCGTGTGCTCGACGAGCGGCATCTCGTGATCCCCGATCGTCCGGGCAACAAGCGCCTCGACGGGTTGCGTAACCTCATCGACAATCCGCACGTCGGCCTGATCTTCCTGATCCCCGGGCGCGAGGAAACGTTGCGCGTGAACGGGCGTGCCTCCATCGTGCGCGACGAGGACGTGCTGGACTCGCTCGCTGCGAAGGGCAAGCGGCCACTCGTCGCCATCGGCGTCCAGGTCGAGGAATGTTTCCTGCACTGTCCCAAGGCGTTTCGGCGCTCCCAGCTCTGGGAGCCCGAGGCGTGGCCGGACCGCTCCGTTCTGCCGTCGATGGCGTGCGTGCTCTACGACAAGCTTCAGCCGGAAGGTAAGAGCCTCGAGGATTACGTGCGGGAGAGCGAGGAAGGCATCCAGAAGACGCTGTACTAGGGAACTCCCGCCCGAAGTTCGGGGCATCACCCCGTAGGTCCCGCGCACGGTCGGCGTAACGATCAGGCTTTGATGACTACCACGCCGCCCGTCCTCCTGTTGGAGTTCAACGAGCTGTCGCCGCGTCTCATGGATCAGTTCATGGCTGCGGGCCAGCTGCCGAATTTCAAGATCCTGCACGACGAATCAGAGATCTACGTGACGGAAGCCGTCGAGAAGTACCCCTATCTCGAGCCATGGATCCAGTGGATCACGGTCCACTGCGGTCTCAACTACGACGAGCACGGTGTCTACCGGCTCGGCGACGGCCTCCAGCTCGACAAGCCGTGCATTTGGGATCTGCTCTCGAAGCACGAGCTTCGGGTCTGGCTCTGCGGCAGCATGAATATCAAGTACGACGCGCCGATCAACGGCTACGTCCTCCCCGATCCGTGGACCTCGAACGTGCGGCCGTTCCCGGAAGCCCTGATGCCTTACCATCGCTTCGTCCAGGCCCACGTTCAGGAATACACGAATGACCGCGTGCCGCTCAGCCGGGCGGACTACGTCAAATTCCTGCGGTTCATGCTGGGCCACGGTCTTTCGGCGTCGACCGCCGGAGCGATCGCGAAGCAGCTCCTGTCCGAGCGGAGCGGCCGGTATCGGTGGCGACGGGCGGCGATCATGGATCGACTCCAGTTCGACCTGTTCCGGGCAGTCTATCGGCGCCTCCGGCCGCATTTCTCGACGTTCTTCCTCAACAGCACGGCCCATCTGCAGCACATGTACTGGCGCAACCTGGAGCCCGAAGCGTTCACGCTCAAGCCGCGCGCGGAAGAGCAGGGCGAGCTTGCCAGCGCCATCCTCTTCGGTTACCAGACGATGGACCGGCTCGTCGCCGAGTTCCGGCGACTCGTCGGCGAGGACGGCACGATCATCTTCTGTACCGCTCTGAGCCAGCAGCCATGTGTCGTGTACGAAGAGCAGGGCGGCAAGGTGCCGTACCGCCCGCGATCGTTCGATACCCTGATCGACTTCGCGGGAGTCACCTCGCGCTACCGGGTCTCGCCGGTCATGTCCGAGCAGTTCCGCGTGTACTGCGAGGACGAGTCGGATGCCGCCGACGCGGCCAAGCGCCTGCTGGCGTTGCGCGTCGATGGCCGAGTCGCGCTGAACGTTCGTCAGGAGGGCGAGTCGGTCTTCGTGGGTTGCGACACACTCTGGGAGCTACCGGACGACACGATGCTGACGGTGGCGGACTCGGATCGTCAAGGGCCCTTCTTCGGCATGTTCTACCGCATCACGGGGCTCGTCATTGCGCCGACGATTCTCGACATCGGATCCACGAGGACCGCGTGCCGCTGACCGTCATTGCGCCGACGATTCTCGAGATGCTCGGAATCCCCCCGCCGGAGTTCATGCGCGGCGCGGCCTAGCTCCCGAATCGTTCAGAGCTCGGCCGGTGGTTGGGGTGGACATCGACGCGACTTCCGGTTATTCATTGTCGACGTGACCCCGAGTCGATTCGCCGAGGCGCGCTGCCACGCGCCGGCCATCCAGAGGACCCTCGACTGAGCCGACGCTACCGTATCGGTATCGACGTCGGCGGTACCTTCACCGACCTGGTCGCGGTCGACGAGCGGGGCTCTCTCGCCATCGCCAAGTGCGCCTCGACGCCGCCAGACCCGTCGCTGGGCCTGATCGACGGCCTCGGGCTCCTCGCCGCCGAGGTCGGCACGGACCTGCACGGGCTCCTCGAGCAGACCGAGTCGATCGTGCACGGCACCACGGTCGCGACCAACGCGCTGCTGGAGCGCAAGGGCGCGAAAGTCGGTCTACTGACGACCGAGGGCCACCGCGACGTCATCGAGATGCGCGAAGGCCTGAAGGACGACCGCTACAACCTGCGCATGCCGCCTCCGGTGCCGCTCGTCCCGCGCGCTCGCCGGCTGGGCGTGCGGGAGCGCCTGCGCTTCGACGGCGCCGTCGCGATCCCGCTGAGCGCGCGCTCGCTCCAGGCGTCGATCGCGGCTCTGGCGAAGGCCCGCGTGGACGCGGTCGCCGTCTGCTATCTGCACTCATACCGCAACGATCGGCACGAGAAGCTGACCGGGCGTGCGGTGGCGCGCCGCCTGCCGGGCGCGTACATCTCGCTCTCGTCCGAGGTACTGCCGCAGATCAAGGAATACGAGCGCGTCTGGACGACGGTGGTGAACGCGTACGTCGGACCGGCGCTCGCGAGCTATCTGACGAATCTCGCGGCGCGCCTCGCGAGCCACGGCTATCGCGGCGACGTCCTGATCATGCAGTCTCACGGCGGCGTGGCGCCGGTGCGCGAATCGACGCGCCTGGCGGCGGGGGCCGTGCTGTCGGGGCCGGCCGGCGGTGTTGCCGCCGGGCGCTACTGCGCACGGCTTCTCGACGAGCCGAACCTGATCACGTTCGACATGGGCGGCACGTCGACCGACATCGCGCTCCTCCAGGGTGGCGAGCCGCAGCTCACCGGAGAAAAGACGATCGGCGTCGCGAAGGTCGCGCTGCCGGCCATCGACATCCACACGCTCGGCGCGGGCGGCGGCTCGGTCGCCTCGGTGGACGCGGGCGGGATTCTCCACGTCGGGCCCGAGAGCGCCGGCGCGCAGCCGGGCCCGGCCTGCTACGGCAAGGGCGGCACCCGCGCGACGGTGACCGACGCGAACCTGGTGCTCGGCTTCCTCGATCCCGCGAACTTCCTCGGCGGTCGTATCGCGCTCGACACTCGCGCCGCCCGAACCGCCGTCGAGGCGGTTGCCCGCGACCTCGGCACGACGGCGCTGCGCGCGGCCGAAGGAATCTCGCGCGTCGTCAACACGAACATGGCGGAGGGGATCAAGATCGTCTCGGTCCGTCGTGGCGTGGACCCGCGCCGGTTCGCGCTGGTCTCGTTCGGCGGCGCCGCCGGGCTGCACGTCACCGAGGTGGCGCGCCTCCTCGAGATTCATCGGGTCGTCGTGCCCTCGGTGGCCGCGGTGCTCTCGGCGTGGGGCATGCTGGCGACGGATCTGCGCTACGAGCTCGTGCGCTCCCACGTGAGCGAAGTGGGGCGGATGACGGCGGCGGGCCTGCGAAAGCTCTTCGCGACGCTCGAGCGCGAAGGCCGCAAGCGGCTCACGAGCTTCGACGGGCCGGTCACGGTGCGCCGCGCGCTCGACATGCGCTACGGCGAGCAGATCTTCGAGATCCAGGTGGACCTCGACGGGGTCGATCTCCAGGCCGGCGACCTCCTGGACCAGGCTGCCGAGCGCTTCCACCGGCGTCACGAAGAGCTCTACGCCTACAGTGCGGCGGGGCAGGAGGTCGTCATCGTCAATGCGCGCGTCGCGGTCGTCGGCGCGCTGCCGGTGCTGCCCGCCGGCGCCGGTGCGATCGGTCGAAGCGCCGCCGCGCCTTCCGCGCGGCGTCGCGTCTGGCTGGGCGACTGGGTCGAGGTGCCGCTCTACCGCATGGAGACTCTGGCGGCCGGGCTCGAGGTCAAGGGCCCGGCGATCTTCGAGTCGGCGACGACGACGGTGCTCGTGCGAGAGTCCGAGCGGGTGACCGTCACGCCGCACGGCTGGCTCGACATTCGGCTCAGCTGATCGCGTGACTTCGAATCTGCGCCACAACCTGGCGGCGCTCGGCGCCGACTACGCACTCTTCGTCGTGGGGCTCGCGTTCGCGTCGCAGTCCACGATCCTGCCGGCCTTCGCGGCGTATCTCGGCGCGCCCAACGTCGTCATCGGCGCGATCCCCGCGGTGATGACGCTCGGCTGGTTCATGCCGTCGCTGTTCGCCGCCGGTCATACCGAGACGCTCCAGCAGAAGTTGCCGTTCGTCGTGCGGCACACGGTCTGGGAGCGGGCCCCCTTCGTCGTGCTGGCGCTCGCCGCCTTCTTCCTCGCCGACCGCGCTCCGGCGCTGACGCTCGGCGTCATGCTCCTGGTGCTGCTGGTCGTCACCGGTGTCGGCGGCGTGCTCATGCCGGCCTGGATGGACGTGATCGGCCGCGTGATCCCGATGACCCTGCGTGGACGCTTCTTTGGATTCGCGAACCTCGCGGCCAGCGCCGGCGGGCTGGCGGCCAGCGTCGTGACCGCCAGTATCCTGGCGACGGTCCCGGCGCCGGCCAGCTACGGTCTGTGCTTCGTCGGCGCGTCGGTGTGCCTCGCGCTCTCGTTCGCCGCGCTCGTCGTCGTCCGCGAGCCGGCCTCGACCTCGTCGGCTCCGGCGGTGCCGCTCCGCGAATACCTCGCCCGGATCCCGGCGCTGCTCGGCCGCGATCCGAATCTGGCGTGGTATCTCACGGCCCGGGCGTTCGGGGTGGTCGGTTCGATCGGCGGCGGCTTCTACACGGTGTACGCGCTCCGGACGTGGGACGCTCCGGCCGCGCAGGCCGGGGTCTTCACCACCTTG
>WNFK01214272.1_pt1 | contig 24222 bp, 21 predicted proteins | sample 5400281 | NCBI WGS metagenome assembly WNFK01 (sample SAMN13153350, study PRJNA577476) | soil metagenome | isolation source: 20 cm soil on Douglas fir-dominated hillslope | place: USA:California | collected 2013-09-17
CCCGCCTCGCCGCGCCTGGCCCAGGGCGCCCCGCCGAAGCAGTGTCCGAATTGCATGACGCTGAACGCGGCGACGTTCAAGTTCTGCGCGCCGCAGCGGGGGCAGTCCATCCCAGGGTTCTATGATGCTGCCCGAAGAAGGGTCAAGCAGGCGGACACGGTAGGCTTTTTCGGCGTTGGAGAAACCGCCTCACCTGTGCCATCGTCCCTCGCTCGGAGGCCGGTTGCCGGGGAACGATCCCAGCGGAGCTCACTGCCCGCGCTGTGCCCGCCCGCTGCCGCCGGGAGCCGCCAAGGTCTGCGTCTACTGCGGTGCCGCGCTCGTCCCCGATCCGCGGATCGGCCAGGTGGTGGCCGGCCGGTTCAAGGTCGAGGAGCTGATCGGCCAGGGCGGAATGGGCAAGGTCTTCAGGGCCCGGCATCTCGCCCTGGACCGCAACGTCTGCCTGAAGATGCTCAAGCCCTCCGTGCTCGAGGACCCCACGGTGATCGGGAGGTTCGAGCGGGAGGCGATGGCGGCGAGCCGCCTCAACCATCCGAACAGCATCCAGGTGCTGGACTTCGGCCGGAACGAAGCCGACGGAGCGCTGTATCTCGCGATGGAGTACGTGCAGGGCAAGGATCTCCGGGCGGTGCTGCGCGACGACTGGCCGCTGCCCGAGAAGCGCCTCTGCCACATCATGGCCCAGGTGCTGGCCGCGCTGGGCGAAGCGCACGCCCACAACGTCATCCACCGGGACCTGAAGCCCGAAAACATCATGGTGGAGCAGCGCCGCAACCAGCCGGACTTCGTCCGCGTACTCGACTTCGGCATCGCCCGGATCCTGGACAGCGATCTGCCCCGGTTGACCAAGGCCGACGTGGTCTGCGGGACCCCGCAGTACATGGCGCCGGAGCAAGCCACCGGCGGACAGCTCGACGCCCGGTGCGATCTCTATGCGGTGGGCATCATCTTCTACCAGATGGTCACCGGGCAGGTTCCGTTCGACGGGCCGAGCAGCATGGACGTGCTGACCCGCCAGGTCCAGGAGGCCCCGGTCCCGCCGCGCAAGCGGCAGCCCAAGGCGCTCATCTCGGCGGGGCTGGAGTCGCTGATCCTGCGGGTGCTGTCGAAGGACCCCGCGCGGCGCCCCCAGTCGGCCGAGGAGTTCCGCCAGCTCGTGATCGCCGTCCAGAACGGCGCCGACCTGGCCACGGTCCGGGCGGACCCTCCCGTCTCGCCGGCCGCGCCTCCCTCTCCGTCGCGCAAGCCCCTGCCGGCCCGCCGCGATCCTTCGCCGGCGAGGGCCGCCGCTCCCGCGCGGCGCATCCGCCCGCTCGCGATCGCCGGCGCCGCGGTGCTGGCGGTGATCGCCGGATTTGCGCTGATGCGCGGGTCGGCGGCGCCGGCCGCCGCGCCCTCGATCGCCCTCTCGTCGCCGGCGCCGGTGCGGGACCCGTCCCGCGCCGCCGACCTGGTGCGCAGGTCGGTCGATTCCGAGGCGGCGAACGATCTGTCCGCGGCGCGCGACGATCTCCTGCAAGCGATCGAGGCCGACCCGGACAACGCGGAGGCGCACTACCGGCTGGGCGCGCTGCTCTTGCGCTCACAGCCCGATCGGGCCCTGACGGAGTACCAGGCGGCGAAGCGGCTCGACGCCGCCAAATACGGCGAGGCGGTGGACGCGGTGCTGAAGGCAGCGCCGGTCAATTGAGCGAGCTTGTGATGGCGATCACGACACCAGCCCCTGCCCGAATCCGGCCACCAAAACCAGGACGGGCACGAGCACGCCTCAACTGACCTCGAGCCGCAGCTGCTGCTCGCCGACGCGGACCACGTCGCCGGCCTGCAGCTCCACGGGCTGCTGCGGGCGGACGCGCAGGAAGATCCCGGAGGGAGCCTGTCCCAGGTCGGCGACGCTGGCGGACCCATCGTCGGCGATGCGGACCTCGGCGTGCTTCGCCCCGAGGAGCGCGTCTCCCGGGAAGTTCATGTCACAGCCGGTCCGGCCGATGGCGAGGGTTCCCGCCCGGTGGCAGGTGCGCCCGGTCTTGGCTCCGGCCAGCACCTCGGTCACCCGCACCACCGGACCTTCGGGGCGCGAGCCGCCGAGAAGGGGCGGGTCGCCCTCCATCCGCGGCGGCAGCTCGATGGACCCCTCGTACCGCAGCAGCCGCTCGCCGGCGACGAAGAGGTCGCCGGGCTCCAGGGCCGCCGACTCCTTCACCTTCACGTAGACGCCGTTGGCGCTTCCTTCGTCGCGCAGGAGCAGCCGGTCCTCCACGAAGGTGATGGTGGCGGCGTGGGGAGCCACGAACGCATCCTCGCCCAGGCCGATGTGGGCCGCGGACCCGCCCAGGCTGTTCTCCACGTGCGCGAGCGGGAAGGGCGTGCCCTGCCCGGCGCTGGTCTCCAGGACCAGCCGGGCGGCGAACGGCGGGGGTTGCTCCTCCGGAACCGACTCGGCCACCTGCTCGGCCGGGAACACCTCCTCGATCGCGACCGGAGGGCTCTCCATGGTCGCGTCCTCGTACGTTTCCGCGGCCAGCTCGGCGTCGACGTGGATGGAGGGCGGAGGCGGGGCGGGGGCCTTCTTCGCGAACGGAGTGCCGCAGTCGAAGCAGAACTTGGCGGCGGGCGGGTTCAGGGCTCCGCAGTTTCCGCACGGCTTGTCGGCGGGGAGGGGCACCGAAAGTACTGGTTCCGGCTGCCTCGCGCGATCGGAAGGCGGAGGCGCCGGGGGAGGACGGCGCGCAGGCGTCACCGCGCCCGTCACCGCGCCTCCCAGAGGCACCGGAACGGCGACGCGGGCGCGCCCGGTCGAGGGCAGGGGAGGCGCCATGCCCGGAATCGCGAATGGCTCCGGCGGGGTCTTGTCCTGGGGAGATCCGTTTCCCGAGCTCGCCAGGGTGAGGCCAGCCTCCTCGGCTTCCTCGTCGGAGATCGCCAGCGCCCGCAGCTCCTGGGACATCGTATCCGGCGTCTGGGAGGGGGGAGTGAACGCCTCCGGGGGCGTCTTGTCGGCCGCCCGCTCCTGCGCGCCGGGGCCGAGCGGCGCTCCACAGTTGCTGCAGGACTTCACCCCGGGCACGTTGTAGGCCTCGCAGCGGCCGCAGACCTCGCCGAGCGACCCCGGCCCGGCCTCGAACTCGACCGGCGCCGCCTCGTCCCGCAGCGGCGCCCGGCACCGCTTGCACTCGGAAGCAACGTCCTCGTTCTCCTTGCCGCACGCCGGACAGGTAACCATGGGTGCGCGAGCATACGAGTCGCCCGGCGCATGGGTCAATCTGCGGACAACAGAGGGCGAATCACCCGCTGGCACAGCGCGTCGAGGCGCGTTAGTGGAGGTTTGCTGGCGGATTTGTCACGGGGTACGCTGCCTGCGGCGCTGATGATTCGGCTGAATGACATCCTGGAAAAGGTCAGTGCGTACCACTCGGACGCAGATCTGGACCTCATCAAGAAGGCCTACGTCTACTCCGCCAAGGTGCACCAGGGGCAGATCCGGAAGTCAGGCGAGCCCTACCTCGTCCACCCGCTGGAAGTGGCAGGGCTGCTGGCCGACCTGAAGCTGGACGAGGCCAGCATCGTCTCCGGCCTCCTGCACGACACAATCGAGGACACCCTCGCCAAGCCGGAGGAGATCCGCGAGCTGTTCGGCCAGGAGGTGCTCGACCTGGTCGAGGGCGTCACCAAGCTGGGCACCTTCCAGTCCTCCCAGGCCGTCAGCGTCGAGGAGAAGCAGGCGGAGAACTTCCGCAAGATGCTGGTGGCGATGGCCAAGGACATCCGGGTCATCCTGGTCAAGCTCGCCGACCGCACGCACAACATGCGCACCCTGGAGCACATGCGTCCGGAGGCGCAGCAGCGCATCGCCCAGGAGACGCTGGACATCTATGCCCCGCTGGCGAACCGGCTGGGGATCCAGTGGGTGAAGATCGAGCTCGAGGACCTGGCCTTCAAGTACCTGAAGCCGGCCGAGTACGCCGACGTCGAGACCCAGCTCGCCCAGAGCCAGAAGGATCGGCAGAAGTTCATCGCCGAGGTGGTCGAGCTGCTCAAGACCAAGCTGGAGGAGGCGGGGCTCGAGGCCGAGGTCCACGGCCGCCCCAAGCACGTCTACAGCATCTGGAAGAAGATGAGGAAGAACGGTCTCTCCTCGGTCACCCAGCTCCACGACGTGGTCGCCTTCCGGCTCCTCCTCAAGACGGTGCCCGCCTGCTACGAGGCCCTGGGCCTGATCCACTCGCTCTGGAAGCCGGTCCCGGGACGCTTCAAGGACTACATCGCGATCCCCAAGCCGAACATGTACCAGTCGCTGCACACCACGGTGATCGGCCCCACCGGCGAGCGCATCGAGATCCAGATGCGCACCGAGGAGATGCACAAGATCGCCGAGGAGGGCATCGCGGCCCACTGGGCGTACAAGGAGGGCAAGACCGGCGGGAAGGACCAGCAGAAGTTCGCCTGGCTGCGGCAGCTGATGGAGTGGCAGCAGGATCTCAAGGACCCGCGCGAGTTCCTGGAGACGGTCAAGGTGGACCTCTTCCAGGACGAGGTCTTCGTCTTCACTCCCAAGGGGGACGTGAAGAGCCTGCCCCTGGGGTCGACGCCGGTCGACCTGGCCTACGCCGTCCACTCGGAGGTCGGCGCGCACTGCGTGGGCGCCAAGGTAAACGGCAAGATGGTCCCGCTCCGCTACAAGCTGAAGAACGGCGACAGCGTGGAGATCCTCACCAGTCCGAACGCCCGCCCCAACAAGGACTGGCTCAGCTTCGTCAAGACCAGCCGGGCGCAAGCGAAGATCCGCAGCTTCATCAAGATTCAGCAGCGGGAGCGCAGCATCGACATCGGGCGCGATCTTCTGGAGCGGGAGTTCAAGCGGTTCGACCTCAACTTCACGAAGATCGCCAAGAGCTCCGACTTCCTCAAGGCCGCCAACGACATGGGGCACTCGCGCCCGGACGACCTGGTCAGCGCGGTCGGCTACGGGAAGCTCTCGCCCACAAACGTGCTGCACAAGCTCTTCCCGCACGACAAGCTCAAGCCGGCGGACCAGATCACCGGCAACGCCAATGGCACCCCCAGCGCGCTCACCCAGCTCTTCCGCCGCGTCGCCCAGCGCACGCGCACCTCCGGCGGGGTGCGGATCGGCGGGGTCGACGACGTGCTGGTGCGGTACGGCAAGTGCTGCGCGCCGGTCCCCGGGGACCCAATCGTGGGCTTCATCACCCGGGGCCGGGGCGTCACCGTCCACGTGCAGGGGTGCCGCAAGGCGATGGAGACCGATCCCGAGCGGCGCGTGGAGGTCGCCTGGGACGTGCACGGCGAGTTCAAGCGGGTGGTGAACCTGCGCGTGATGAGCGACGACCGCAAGGGTCTTTTGGCGCGCATGAGCGAGACGTTCGCGGAGGTGGGCGTCAACATCGTTCAGGCGAACGCCCGCGCCAACGGCGACGGCGCGGTCAGCACGTTCGAAGTGGAGATCGCCGACGTGAAGCAGCTCAACGACGTGCTACGCGCCATCGGGCAGATCCCCGGGGTGCATTCGGTGGAGCGCGTATGAGGCGGACGCTTCTGCTCCTGCTGCTCGCGGCCGGCTGCGCGCACGCCATCAAGGACATATCCGATTGCGACAAGGTCGCCGGCGAGAAGCGACTCGAGTGCGGAGTCTGCACCGCTGTGTGCGGGTGAAGTGAACGGCCTTGACTGGGTCGTCGCCACGGCGTAGTTGCGCGCGCCATGGCGAACGCAATCGTCTCCACCGACAAAGCCCCCAAGGCCATCGGCCCGTACTCGCAGGCGGTGATCTCGGGAGAGCTGATCTTCACCAGCGGCCAGATCCCGCTCGACCCCTCCACGCAGCAGATGGTCCAGGGCGACATCCGCGTTCAGACCGAGCGGGTGATGGACAACCTCGCCGCCGTGCTCGACGCCGCCGGAGCGGGCTTCGAGAACGTGGTCAAGGCGACGATCTTCGTGGTGGACCTCGGTGACTTCGCCACCGTCAACGAGATCTACGGGAAGAGGTTCCCGCGCAGCCCGCCGGCGCGGAGCACCGTCCAGGTCGCCGCGCTCCCAAAGGGAGCCCGGGTCGAGATCGAGCTGATCGCGCGCCGCTGACCTCCGCAGGTTATGGTGGGACAATGCGCACATCTGCCCTGCTCCTGACCTTCGCATGCGCCTGCGGCCGTTCGGGCCCGTCGCAGCCCCTTCGGGTCAGCATGATCCCGACGACCGACCCCGGCAGGGCGACGCGCGAGATGCAGCCGCTGGTCGATTACCTCTCCAAGAAGACCTCCACGCCGGTGCAGATCACCGTGCCCACCAACTACGCGGCGGTGGTCGAGGCGCTGGTCAACGACCAGGTCGACGTCGCGCACCTGGGCGGCTTCACCTACGTCCAGGCCTCGAAGCGGGCTGGCGTGAAGCCGCTCGCGCAGCGCGACCGCGACCGGAACTTCCACAGCCTCTTCGTCACGCAGCCCGGCTCGCCCATCCAGTCGCTCGCCGATCTCAAGGGTCATTCGTTCGCGTTCGGCGACGTGAACTCGACCTCTGGCCACCTGATGCCCGAGTACTTCATGCGCGAGAACAAGGTCGACCCGGAGGTGATCGCGAAGGCGCTCTACACCGGCGGGCACGACGCGACGCTGCTCGCGATCGCCAACGGCAAGGTGGACGCCGGAGCGCTCGACGAGGCCGTGTTCCAGCGGATGACGTCGCAGGGCAAGGTGGACCCGGCCAAGGTGCGCGTGTTCTGGACCACGCCGCCGTTCTTCGACTACGTCTGGGTGGCGCGCAAGGGGTTGGACGCGAAGACCGCCGCCGCGGTGAAGGAGGCGTTCCTCCTGCTGGATCCCGCCGAGCCGCAGCAGAAGCAGATCCTCGAGTCGCTCTCGGCGAGCAAGTACGTCCCCGCGAACGACGGCGACTACGACAAGCTGCGCCAGGCCGCGACCCAGGCTGGCCTGCTGAAATGAGCTTCGACCTGCAGGGCGTCCGCGCCGTCTATGCGGGGCGCGGAGGGCCCGTGCAGGCGCTCGACGGGGTGACGCTCCGCATCGGCGTCGGGGAGCGGGTGGCGGTGCTCGGGCCCTCCGGCGCGGGCAAGTCCACCTTGCTGCGGATCCTCAACGCCACGTTGCGGCCGACCTCCGGGACCGTGCGCATCCACGGACGCGACACGGCCATGCTTCGGGGGCGCGACCTGCGGCGGCTGCGGCGCGGGATCGGGACCATCTTCCAGCACCCGTCGCTGGTTCCTCCGCTCAGCGCCCTGCAGAACGCCCTCTGCGGCCGCGTCGCGGCCTGGTCCCTGCTCCGCTCGGTGCGCGCGCTCGTGGCCCCCCATCCGGATGACGTCCGCCTGGGCAACGCAGCGCTTTCGACGGTGGGGCTGATGGAGCGCGCCGGGTCGCGCGCGGACGAGCTCTCCGGCGGCCAGCAGCAGCGGGTGGCCATCGCCCGGGTGCTGGTGCAGGACCCCGAGGTGGTGCTGGCGGACGAGCCGTTCGCCTCGCTGGATCCCGGGCTCACCGTCCAGCTGGCCGATCTGCTCGGCCGGATCTGCGAGAAGCGGACGCTGGTCGCCATGCTCCACGACGTCCAGCTGGCGATGGAGCGCTTCCCTCGGATCATCGGGTTGCGCGCGGGGCGCGTCCTCTTCGATCTGCCCCCGCGCGACGTCACGGCCGTGCGGCTGCAGGAGCTCTACGCGCGGGAGGCCGCCGGGTGAGGCGTGCCCTCCTGGGCGCTTTGGCCGGCGTCGCGTTCATCCTTTGCTGGAGAGGCGCGGACGTCCGCCCCTCGGCCCTGGTCGATCCGGCGAACGTCCGGGCGGTCGGGGCGTTCGCGCGCGGGCTCCTTCCGCCAGACCTTTCGCCCGGTTTCTTGCGCGTCGTCGGCGAGGCCACCGTTCGAACCTTGGGGATCTCGATCGCCGGCACGGTCCTCTCCTGCATCCTCGGACTCGCGCTGGGGGTCCTCGGCACCGCAAGCCTCTGGCGGAGGGGGCCCTTGGTCGACGCGGACGGGGCGGGAATCGGCAGCGCGCTGAGCGCGGGTGCAAAGGGGCTCGCGCGGTTCTTCCGCGCGGTGCCGGACCTGGTCTGGGCGCTTCTCTTCGTGGTCGGGTTCGGCCTGGGGCCGCTTCCCGGAACGCTCGCGCTCGCCGTCAGCTATGCCGGCGTCCTGGGCCGCGTCTACGCCGATCTCTTCGAGGCCGTCCCGCCGGGGCCGGTGCTGGCCGTGCACGCCGCCGGCGCGTCGCGGCTTCAAGTCTTCGCCGCGGCGATCTGGCCGCAGGCGGCCGGATCGGTGACCGCCTACACGCTCTACAGCTTCGAGTGCTGCGTGCGCTCCGCGGCGGTGCTGGGCTTCGTCGGCGCGGGAGGGATCGGCGCCGAGATCAACCTGTCGATGCGGCTGTTCGAGTACGGCCAGGTCACCACGCTCCTGGCCGCGTTCGTCCTGCTGGTGCTCTGCTCCGACGCGGCCAGCCGGGCACTGCGCGGGCGCTTCCGGCGGAGCGCCGTGCACGGCAGCGGGATGCTGCGGGACGCGGTGGAGCTGAGGCCCTTGCGCCGCGGCCAGGCGATTCTCTGGGCCGCAATCCTGGTGGTCGCGTTCTGGCAAGCCGGATCCGGCGCGCTGCTCGCCCCGGGCGCAATCCCGCACCTGGCCCGATTCGCCGCTCAGCTCTTCCCGCCCGAGCTCTCGCCTTCGTTCCTGGCCTCCATCGCCATCCCGCTCGGGCAGACGGTCGCGATCTCGGTGATCGGGACCGCGCTGGGCATCGTCCTGGGCGGCGCGCTCGCCCTGCCGGCCACGGCCTCGCTGATGTTCGATCGCGAGGCCTCACTCCGGCCCGTCCGCGCCGCGCTCTACGGGATCGCGCGCCTGACGCTGGCGCTGCTGCGCTCGATTCCGGAGCTGGTCTGGGTGCTGCTCTGCATCCTCGCGGTGGGGCTCGGGCCGTTCGCCGGCGTGATCGCGCTCGGGCTCCACACCGCCGGAGTCCTCGGGAAGCTCTACGCGGAGTCGCTCGAGGAAGTCCCCCCGGACGCGGTCGAGGAGCTGCGCGGCATCGGCGCTTCCGGCCTGCAGCGCGTGCTCTGGGGAGCCTGGCCGCAGGCAAAGGAGACCCTCGCCAGCTACACGCTCCTGCGCTGGGAGCACAACCTGCGCGCGTCCACGGTGGTGGGGCTGCTGGGCGGGGGAGGGCTGGGTCTCGCCCTGTACAACGCCGTCCAGCTCGGGTTCTACGATCGGGCATCGACGCTGGTGATCGTCGTGTTCCTGCTGGTCTCCGTGACCGACGCGCTCGCGCACCGGCTGCGGAAGAAGCCGTCGGCGGAGGCCGCGCTGGACAGCGCGCTCACGCTGGTGGCGGAGGCGGGGTGAGGGAAGCATCCCCGTCAAAAAGTAGCCGCAAAGCCGCGCCGTGGGCGGCAGCGGTCAATGGAGGAAGTCGCCGGTGAAGTCGCCGTCGTCCGGCAATGGGCGCCGCCCCGAGAAGCCCGTGTCCAACTCGTGGAAGTAGCCGACGCGATCCTCGCCGTACTTCCAGCAGAGGTAGACGGTGCGGCCGTGTAGCTTGCTGCGGAAGTCCACCAGGCCGTCCGCGGCCTTCACCTCCACGCCCAGCTCGGCGACCTCGTGGAGGATGTCGCGAAGCTTGTCGATGATCCGGACGGCGCGCGACTGCAGACGTTGGACGGGCTGGGGAGCGGACGGGTCGACCGCGACGTCGGGTCCGTCGATCCCGCTGCCGGCCTCCTGGAGCTGCTGCTGGATCCCCATCAGCTCGTCGCGCAGCTGACGCGCGCGGGTGAACTCCTCGTTCAGGGTGCCCAGGAGCGCGTTTGCCTCGCGCAGGGAAAACAACCGGGTGGGCAGGGGAACGTCCACCGGCGCACCCTACAAAATGCAGGCTCGGACGGGAAGCTCTCCGTCCAACTCTGGTTCCGGGACAGCAGCGGCGACTTCGCGGATGCGATAGTTTGGCGGCGTGCTGTTGCGCGAGCTGACCGGCGAGGCGCGGACCGCTTACTTCCGCGGCATCCATCCGATCTGGGGCGGCGGGCTCTCCGAGGAGCGCTTCCACCTCTTCCAGGACCGCCTGGCGGACGCGGCGGAAGCCAGGGATCGCTACCGGCTGCTCGGCTGGTTCGTGGAGGGCGCGTTCACGTCCGGCATGAAGGCCTACGACCTGAAGGGCACCTTCGCGGGCAAGCCCCTTCGCCTGCTGGGCGTGGGCGCGGTCTTCACGCCGCCCGAGCTGCGCCGGCGCGGCCATGCCGCCGCGATGCTCCGGGCGGTGATGGAGGAGTGGTCTTCGCAGGGAGCCCACGCCGCGGTGCTCTTCTCCGACATCAGCGCGCACTATTACGAGCGCCTCGGGTTTCGCGTGCTGGAGAGCCGCGAGTGCACGGTGGACGCCTCCGAGCTTCCCCGTCCGTCCGGCGACGTCCGGCCCGCGCTGGCGGGGGACGAGCTCCTCATGACCCGCCTCTTCGCGGCCGCCCGCGGAGAGCGGCAGCGCTTCGCGCTGGGCCGCGACGGCTGGACCCTGCGCTTCCAGCTCCGCCGCCTGCGCGAGCTGGCGCGGGCGCGCGGCGTTGGGGAGCCGGAATGGGGGCTGATCGCCGAGGGAAGTTTCGGCGAGGGCGCGGCGATGCTGCGCTTCGGGCGGGACACGTTGGACGTGCTCGACGCGGGCTGGACCAGCGAGACCGCGCGGGACTGCGTGCTGGGCGGCTTGCGCGATACGCTGCAGCGCGTCGGGCGAAGCAGGGTGCGCTTGTGGCCGGCGGCGCAGCTCGACGGGCTGTTCGCGGCGCCGGAGAGGAACACGGCGCTGGCGATGATCGCGCCGCTCGATCGGGGGGCGGGGCTGCCGGAGAGGGGGGCGCCGGCGGAGCTGGCGCTCCTCGATCACATCTGACAGCGCCTGCCTGACTGAAAAGCTAAGCCGCGCCCTTCGCGACCTGCTCCTGCCACCACCGCTGCCCGCTCTCCGGCAATAGATAGATCGGATCGTAAAACTCGTACTTCCGCGACAGCGCGTCGGGCACGTCGTCCTCGATCCCCGTCCGGTAGTTCTTGGACCAGTACGAGATCCCCCGCTCGCGGTCGTACTCCGCCACCTGGTGCACCCAGCGCTTCCCGACATAGGGCACGTCGCAGACGATCCGGGGCGTCGCGAACCCGGGCAGATACCCCATGATCTCGTGCTGGAGCTGCTGCGCCTCCGCCACCGACGTGCGCCAGTGCTCGGCGTTCGGGATCATGTCGCACATGTAGAAGTAGTACGGCAGCACGCGCGCGTGGTCCTGCAGCATGAAGCAGAGATCCAGCAGGTCCTCCTGCGTATCGTTCACCCCGCGCAGCAGCACTCCCTGGTTGCGCACGTCGCGAAAGCCCATCGAGAGGAGCTTGGCCGCGGCCTTGCCCAGAAGCGGCGTGACCTGGTTCGCGTGGTTCACGTGCGTGTGCATGGAGAGGTTGACGCCGCGGGAGAACGCCTTCTCGGCCAGCCGGTTCATCCCCGAAAGGACGTCGTCCTGCAGGAAGTGCTGGGGAATGCCCATCAGCCCCTTGGAGGCCAGCCGCACGTCCTTGATGTTGGGCAGATCGAGCAGCCCGGAGACGAACGGCTCCAGCTGCTGGATGGGCATGTTCGCGATGTCCCCGCCCGACACCACCACGTCGCGGACGCTGGGCGTCGCCCGCAGGTAGTCGAGCATCTGCTGGTGGCGGTCCCATGCGCGTGCAGTGCCCGCAGTACTGCGGGCAGGTGGAGAGCATTTCCGCCAGCACCTTGGTGGGATAGCGGTGGGTGAGGCCCTCGACCTTCCACATCTCGGCCTCGTGGAGGCTGTCGCGCGAGGCCTTCGGATGGCTGGGCCAGTCGGTCCGCCGGTCGCTGAAGACGGGCAGCATATACCGGCGCAGCGGGTCCTCGAGCAGGTTCTGCTCGTCCATGGTGTTGATCATGTGCGGCGTGATCAGCATCGACATGGTGGCGCGCTCCTTGATGTCGCGCTCCAGGTCCGCCGCGATCTCGTCGGTCAGGGACTCGCCCAGCGCCTCCTTCAGCTCGGCGAGGTTCTTGACGGTGTTCTTGCGCTGCCAGGTGGCGTCCTCCCACTGGGCGCGCGTGACCTTGCGGTAGCCGGGCAGCCGGGTCCAGTCGGGCTCGACGAATTCCCGCGTGAGCGGGTACGGGAAGGGCTGCTCTGCCGTCCTCTTCTGGGTATGCCGCGCCGCCGGCTTGCTCAAGGATCGCCTCCGTCCGCGTGAGTACTCGCGCGGACGGGTCGGGTCAAGGCGGCTGCGCGGGCGGCCGGGCGCGGGTACACTGCCCTACGTGCTCCGCTTCAAGCTCGGCCCGTTCCCGGTCACCGTCTACCCCTGGTTCTTCCTGAGCGCGATCCTGCTCGGGGCGAACCAGGGATTCGGCTGGCAGATGCTGGCTTGGATCCTGGTGGTCTTCGTCAGCGTGCTGGTGCACGAGCTCGGGCACGCGGTGGTCGGGCTCCTCTACGGCGGGCGCCCGGAGATCCGGCTCGAGGCTTTCGGCGGTGTGACGTTTCCCCAGCTGCCGTCTCGCCCGAGCCCGGCCAAGCAGTTCGTCCTCTCCTTCGCGGGACCGATCGCGGGGTTGCTCCTGGGCGCCGCTGCTTACGGGTTCGTCAAGTGGCTCCCGCCCCAGCGCGGCTCGATCACGGCCTGGGTCATGGGTCAGGCCATGGCGGTCAGCGTGATCTGGGCCATCTTCAACCTGCTGCCCATCCTCCCGCTCGACGGCGGCAGCATGATGCTCTCGTTGATCGAGGGCGTACGGCGTCGGCCCTCGGTCGTGCTAGCCTCCTGGATCTCGGTCGTGGCGTCCATCGCGGTCGCGGGCATTTTCACTCTGCTATGGGGGCCAGATCCCTTCGCCTTGCTCTTCCTCGGTCTCTTCGCCTGGCAGAACTTCCAGCGCGCGCGCGCTGCCGCCGTTCAGGGGGCCGCCGCCCCGTCCGCGCCGCAGGAGGACCCGCTGGAGCGCGCGGACGTGGCAGCCGCGATGGAAGAGACCCGCACCGCTCTCTTGCGCCGGGACTACGAAGCCGCGCTCGCCGCCGCGGCGCGCTTGGACGGAGCAGGAGGGCCCTACCGCCAGGCCGCCGCTTTGCGGCTGCGCGCCGGCGTAGAGCTGGCCCGCGGCGACAACGAGTCCGCGGCGATGTTCGCCGGCCAGAGCTTCTCCATCTGGCAGAGCCCGGACGCGGCGGTGGTCGCGGCGCGCGCCAACCTGCGCGCGGGCGCGGAGGATCGCGCGCGGAACTGGCTGCGCCGCGCCCTGGAGGCGGGGGCCACGCCCGCCGCCGTGCGGGCGGATCCGGAGCTCGGCTCCATCGCCTGAAGGTCCTGGAGGTTTCGCGCACGGCTCAATCGCCTGCGACTTACATTTCCATTCATTGGTATTCATTGGAAAAATTGACCCTCCCCGGTCCGGCCTCGATAACGGAAGGAGCGCGCCTCCGAGGCGCGCCGGGGAGGGTGTTCGTGAATCTCGATCGCAAGCTTCTGGCCCTGGCTGCCGCCATCTCGATCTGCGCCTGCAACGGGACCACCTCGGGCAGCTCGGCCGGCAACCTCGTGGTGACGTCCGACCTGACCTCCCTGAACAACGACGGCAGTCTCGCGCACATCACGATCGCCGTCACCGACAGTGCGGGGCACCCGGCCACGGGGAACGTCACGGTCACCGCGTCGGGCGGCAAGCTGGCGGGCTCGGGCAACAGCAGCGTCAGCGTCGCGCTCGACCCCACCGGCCACGCGACTCTCACGTACTCCTGCGACTTCACGCTCGACCCCACGCACTGCGGGTCGGGTACCGTCACCGTGACCGCGGTCTGGTCCAGCGTCGCGAACGGGACGCACGTCACGCTCGTCGGTCCCTCCTCTCCCCCGGCGAGCGACGGCGGCTCGACGCCTCCTCCGACCGACGGGGGCCCGGTCGTCGGCGGCCCGGCCGGTCCGGCGGCCGCGGTGATCGAGACCGACGTCTCCCCGGCGGTCCTCGGAATCCAGGGCTCGGGCATCCAGGAGACCGGCGTGATGTCGTTCCTGGTCACCGACTCGGCGGGCCGGCCGGTCGCGAACGCTGCGGTGAATTTCTCACAGCGGCAGCCGACGCTGGTCACGCTCGGCAGGACGACCGGCGTCACGGGCGGCGACGGGACCGTGATCGTGGACTACACCTCGGGACCCAATGTGGGCATCAGCGCGATCATCGCGACGGTGCCGGCGACGGGCGCGACGGGGTCGCACCCGATCGCGGTCCGCGGCGCCAAGCCGTCCGCGTCCGGCTTCTACTTCCGCTGCGATCGGACCAACCTCCCCGTCTACACCACCACGCTCCAGTACGAGACCGTCACCTGCACCGTGCGGCTCTCTGACCGCTACGGGAACCGGGTCGGCATCGCCACGCCGGTGAGCTTCGCCGCCGAGGCCGGGGCGATCAGCGCCAGCGCCACCAGCAAGGCCTTCGACTTCGCCAACCCGACGGATCCCGATGAAGGCTCGGTCAGCGTGACCTTCTCGACCGACATGGGGGTCGGCTTCTCGCCTGCCGAGACCACGCCCTTCGCCGCCGACCCGACGCAGTTCCCCAAGCTGCGCCAGGCGGAGCCGTCCAGCGGCGGCAACAACCCGCGGGACCAGCTGGTGACCATCATCGCGATGGTGAGCGGAGAGGAGGCGTTCGTGGACGCCAACCTCGACGGCCAGTACAACGCCGGCGAGCTCTTCGTCGACCAGGGCGATCCCTTCATCGACTCGAACGACAACAACCTCTACGACCCCGCCACCGAGCCGCGTTTTTGCGGCGGCGCGAGCTGCGCGACCTACCACGGGCCCAACGGCGTCTGGGACGCGAACACCGCGATCTGGGTCCCGACCTGGATCGCGTTCACGGGGGCGAGCGTCCCCGTCGCCGACCCCTGGACGCCCTCCAGCTGCCTCGATTACCTGGACAACAACGGCAGCAATTCGTTCACGGCGACGACCACCGTTCGCTTCCGGGACCAGTGGCTGAACGTGGGCGCCGGCGGGACGGCCTACGCGGCTAAGCTCCAGGGCAGCCCGCAGGGACTCGCGCTCACCGTGCTGGGCGGCTTCGACGAGATGGACAACGTCGGGTCGATGGATCCGAGCTGGGAGAAGGTCTCCGCCGCCAACCCGACGCTGCCCTGCACCGTGGCCAATACCGTGAACGGCGCCTGCGTGATGCTGACGGAGCTCGGCGCCTGGGACACCGGCTATCGCCTGGGCGCCCAGGTCAACAACAGCAACAAGGTGCCGACCACGGCGGCGCCGGGCCATGCTTGCGGCGCCGCCACCCCAGGGACCAACCTGGGCGGATTCAGCGTCGACTTCTCGGCCGCGGGTCCGCACGTGACCGCGCACGGCGGCGCATCCGGGACGTACGGGTTCTAGGCCGCTCCCGGGACGGAACGCAGCGAACGCTCCCATGCGACGGCTCGGCTTCGTCCTCGTCGTCTTGCTGCTCGCCTGCAAGCCGAGGAGCGCCGGCGGCGATCTCGAGAGCCTGATCGCCAGGCTCGACGACCGCGATCCCAAGGTGCGCGCGCAGGCGGCCCAGCAGCTGCGCAGGCTGGAAGCGAAGCAGGCAGCGCCGCGGATCGCCGCGCTGCTCGCGGACCCGCTGGTCAAGCAAGACGCGGTCCTCGCGCTGCAGGATCTGGCCGGCCCAGGCGAGTTGGACGCGCTCCTCGGCGCGCTCGAGACCACGGTCGGCGCAGGCAGCGACGAGGCCACGCGGTCGGCGAATCGGATCAACGCGCTGATCGCCGAGGCCCTGGGGAACGTGGGTGATCCCCGCGCCGGACCCGAGCTGCTGCGCCTGGCGCGCGCCACCGACGTCGAGGTCCGGCTCGCGGCGGTGGAGGCGCTCGGCAACATCAGGTCGAAGGAGGCAGTGCCGGAGCTGGCGCACCTGGTGGACGACCCCGCCGCGCCTCCGCTGCTGATCAAGCGCTCGATCGACGCGCTGGGGCGGATCGGCGATCCGGCGGCCATCCCCGCGCTCGCGCGCGGGCTGGTGATCGAGCGGCAGGGCGTTTCGTTCGTGCCCGAGAGCTCGTTCGCGCTCTTCGTGATCGGCGCGCCGGCGGTCGAGCCGCTGATCCGGATCCTGCAGGACCAGGACTCCGGATTCGCCGCCTGGGCCAAGGAGAACAATCTCGCTCCGGCGGGCACCTATGCCCGGGTGGCGCGGGTCCTCGGCGATCTGGGAGATCCGCGCTCGCTTCTGCCGCTGATCGCGAAGCTGAAGTACACCGACCCCGATCCGGTCCCGGACACCTCCCGCCTCTTGTCCAACCTGGTGCGGATGTTCGCCGCCAGCGCCTTGGGCCGGATGCGGGCGGCGCAGGCGGCGCCGGCGGTCCAGGCGCTGGTGTCCACGGCCAGCGCGCAGGACGAGCAGCTGACCAGCCTCGCCGCCGAGGCGCTGGTCTGGATGGGCGATCGCGCCCAGGCCCGCGAGCTGATGAAGAAGGCGCAGACGGGGGTGCTCAAGCTGCGCCTCGCGGTGGCGCAGTCGGCGGCGCTCTTCGGCGAACCCGTGCTCGGGACCGACGTCCGGAGCGTCGCGCAGCGCGAGTCCAAGGAGCCCCGGCAGACGTGCCTGCGGCAGCTGGACGAATTGACGGTTCCGGTTGGCGATCCCGGGCGGGCCTGCGACCTGGTGGCTACGCAGTTCGGCGAGCTTTCCAAGCCGCTGGAGGCGGCCCGGGCTTGCGCCGGCGATGCTCCCTGCTGGCTGCCGAAGCTCGAGGATCGGGATCCGATGGTGCGCGCGCGGGCGGCCTACGAGCTGGGCCGCGCCGGCGCGGCCGACGCCGTGCCCGCCCTCGCCAAGGCGATCGGCGAGGAGCAGCCCCTGGTCCGCGAGGCCGCCACCCGGGCCCTGGACTGGCTCGTGGCCGTGCCCGCGGCGCGCACGGCGCTCAAGGGAGTGGCCCCGCAGCTCTCGGCGCAGCTCGTCCAGGAGCAGGGCAAGCCGCGGTCCATCAAGAGCTACGAGGAGCTGCGCCGGCTCCAGATCAAGCTCTCCCGCCTCTGATCGCCGCTGCCGCCGCGGCCCCGCCGCTGCCGGCCGTTTTGCGTTGACCTGCGCCGGCCGCCGAAGCATCTTGCGCGCCCTCATGCCTTCGAGGCGCGCAGAGCTGTTCCCCGCCGCGAGCGACGCGGAGTGGCGCGACTGGCGCTGGCAGCTGCGCCACAGCGTGCGCTCGCTCGCCGAGCTCTCGCGCTGCGTGCCGCTGACCGAGGACGAGCGGCGCGGCTGTCTGGAGACGCGCGACGTCTTCCGGCTGGGGATCTCGCCGTACTACCTGAGCCTGATCGACCCCGCGCACCCCTTCTGCCCGATCCGGATGCAGTCGATCCCGGTGCGCGCCGAGGCCACCAAGCACGAGGGGGAGCTGCGCGACCCGCTCGGCGAAGACCGCCACCGGCCGGTGCGGGCGATCGTGCACAAGTACCCCGATCGCGTGCTCCTGCTCGCGCTCGACCACTGTTCCGTCTACTGCAGACACTGCACACGCCGGCGCATCACCTCCGGCGACGAGGGCGGCATCTCGCGGGAGGAGCTGGAAGAGGCGGTCGCCTGGCTGCGCGCTCATCCCGAGGTGCGCGACGTCCTGATCTCGGGCGGCGACCCGCTGCTGCTCGCCACCCCGAGGCTCGTCGAGCTGCTCGAGCAGGTCCGCGCTGTCCCCCACGTGGAGATCGTCCGCATCGGCACCCGCATCCCAGTCTGCCTGCCCATGCGGGTCGACGAGGAGCTGGCGCAGGCCTTGCGGAAGCTCGCGCCCCTGTTCGTGGTGACGCACTTCAACCACGCGAAGGAGATCACGCCCGAGGCGCGCGAGGCGTGCGGGCGCCTGGTGGATCACGGGATCCCGGTGGAGAACCAGGCGGTGCTGATGCGGCGGGTGAATTCCAGCGCGGCGGCGATCAAGGACCTGATGCAGAAGTGCCTGACCATGCGGGTGCGGCCCTACTACCTGCACCAGATGGACGTCGCCGAGGGGCTCGAACACTTCAGGACCCCGCTCGCCCAGGGCGTCGAGATCCTGCGCGAGCTGCGGGGATGGACCAGCGGCCTCGCGGTGCCGCACCTGGCGGTGGACCTGCCCGGCGGCGGTGGAAAGGTGACCCTGCAGCCCGACTACGTGGTGGAGAGGCGCGCGCGGGAGACCATCTTGCGCAACTACCGCGGCGAGCGTTTCGCGTATCCCGAGCCCGGGGAGACCGACTGCACGGTGCCTTACGACGAGGTCTACTACGGCGCGCGACCCAGGAGCCCGCCGCGGCTGCGGGTGCTCCGGTGATCGCGGGCGTCCTCGAGGCGCTCGCGCTCTGGATCCAGGGCGTGATCTCCGCGATGGGCTACGGCGGGATCGCGGCGCTGATGGCGATCGAGAGCGCCTGCATTCCGCTTCCGTCCGAAGTGATCATGCCGTTCGCGGGCAGCCTGGTGCCCAGCGGCCGGTTCACGCTCCTGGGATGCGGCCTCGCGGGCGCGATCGGCTGCGTGCTGGGGAGCATCCCCGCCTACTATCTGGGTTTCTACGGAGGGCGCCCTCTGATCCTGAAGTACGGGCGATACATCCTCCTCTCGCCGGAGCACCTCGACTGGGCCGATCGGTTCTTCGCCCGCCGGGGCGACGTGACGGTCTTCGTGGCGCGTTTGCTTCCCGTGGTGCGAACGTTCATCGCCTTCCCCGCCGGCGTGGCGCGCATGCCGATGGGAAAGTTCATCGCCTACACCTTCGTGGGATCGTTCCCCTGGTGCCTGGGCCTCGCCTGGGTGGGGATGAAGCTCGGCGAGAACATCGAGGTGCTCAAGCCCTGGTTCCACCGCTTCGACGCGGTGCTGGTGGCGGCCGGCCTCGTCGCCGTCGCGTGGTTCGTCCGTAAACAGATCAAGGCGCGGCGCGCGCTCTCCTGACCGCGGGGCTTCCGCGGGTGGGAACGCCGCTTCCTACCTCGGCGGAGTGCCCTGGGACATGGGGATGGCCGCTCGCTTGCACACCCTGCTCGGAACCGGGGAGCGGGAGGCAGCGATGCGCGCAGGGCGGGGGATGATGGCGTTGGCGCTGGCGGCGGCGGGATTCGGATGCGCGCACGTCGGGTCGTCGCGGTCCGGTACGCCGGCGCTGCTGGCCGGCAAGTACGCGGTGGAGTCGATCCGGTCGCGCGCGCAGATCGACGGTGTCGATCAGCTGATCGAGATCAGCGAGACCGGCACGAAGATGACCGACGTGACCGGCACCGAGCACGTGCTCACGCAGCGGGGCGCGCTGGTCCTGGTGGAGAACGGCACCTGCCGCCTGGCGCTGGCGGTCTCGGTGGACGGCGAGGAGCCGGGAATCTCCGACCGCGACTGCCGCTGGACGGTGGTGGGCGACCGCTTCCTGCTCGGCGACGGGACGGGGTCGGGCACGCGGACGGTGTACCGGGTGCTCCACAGCGGCGGCCGGGTGGTGCTGGAGGGTGTGAACGACGTCGACCCGCAGGGCAACGTGGTCGGCGACGCCCGGGGCGAGCGCATCGTGCTGGTGCAGCGCCTGCCGGAGTACGCGGGGCGCTCGGCGGATCGGACTTCGGAGGGCCAGGCGGCGCGCGAGATCCAGGAGTACCTGCACGACCTGTAGCAGAGGAGGCCGTCTCTGGATTCAAGGGCGTGTTCCCGCCTTCGCGAGAACACGCGTCAAAGACCTAGCCGCATTCCGCGCCTCCGGCGCGGAGCGGCTAGAATCGGGGTGTGAAGCTCTTCGTCACCTCCAAGCTGCTCTCCGGCGCCGGCATCGTTCACGGGTTCTCCCTGCGCACCGGCGGCGTTTCCAGCGGGGCGTTCTCCTCGCTCAACCTCAGCGTCTCCGTGGGCGACGCCGAAGCGGCCGTCCGCGAGAACCTCGATCGGCTCGGGGAGGAGGCCGGCCTGCGCGGGCACGTCGCCACCGCCCACCAGGTCCACGGTGACCGCGTGGTCGACGCCCGGCTGCGGGAGGTGTTCGCATCGACCGAGCCGGATGGCGGGGATGATGAGCGGCGGAGCCGCGATTCGGGTCCCCTGGTGGAGGCGGATGCGCTCCTCGCCCTGACCGACGGCGCCGTCGGCATCCGCGTCGCGGACTGCGTTCCCATCCTGATCGCCGCGGAGGGGGCTGCGGCCGCGGTGCACTCCGGCTGGCGCGGCACGCGCCTGCGGATCGCGGCGCGGGCGGTCCGGGCCCTGCAGCACGCCGCCGGCGCCGACCCGGCGCGGATGCTGGCCGCGATCGGCCCCTGCATCGGGCGCTGCTGCTACGAGGTGTCGCCCGAGCTGGCGGCCTCGTTCCGGGCGCTGTTCGGACCGGACGCCGCCGACGATCCGGCCCGCGGCCCCCAGCCACACCTGGACCTGCGCTACTGCGTGGAGCAGGCGCTGGCGCTGGCCGGGATTCCCGCGGATCGCATCGAGCAGGTGGAAGGGTGCACCTCCTGCGACACCAGCGCCTTCTTCAGCCATCGCCGCGACAAGGGGCGTACGGGTCGGCATCTTGCCTTCATCGAAACCCGCGTCACCTGAGCCCATTCTTTGACTTGTCAGCCCCCCCACGTAGATCATCGACAGACGCGGCAGGTGTGCCGCGCGAGGGGAAATCCGCTTGCGCTTCCGCTTCCTCACAGCCGCCGCGCTGCTCGCCGGATGCGCCGGCGCGCCCGCGCGTCCCAGGCCGGAAGCGGACGAGCTTCAAGAGTTGCGCAGCCAGCTGCAGGCCCAGTCGGCGCTGGTGGCGCAGCAGCAGCGGCGGATCGACGAGCTGGAAGTGAAGCTGGCCGCGCTGGCGGCCAGGGCCGGGCCGGCGGCCGCTCCGGCTTCTTCGCCGCGCGCCGATCCCCGGCCGCCGCTCAAGAGCGTGAAGATCGGCGGGCGGGTGCGCCGCAGCGATCGCCTCAATCCGGTCGACCGCGCTCCCGCGCTCCCCAGCACCGTCGCGCTGCGCGAGCCCGACCCGGATGCCCTGGCCCGGCTCGACACCGATCCGACCATCGCGCGCGAGTTCGACGCGGACCACACCTGGGCGGAAGCCGTCCAGAAGCTCAACGAAGGGCGCCACGCGGAGGCGGAGGCCGAGTTGCTGGCCTTCGTCGCCGCCTATCCGCGGCACAGCGCCGCGGACAACGCCTTGTATCTGGCCGGCCTGGTGCGCGAGATCCGCGGGGACTGCGCGTCGGCGCTGGAGCTCTTCGAAAGCGTCCCGCGCCGGTATCCAGCCGGCGACGCCGTTCCGCAGGCGCAGCTCGAGCGCGCGCGCTGCCTGCGGATCCTCGGACGCAAGGACGAGGCGAAGTCGGTTCTCAACCAGCTTGCCCTGGAGCACCCGCACGCGTCGGAGACGGCGCAGTCGCGGGAGCTCTTGCAGGGACTCTGAGGAGGCAGCATGCGGACGCGGACGATCGCGCGGTGGCGCAGGGCAGCACTGGCCGGGACGCTGGCGGCGACGCTGGCTTCTCCCGGGCGCGCGCAGCAGGACCTGCCGCCCCCGGTCCCGGTCCCGCAGCAGGCCGCGGAGCCCGTGCAGCCGGCGACGCTGCGGGCAGCGAAGACGCTGCGGGCCAAGAGCAAGCAGCCGGCCGAGCCGGTGCAGCAGCCCGAACCGGCCCAGCAGCCTGAGCGGGCGCAGCGTCAAGAGGCTGCGCAGCAGCCCGAGCCGGCTCAGCGCCAAGAGCCCGTGCAGCAGGCCGAGCCTGCGCAACCGGCTGCGACGGCCCAACGCCCCGAGAACGCCGCGCTTCCGATCAGCGAGGACAACCTGCGTCCGCCTCCGGACAAGGACGTCAAGCCGGTGCCGGGGGCGCCCGACGAGTACACGATCCAGAAGGGCGACACCCTCTGGGACCTCTCGCAGAAGTTTCTCAACAACCCTTGGTACTGGCCAAAGATCTGGAGCCTGAACCCCTCGATCGAAAACCCGCACTGGATCTATCCGGGCAACAAGCTGCGCATCGTGCCCGGCGAGGGCGGCGCGCAGGCGCCGGCCCAGGTCGCCGCCGAGGAGCCCGCCGCCGAGCCCGGGATCGACGCCACCGCGCTGAACGCGCCCGAAGAGCCTCTCCCGCTTTCCACGGAGACCAACGTTTCGTTGCCCACCACCCAGGACCTCGAGGTCGTGGGCCGCAACGTCCGCGAGTCGCAGGCGGCGCAGAACATGGTGAGCGTGAGCGGGAAGCTGGCGTTCTCGCCCCCCGCGGTGCTCTCGGTCCGCAGCAGCGGGCTGGTGTCTCCGGAAGAGATGCGCGAGGCGGGCACCCTGGAGGCCTCGTTCGAAGAGAAGCAGATGCTCGCCAACTACGATACCGCGTACGCGCGGTTCGACGACGAAGTGCCGGCGAAGCCCGGTGACAAGATGCTGATCTTCCGCGTCGAAGGACCCATCGTCCATCCCGTAACCGGCCGCACGCTGGCGCGGCAGACCAAGACGGTGGGCGTGGTGAAGGTGCTCGCGGTCAACGGGAACCAGGCCACGATCCAGATCGAGCGTACCTTCGAGGAAGTCGAGCGCGGCGACATGGTGCGGCCCTGGGCGCCGCAAGACAGGCGCGTGGCGCCGCGGCCGAACACGGTCGACGTGATCGGCCGCATCGTCCAGGCCGTGAATGGCGGGCTCTCGACATACGGCGAGCAGAACGAGGTCTTCATCGATCGGGGCTCGGCGGATGGCGTGCAGGAAGGCAACACGTTCGCCGTGGTCCGCCAGGGCGACGGGCTTGGCAATGCCATGGTCGTCGGGTCGTACACGGCAGGCAGGCAGCTGGCCGCGAACTCCGACGTGCCCGAGGAGAACGTCGGCCTGCTCCTGGTCGTCGACGCGCGCGAGCACATCAGCACCGCCGTGGTGGTGAAGAGCATCCGCGAGCTCCAGGCCGGAGACTTCGTCGAGATGCGGGCGACCGGCTCCGGCGGCGGCGTCCACTAGCCTTGAGCCCATCCAGCCCGGCAGCCGCCGGAGGGACGACGCGCGTGGACCCGGAAGCCGTCGCGACCTGCGCTCTCGCCTCCGTTCCCGGCGTGGGCCCTTCGACGCTCGCGCGGATCGAGCGGCGCTTCCAGTCGCTGCAGGAGGCCGTTCGCCAAGGCCCGGCCCGGATCCTCGGATGCGAGGACCTCGAGCTCGGGCCGGCCACGCGCCTGTATCTCGCGCAATCGCCGGATCTGCACACGCTGGCCGCCTGGGCGCTGGAGGCGGCCAAGAACGCCGGGGCGCGCATCCTGCTGCTCAAGGACGAGGACTACCCGGCGCGGCTGCGCAAGATGACCCAGCCGCCGCGTCTCTTGTACGTGCGCGGACACCTTCCCTCCGTGTCGAGGCGCGTGGCGGTGGTCGGCTCGCGCGACGTCGACGAGGCCGGGCGCGATCTCGCGCAGAGCTTCGGCGACGGATTGGCGCGCGCTGGCGTGGAGGTCGTCTCCGGCGGAGCGCGCGGAATCGATACCGCGGCGCACGAGGGCGCTCTCTGGGGCGAGGGCCGCTCCATCGCGGTGCTGGGAAGCGGCATCGACGTTGCCTACCCGCCGGAGAACGCGCCGCTGTTCGATCGGCTCGCCAACCGGGCCGGCGCGGTGATCAGCGAGCTCCCACCGGGTACCCAACCGCTCCCAGCGAACTTCCCACGCCGCAACCGGATCGTGGCGGCCCTGTCGGAGGCGGTGGTGGTGGTCCGCGCCACCGCCCGGTCCGGCGCCCTGATCACGGCCCGGCTGGCGCTCCGTAGCCCGGGGACCAAGGTGTTTGCGGTCCCAGGCGATCCGGCCAACCCCCGGGCGGAGGGGCCGAACGCCTTGCTGCGCGACGGGCAGGCGCAGGTGGCCACCGGGCCGACGGACGTCCTCGAGGCCCTGGGCTGGCCGGTCCCCGCGATCCTGGCCCAGAGCCGGCCCCCGTCGACTGCCGGACCCCGGCAATCGTTCCCTGAAGCCGGGGCGCCGGATCGAGCGGTAATCGATGAGGCTGGCGTTAGACTGTGGGAATTACTGGACGGGAGGACCCCTGCTCATGTAGACGACCTCGCCCTTCGCGCGCAGATCCCGGCACGGGAGGCGCTCGGGAAGCTCGCTGAGCTGGAGCTCAAGGGCATGGCCGTACAGAGGCCCGGGAAATACTTCCTGCG
>WNFK01156026.1_pt1 | contig 24206 bp, 33 predicted proteins | sample 5400281 | NCBI WGS metagenome assembly WNFK01 (sample SAMN13153350, study PRJNA577476) | soil metagenome | isolation source: 20 cm soil on Douglas fir-dominated hillslope | place: USA:California | collected 2013-09-17
GTATCGCCCATGTGGATGACGTTCGCATGGCGGAACCACACGATCACGTCGCCGTCCGTGTGCGCCGGCGGCACATGGAACGCCGAGATCGAGTCGCCGTTGTAGTAGAACGTCACCGCGTCGGTGAAGGTCACGACGGGCAGGGCGCCCGACGGAGACGCGGGCACCACGTTCGGGAACGACGTCATGAACTGCTCCGCGCTCATGCGGCGGCGCACGTTCTCGTGCGCCACGATCACCACGCCGCCCTTGCCGAAGTTCTCGTTGCCGCCGGTATGATCGAAGTGCCAGTGCGTGTTCAGGATGAAGCGGATCGGGCCGGGGTTCAGTCCCGCGAGCGCGGCTCTGATCTTCTCGGTGAGCGGCGCGTACTGATCGTCGACGAGGATGACGCCATCGGGCCCCGCCGACACGCCGATGTTCCCGCCCAAGCCCTGCAGCATGTACACGCCGTCGCCAGCCTTGACGGTGCGAACCTGGACGGTGTCGAAGTTCTGCGCCGCGAGCGCCACAGGCCCCAGGGCGAGCGCGACGACGAGACCGCTACGGCTTCGCCACGACATACGCTTCCATGGCGTAGTACTCCGGCAGTCCCAGCCGGTCGGCGTGCGCCGCGGTCTCGACGTTGCGCGCCTCGACCCGCTGCCAGAACTCGCGTTCGTCGTGGCCGCCGGGGAAGGGCGCGGTGTCCTTCTGCGACTGATGCTTGAAGATCGACAGCACTTTGGCTCGCAGCTCGTCCTGCGACAACGGCACCAGCACGTCGGCGTCCGTCAGGGGCCACTCTTGCCACGCGCCGCGGTACAGCCACACCTCGGGCTTGGGGCCCGCGTAGCGCGCCAGGGCCTGGTCGATCGCGGCCTTGCACATCCGGTGCGTGCCGTGCGGGTCCGACAGGTCTCCCGCGACGAACACGAGGTCGGGATGCGATTCCTCGATGAGGCGCCCGACGATTGCGACGTCCTCGTCGCCGATGGGCCGCTTGCGCACCTCGCCCGTCCGGTAGAACGGCAGATTGAGGAAGCGCGCGACACTGCGCGGGATGCCCACCGACTCGAGCGCCGCGATCGCTTCGGATTCCCGGATGAACCGCTTCAGCTCCTGCACCTCGGGCGTGTCCACGTCGCCCGGGGCCTTACGCTCGAAGCTCCGCGCCGCGGCCTCGAATGCGCGTTGCGCCGCCGCCGGATCGAGCCCCAGCGTGGCCGCGGCGCGCGCCACGAAGTCGAGGTGCCGCTCGGCGTCGTGGTCGAACACGGCGATGTTGCCGCTCGTCATGTACGCGACGATGATCGTGTTCTCGTTCTCCCACAGTTTGCGCAGCACCCCGCCCATGGAAATCACGTCGTCATCGGGGTGCGGCGAGAAGACCAGCACGGACTTGCGGGACGGCAGATGGCGGCGGCCCCGGATCTTGTCGCGCAGCCTCGTGAACACCTGCCCGTTGATCGGGCCCGGCGACCCGTGCCGGGCGAGCAGCGGGCTGAGGTGATACTCCGCGTAGTCCCGCGCGGCGAGCTTCAAGATCGCCTTTCCCGATTGCTCGGCGAGCCACACGACGGCGCGCTCGGTCATCGTGGGCGTCCAGTCGACCGCCTGCAGCACCCACGGCGTCTTGACGCGCGTCAGCTCGCCGGCGGCCGCGAGGTCCAGATACACGGTGGCGTTGGCGTGCCGCTGCAGGAAGGTCGCGGCGACGTCGGGCACGATTTCGCCCTCGACCGCGCGCTGCACGATCGCCGCCTTGTGCTCGCCCGTCGCGATCAGCGCGATCTCCCGCGCGTCGAGGATCGTCGCGACCCCCATCGTGATCGCCTCGCGCGGGACATTATCCTCACCGAAGAAGTCCGCGGCCGCGTCCTTGCGCGTAATCGTGTCGAGCGTGACCAGCCGCGTGCGCGAATCGGCCGACGATCCGGGCTCGTTGAAGCCGATGTGCCCGCTCTTGCCGATGCCGAGGAGCTGGAAATCGATACCGCCGGCGTCTGCGATGGCGCGCTCGTACGCGGCCGCGTGCTCCGCCAGCCGCTCCCGCGGCACGCTGCCGTCCGGGACATGCACGTTGGCGGGGACGACGTTCACGTGGGCGAACAGGTTCTCCCACATGTAGCGGCGGTAGCTGTGGGGCCGGTCCGGCGCCATCGGATAGTATTCGTCGAGATTGAACGTGACGACCCGCGAGAAATCGAGCGCGCCCCCCTGGTGGCGGCGGATCAGCTCGCGGTACACGCCGATCGGCGTGCTCCCGGTGGCCAGCCCCAGGACCGCGCGGCCCTTGGCCGCGGTCTCGCGATGGATGACGTCGACGATGCGATCGGCGAGCAGCGCCACGAGGTCGTCATGATCGGGAACGACGACGGTCGGGATGCGCTCGCGTTCGCGGGAGCCCTCGACGGTGGCGACGGACCGGGCGGAAGCTGTAGTCAGACCTTTACCTCGATCGTCGCGCCGCGCTTGTAGCGGATGTACAGCCAGGCCATCGGGATGACGAGCATGCCTGCCGCGACCACCGTCAACCCGAGCAGGGCTGCGGAGAGCAGCACGGCTTTCTGTGACGTCTCGGCGGCCTTGAACATCGCGGAATCCTGTTTCGCGAGGAGCACGATCATCGCCTGCCGCGCGTTCGTACCGACGGTCGGGTCGGTGCGGGTCAAGCCTTCCAGCACCTGCTCCACGCGGTCCTGGTCGTTGGCGTCGGACATCTCGGTCCGGAGGATGGCGAGCTGCTCCCGCAGCGCGCGGCCGATGCTGTCCCGCTGTGCCAACGCTTCCGGGCGTTTGTAGGCGGGGTCGGTGCTCGTGATCATCTGGCGCCACACCTCGAGGCCGGCGTTGTATCTGTGCAAGGTCTCGACGGTGCGGGCGCCGTTCTCGACCGTCGTCGCGGCCCCGCGCAGCGACACGATGAGCCAGAATCCGATGAGCAGCGCCAAGGCGAGTGTCGCGGCGCTGATCGAGACGGCGATGCCCGGCCGAATGAAGGTGTAATCCTTCATGGCGATGGCGAACGAAGAGCGGCCCACGGAGGGACGCGGTGGCAGCGGAGGTGTGGTCATGGGGCCCCACGCTAGTCGGGCTCCGGAGGGGTGTCAATACGAGCCCACCGCCTCTTGCCGCGGGCCCGAACTCGTTGCTACGTAAGGGCGCACCCACATGCGAGGACCCATGCGCCCGCCGATCACGGGATCGCTGCTTGTCGCCACCCTCGTCGCCTGCGGCGGTGGCACCGCCCCAGCCGCGGATCGCGTGGCCGAAGCAAACGTCACGGCCCGGTTCCAAGGCTGGGTGAAGGCCTGGAACATCCACAACGCCGACTCCCTAGCCCCCTTCTACATTCAGAAGGAGTACCTCTCGGTCGCCTGGCCCACGGGCGCGCGCACGCACGGGTGGGCCGAGGAATCGCGCTTGCAGCACACCTTCATGCCGACCGTGACCGTGACGAACCTCGTGCCGCAGACTCCGCGGATCGTACTGGTTCGGAAGGATCTGGCCCTGATCTCGTTCCCCTTTACGCTCGACTTGGCTGCCGCCGGGTCCCGCCAGATCGGTCCAGGCGAGGGGACGATGCTGTGGCAGAACGAGGGCGGGACCTGGCGGATCTACGCCGCCCATCTCTCGTACACCAAGGCCGTCGAGTCGCAGGGTGTCCCGCAGCGGCGGTAAGCTTGACGCCACCCCGGCGGGCCGGCATCTCTAGAGTGCGCCCGGCTTGCCCCCGTAAGTGGAGGTGAGGCGGTGGTAGTCCCGGTGTTTAGAGGTGAGGCGGGGGAAGTCCTGCGCCAGGCGAGCGCGGTCGTCGGCCGCCCGGTGATCCTGTGGGAAGTCAGCGCGCCCGACCAAGTGGTGCCGCGGGCGACGAGCGAGCCCGCCTCCGCCGCGGCGCTGCAGTTCGATCTCGCCACGCTGCGTCGTTGGAAGGTGCCGATCCCCGTCGGCTCCCGCTGGGTCGTGGCGCGACTCGGCCCCGACGGGAGTGGGGGCTCGTGGGTCATCGCCCCCGTCAGGTCGCAGCCCCCGGCGCCGCCGCCGGACGGGCGTGAGCGCCGCAGTCGTGAACGGCTCGCCCTCGAGTTGGCGGGTCTCGCCCTCGGTCTGATCGACCGCCAGAGCATGGCCGAGCTCGCCGCTGAGACCCAGCGCTACGATCCGCTCCCAGAGCTCACGAGTCTTCCCCCGATGATCGCCCATGAGGCGAGCAATCCTCTCATTGCCGCGCGGGCGGGGCTCCAGCTCGCGATGGAGACGGTGGGGCGTTGGGTAGACTTGGGCGCCGACCGCCGGCTGGTGTTGCTCGACGATCTCGGCCAGGTGATCGAAGACATCGACCGGGCGACGGATTTCCTGAGCGCGATGCAGGACCGCGCCCGCGGCGCTCTGGGGCGCTCCGACCGGTTCGATGCGGTCCGTGTGGTGCGCTCCTGTCTCACACTCGAGCAGCGCTTGCTGCGCGACCGGGGGCTGGAGCTGGACTTCTCCACGGAGGTCGAGTCGGCGCACTTGAAGGGCGATCCCAACGCCCTGTTCGACGTGCTCGTGAACCTCGTGCGCAACGCGGCCCCCGTCGAGGTACGGCTTACACAGGATGCGCACCACCTCAAGCTGGTCGTCCGCGCTCGCGGCAAAGGAGCCGAGCGGCTCGCCAATGTGCGGAGCGTGGTGGAGGGCGTGTTCCGCGGAACGGTGCGCGTCGACTCGATGCCCGGCGGGGGCTCCACATTCACCGTCACGCTGCCGCTGCCGCCCCAGCGCACGGGCTCCGACTAACGCAAGAGCGCCGGGAGGTCGAGCGGCCGCGTGTGCATCGCGATGGTGCCGTCGGCCGCCCGCGGCCATTCGCTCTCGGGCCGGTCGTGGTACAGCTCCACGCCGTTGCCATCGGGGTCGCGCAGGTACACCGCCTCACTCACGCCGTGGTCCGAAGCGCCCTCGAGAACGATCCCGTGCTCGAGCACCCGGCGTACCGCGGCGGCGAGCGCCGCCCGGTCCGGATAGAGGATCGCGAAGTGGTACAGCCCCGTGGTCCCGGGCGCCGGTCGCGGAGCCCCGCGGCCCGCCCAGGTGTTGAGGCCGATGTGGTGGTGGTAGCCCCCCGCCGACAGGAATACCGCGTCGCGACCGTACTTCGCGGTGATTTCGAAGCCGAGTGCGTCGCGGTAGAACACGACGGCGCGGTCCAAGTCAGAGACCGTCAGATGGACGTGGCCGATTCTGGCCTTGGAGTCGATATTCATCACTCTCTGAACGTTTTCGGGTTCCACAGTTAGATTACCCGCCCATGAATACGACTTCCAAGATCCCCGCGCCTGTGAACGAACCCGTGCTCAGCTACGCCCCGGGCACCCGGGAGCGCGCCGAGCTGAAGCAAGCCCTCAAAGACATGGGCGGCCGCCCGATCGAAATCCCCGTCGTGATCGGCGGGAAGGAGATCCGCACCGGCCGTACCGTCGACGCCGTGATGCCGCATTGCCATAAACACGTGCTCGCCAAGGTGCACCAGGCGGGTCCCGGCGAAGTGGCCGGCGCGGTAGCCGCCGCGCGCGCCGCGTGGCGTGAATGGTCGAATACGAGCCTCACCGACCGTGCCGCCGTCTTCCTCAAGGCGGCAGACTTGCTGGCGACGCGCTGGCGTCCCGTGGTGAACGCCGCGACGATGTTGGGGCAGAGCAAGACGGCGCATCAGGCCGAGATCGACGCCGCCTGCGAGTTGATCGACTTCTGGCGCTTCAACCCCCACTTCGCCGAGCAGATCCACGCCGAGCAACCTGTCTCCTCGCCCGGCATGTGGAACGCGCTCGACTACCGGGCTCTTGAAGGGTTCGTATACGCCATCTCGCCGTTCAACTTCACGTCGATCGGCGGCAACCTGTCGAGCGCGCCGGCGCTCATGGGCTGCACCGTCGTCTGGAAGCCGGCGGCGACGGCGGCATATTCGAACTACTTCCTCCTCAAAATCATGGAGGAGGCGGGCCTCCCGCCCGGCGTCGTGAATTTCGTGCCCGGCCCGGCGAGCACCATCAGTGAGGGGTTGATCGCCGATCGGCACCTCGGCGGCATCCACTTCACGGGCTCGACCGAAGTCTTTCAGTCGCTCTGGAAACAGGTCGCGGCGAATCTCGGCGGCTACGCCGACTACCCCCGCCTCGTCGGGGAAACCGGCGGCAAGGACTTCATCCTCGCGCACGCCAGCGCCGACGTGGACGCGCTGGCGACCGCCATCGTGCGCGGCGCCTACGAGTATCAGGGGCAGAAGTGCAGCGCGGCGTCGCGCGCCTACATCCCCGACACCATCTGGCCCAAGGTCAAGGAGCGCGTGCTCGGGATGTTGGCGGCCATCAAGGTCGGCGATCCCGCGGACTTCACGAACTTCATGGGCGCGGTGATCGACCGGAAGGCGTTCACCAAGATCAAGGAATACATCGACGGTGCGAAGAGCGACGCCAAGGCCAAGGTGCTCTTCGGGGGCGGCTGCGACGACGCGGACGGTTACTTCGTCCAGCCCACGCTCATTCAGGTCGAGGATCCGACCTACCGCACGATGTGCGAGGAAATCTTCGGACCGGTCCTGACGCTGTACGTCTATCCCGAGCGGCAGTGGGCGGAGACGCTCGCCCTGGTGGACCGCACGTCACCTTACGCGCTGACGGGCGCCGTGTTCGCGCAGGACCGGCACGCCGCGGGGAACTTCTACATCAACGACAAACCGACCGGGGCCGTCGTCGGGCAGCAGCCGTTCGGCGGCGCCCGCGCCAGCGGCACCAACGACAAGGCGGGGAGCTTCCTGAACCTCGTGCGCTGGACCAGCGCCCGCACGGTGAAGGAGAACTTCGTGCCGCCGCGCGATCCCGCCTATCCCTTCATGGCGGAGGCTTGAGCCGCCCCCCGATCTTGGTGCTCGCGCTCGCGGGCGCCTTCCTGCTGCTCGTTGCTGCGCTGCTCATCGGCTCCTTCACGACGCCGGACCTACCACCCTACACGGTAACGGCGTCGGCGCCGATGGCGGTTGGCGACTCGCTCGTGGGACCCAGCACGTACACGCTCGACGCATCGGCGGGGGAGACGTGGCGCCGGTTTCGGTTCGCGCGCAACGCGGTCGTGGATTCGGGTCCCTGGGACATCGCCTTCCGCCGCCATCACGTGATCGCCGCCCCCGGAGCCGGCATCGCCGATCTGGGCGTCGTGCCCTTCGACTCTGTGCGCGACCTCCCAACGGTCGGCTACACGGCAACCGTGTTCGGACGCGATACCGTGAACCCGGGTGTCGGGAAGTGGTACGCGTACAGCATGCTGTCGCACTTGCTCACCCCGAAGGGTCACGTCTACGCCGTGCACACGGTGGACGGCCGCTACGCCAAGCTCGAGCTGCTCGCCTACTATTGCCGCGAGGTCGGCGCGGCGTGCTACACCATCCGCTACGCGTTTCAGGGCGACGGCAGCCGTCGCGTCGTCAAATGAAAGCGCCCCCGGCGACAGTTTCGCCGGGGGCGCGTGCTACGGGCGGACGGGCGGTTACTTGGGCGGTGCGAGAATCTTGAACATCCCCGTCCCGCACACCGGGCACACGCCCTTCAGCGCGGGGCGGCCGTTGGCCATCTTCACTTGCTGGCCATTCGAGATCTTCCGCTTCGCCTTGCACTTCACGCAATAACCTTCGTCCGCGGCCATCGGGGCTTTTCCACTCTTCGCCATGGTCGACCGCTCCTCAAGTTCGGGGGCACGGGGATGCACCAGCGCCAGACAACATAATATGCTGCGGTTAGGAGGGGGTAACCGGGGCGTCCGTGAAACCGTTCCGCTTGTGCGTTCCGTCACAGAACGGCTTCGTGGCGGAGCCGCCACATCTACACAGGACAACGACTTCCGCCGGTCTGCCATCTTTGCGCGGCGGGATCGGCAGTTCCCGCCCGTCCTCGGTGACAACCCGGATAGGCCCGCGAACGACCAGGGGCCCGTTCGGCCTCGGCGTGATCGTGACGTCGCTCATGGCCGCCAATATAGCGGCCTTGACCCGGGCCCGACGAGGCGTTTCCATCAATTCGTCGCCATTGCGACTCATTCCGGAGGCTCCCCGTGCGCCCTGCGATCAAGCTTCTCCTCATCACTGCCATCGCCCTCGTCCCCGATCGCGCCCAGGCTCAGACCGCGTATTCGATCGACGTCGGAGCGATTACCGCGTTCGAAGACGCGACGCTCCAGATCGGCTTCCGCGCGGCTCCGTCAGTCGCCAACAAGGGCGGGGCCGACATTCTCTTCGCGACGTTCCCAGACGCGCTGATTCACGGGTTCATGCTCTTCACGCTCGACGTGGATGCGACATACGGGACGCCCCTCGGCCAGCAGTTCACCTTGTATCCGCGCGTCGGTGGTAGCATCCTCGCTGGTGGTGGAGGTAGTAGCGGAGGCGGGGGAGCCGCATTCGGGTACAATGCGGTGGTGCCGGGACCCTTCCGGTCTCGAGTATCAGCATCGGGTTCGTCTGGATGCGCTAGCTCGGGGAACGGATGCCTGTCGGCCAGGGTATCTTTCCGCCGAGTACAATGCGTCCCCGCCTTCTTCTATTCCCCCTCCTGGCCGGCGCGTCCGCGTGCATTACCGAGCGCGGACCGTTCACCAATCGCATGGCGCACTCGGCGACGAGCTACCTCGCCCGCGCGGCGCGCCAACCCGTGAACTGGCAGCCGTGGGGGCGCGATGCGTTTGCGCTCGCGGCCAAGCTCGACCGGCCGGTCCTCTTGTATGTCGGCGGCGACGCCTGCCGCTGGTGCGCCGAGACCGACCGCGCGATCTATACCGACCCTGAGATCGGTGCGTTGATCAACGCCTTGTTCGTGCCGGTGCGAGTCGACCGCGACGAGCGGCCCGATGTCGCTCAGCGCTATCAGGCATCGGTCGCGACGATGGCGGGTCTGCGCGGCTGGCCGCTGACGGTGTTCTTGACGCCCGACGGCGCCGCGTTCTTCGGCGGCACCTACTTTCCGGCCGACGATCCCGTTACGGGACGGGGACTGAAACAGATCCTGCCGGAGGTGGCCAAGAGCTACCGCGACCGCCGCGCGTTCATCGTGCAGCACGCCGCGCTGGTGCGGCAGCTTGCGCTCGCCGGCACCGGCGTCGGACGAGGCGTGCTGCAGGCCGACCGCATCAGACCCGAGGTAGCCGCCGCGCGAACGGCGCTCGACTTGGCGGTGCGCACGCGGGCCGCCGTGGGGAGCGTGATGCACGCCGAGGCGGCGTCGCTCCTCGTCTCCGAGTTCGCCCGGTCGGGCGATTCGGCGTCCCTCGTCGTGGCGCGCCGCGCGCTCGACTTGCTCATCGACTCGGGTGCCGTCGCGAGTGGCCCCCCGGCCGGCGCGCCCGAGGATCCACCTCGGTTGGTGCGCGCCGCGCTGCTGCGCGGCCTCGCCAAGGGATGGGTCGTGACCGGCGAGGCACGCTACCGGGACGCGGGACGAGCGCTCGCCAGGAGTCTCGCCCGCGAGCTTGCCGATCCCGGCGACCGAGCGGTATTCGCGGACCAAGAGGCGTACATCATCGAGGCCGTCATCCTCTCGGCCGCGACGCTGGGCGAGACCCCCGCGGAGCGGCGGGCGCGCGGCGCGCTTGATGCGCTCCTCCGGGCCGGCCCAAGTCGGTGGTGGGGGGCTGCTCCAGGACCAAGTGCAGGTCGCGGGGGCCTGCGTCACCGCATACCAGGTGGGCGGCGACGCGCGCTATCTCACGATCGCGCGCGATCTCGCCGCCATTCTCGAAACGACCTACGCCGACCCGCTGGGTGGTTACTTCGACGCGGCGGCGGTCGATCCCACCGCGCCGGCGCTTGCCGATCGCACCAAGCACGTCTTCGACGACATCCTGCCGGGCGCGAACGCATGGACCGCGCGCGTGCTGCTGCGTCTCGCGGAAGCGACCGGCGATGCGTCGTATCGCCGCCGCGCCGAAGCCGTACTCGAAGCCTTCGCTGGTGGCGTCGACGGCGCGGGGCTGCGCGCATCCACGTTCCTCGGCGCAGCGCGCGAAGTCCTCGCCAGCCGCGCTCAGCTCTCGCCGCCGTGACCAAACCCGCCCCGGGCGGGTCCCCCCTCGTAGTGAGCGATGCCCTGTCGGATGCCTTGGTGGTCGCCCGAGTTCTGGACGGCGACGGGGAGGCGTTCGGGATCATCATCCGGCGGTACGAGCCGGGCCTGCTACGCTTTGCCACGCGCATGCTCGGGAGTACCGATGCCGCGGCCGACGCCGTGGCAGAGAGCTTGGTGCGCGCGTACCGGCACCTGGCGCAGTGCCGCGACCCCGAGCACCTGAAGAGCTGGTTGTATCGCATAACGGGCAACCGGTGCCGCAGTCACATCGGCCGGCGTCACATGGGGGACGTGTCCCTCGACGACGCCCCACCGGTCGCCGATCCGGCCGACACCTGGGCCGCGCTGGAGCGGGGCGAGCAGGTCGCCCTGGTGGAGCGAGCCCTCGCGGCGTTACAGCCGGAAAAGCGTGAGGCGTTCGTGTTGAAGCACGTCGAAGGCATGAGCTACGAGGAGATGGCTGAGGTGACAGGCGCCAGAATTCCGACGCTCAAGATGCGAGTACATCGCGCCCGGGCGGCCCTGCTCGTCGCGCTGAAGGAGTTGGTATGACCGACATGGATCCGCGGCTGCAGGAAGCGCTCGACGGCGAGCGCGATCCGGCCACGCTGCCCGAGGGGCTGCGCGAAGCCTACGCGCGCTTCACCGCGGCCGCGGACCTGCTGCGCCAGCCGCCGGCCTTCAGTGTGGCCGACCGCGTCATGGCGGAGGTAAGGCGTACCGCGCCCGTGTCCGTCGTGTCGCCGGCCGGCGTGGCGCGCCGGGTCGCCCGCTGGTTCACTCGTCCCCGCGCCGTGACGCTGCGCCTGCGCCCCGCCTGGACTCTCGCCATCGCCGCGGCGCTCGCGGCCGTGATACTCGTGCCGTTCAGGGGACCGGTGACTTTGGGCGCGGAAGAGGGCGTGGCTCAGTTCGTCGGTCACTTTCCGGGTGCGCGGTCGGTCGAAGTGGTCGGTTCTTTCAACGACTGGCGGCGCGGCGCCTTGGCGCTGCGCGATGACGACAATGACGGGATCTGGCACGGCGCCGTCGTGCTGCCGACGGGCCAGCACGAGTACATGTTCGTGGTAGACGGGGAGCGATGGGTGGCGGATCCGCTGGCGGGCCGCTACGTCGACGACGGCTTCGGGGCGGGACGCCAAAACGCGCTCCTGATCGTGCGGCCGTGAAGCTGCTGGCCGCCCTCATGCTCGCGGCCGCGCCGCTCGCCGCTCAGAGTCCGCACGCGCGCTTGGAGGGTCGCGTCCCCGCGGCCGCACTGCCGGGGATCGATTCGCTGATCGAGCAGGCCGCCGCGGAGAGCCTGCCTACCGAGCCGCTCGTCCAAAAGGCGCTCGAAGGCGGCGCGAAGGGAATCCCCGTCGGTCGCTTGGTCAACGGGGTGCGGCACGGCTTGGTTCAGCTGCGAGACGCGCGCGCCATCGTCTCACGCGCCACGCCCGATCGCATCACCATCGACGGCGATGTCGCGGCGGTCGCGGCCGCTCTGGCTCGGGGCCTCGACCCGGGCATGGTGGAGCGGTTGCTCGCCGCCGCGCCTCCGGCACCCCCGCCGGGCGAGCCTCCTGGACCGGTGCTTCACGCCGCGGCGGACCTCGTGGCGCACGGGTTCCCGGCCGACTCGGCGGCGGACCTGCTCAAGACGGCGCGCCAGGAAGGCCTGCGCGGCTCACGACTGCTCGATGTCGCGGTGGCGGCGTCACACGAGCTGCAGCGCGAAGGGGGTCGAACCCCCGCCGAGGCGTTGGCTCGGGTGCGGGCGATGATGCCCAATGTTCCGGTGGCGACGCCGCCGCGCCCCAAGGTTGTGACGCGGCGAGCGGGGCAGGGGTCGTAGAGGCGTCCATGTAGGAAACGACCCAAGCTAACCGGAGGTCCCACCATGATCCGCTCGACCCTGCTGGCGTTGATGCTTGTCGCAACGCCGGCGCTCGCTCAACAGCCCGCCCAACAGCCCGCGGCGCAGCGAGCCGACACGACCAAGGCGAAGGCGCACCGTACGCGCCGGACGTCGCGCCACAGCACCGCCAAGCCGAAGCCGGCGGCCGCGCCGCGCGATACGACTACCAAGCCGTAATCAGGACGTGTAGTCGGAGTTGATCCGGACGTAGTCCGGCGTCAAATCGCAGGTCCACACCACCGCCTCCGCGCGACCGACCCCCAAGTCGAGCCGGAGGCGGATGGTTTTTTGCTGGAAGATGGCGCGCGCCCGGGCAGGATCGGGATGGGCGGTCGCACCCGCGGTGGCGAGCGTGAGCCAATCGCCGTTCGTCGCGGCCTGGAGGCCGAGGCGCTCCGGCGTGATCGGGACACCGGCGGCGCCGGCGGCCGCGAGGACGCGCCCCCAGTTGGGGTCGGCGCCGTAGATCGCCGTCTTGACGAGGGTGGAGCGCGCGATCGCCCGGCCCACTACACGCGCAAACGCCTCGGTTTGCGCGCCGACGACGTGGATCTCGAGCAGTTTCGTGGCGCCCTCGCCGTCCTGAACCACCGCCAGCGCCAGGGTGCGCGCTACCTCAGTCACCGCCTCTTCGAACAGCTTCCACATCGCGCCGTCGCGCGATGGATCGATCCCCGAGACGCCGTTGGCGAGGAGCAGCACCGTATCATTGGTGCTCGTGTCGCCGTCCACGGAGATCGAGTTGAAGGTGTGGTCGACGACGCGCTTCAGGAACGGGCCGAGGACGCTGGGTTCGGACGCGGCGTCGGTCGTGAGCACGCCCAGCAGCGTGGCCATGTCGGGATGGATCATCCCGGCCCCCTTGGCGATGCCGCCGATCGTAATCGCGCCAGCCGGCGTGTCGAGGCGCACCGCGCAGTGCTTGGGGCGAGTATCGGTGGTCATGATCGCGCGGGCCGCGTCGAGGCCCCCCGCCGCGGAGAGCTGGCCCGCCGCCGCGCGCAGGCCCGTCGCGACCTTCTCCACCGGCAGCGGCACCCCGATGACGCCGGTCGAGAGCACGAGCGCGGTGCGCGGTGGCAGTCCCGCTGCTTCCTCGGCGGCGCGGGCCATCGCGCGGGCGGCCTCGAGGCCGTCGGCGCCGGTGCAGGCGTTCGCGACCCGCGCGTTCATCGCCACCGCCCGGACCCGTCCCGGTCGTTCGCCCAACAGATCGGCGTCGTAGATCACGGGGGCGGCACGCACCGCGTTTCGAGTGAAAACGCCTGCCGTGGCGCAGCTCGTCGTGCTGACGATGAGCGCCACGTCGAGAGCGCCGTCGGTCTTGAGTCCGGCGTGCGCGGCGGCGGCGGTGAATCCCGCGGGCGAGGTGACCGAGCCGTCAGAGATCGGGGCGATGGCGGAGGTCATCGGCGGTCAAGATAGCGGTCGCCGGTCGCTTGTGTAACCGGCCGGTGTTTCGTATCATAGCACAACCTTCCCGGAGGGTCCCGTTCGATGTCGGATCCGTTCCTCAGTTCCGACGAATACGACGAACGTGCTCATCAGCTCTACAACGAAGGACAATACGACGACGCCATAGACACCCTGCGCGAAGGGTTGGGGCTCTACCCCCACTCCGTCGAGCTGTACGTGGGGATGGGCTACGCGCGGCTCGCACGTGAGGAATACGCGTGGGCGCGGCGCGCGTTCGAGGAGGCGCGGGGTCTCGACGCCGACCACGAGGACGCGCTCGCCGGGTTGGGCGAGGTACTCCTCAAGTTCGGCGAGCGCGGCGCGGCGGTCGGGTGCTTCGAGCATATCCTCGCCCTCGGTTTCGAAGGCGACCACGACCTGATGCTGCAGATCGGACGCGCGCTGTTCCGCGAGGGCGTCCTCGATCAGGCGCGGCGCTTCTTCGAAGTGGCGCTCACCGCCCACCCCGACTCGGCCGAGGCGGCCGCATGCGCGGGATACGCCGCGCACCGCTTGGCGGACGAGGGGAGCGCGCTGCATTGGCTGCGGCGTGCGCTCGAGCTCGACCCGAGCCTGGGGGAGGCGCGCATCTACCTTGCCAACCTCCTCTACGATCGCGGCGAATACGAGGCCGCGCTGTTCCACCTCGAACGGACCAACGTCGAGGACCACTACGATGGCCTCGCCATCTGGCGTTTGGTGGAGCTCAAGAAGAGCGTGTACCGCCTTCCCGACGACGACCCCGAGCTCGTGCCATGGCACGATCGCCTGAACGACCTCGCCGGCGACGCGGCGCCCGACGACCTGATGCTCGCGGAAATCGAAGCCATGGGGCCTGACGGCCAGATGCGCGATCCGCGGCAGCTGGAGCTGTTCGGCACGCTCCTCACCGAGCTGCAGGGCATGCGCACGCGCGGAACGGGCGCTGCCGGTGAAGTGCACCGCGTCAGCATCCCGTCTGGTGTGACCTACGTCGGCACGTGGGAGGAAATCGTGCGGCAGATGAAAGATGACGCCGCCGAGTGGGTGGGGGGATCGCTGGAGCAGTACATGGAGGCGAGCGCCAAGCGGTGGCGCAAACAGACCGGCCTCGCCATCCCCGCTACCGACCCGGAGACCTTCCTCCGGGCCGGCGCGGATGCGGGAGTGTTAAGAATCCTGCACTAGCTCGCCTTCTTGAATCGGATCCCGATCGAGAGGGGCCCGTCGCCCAGCGCCATAAGCGTCACCGCGCCCGCGAGCAGCAGGGCCTCCAACTCGAAGTTTGCGTGATGGGGAAGTTTGCTCCCGAGGATCGTCACGGCCATGAACACCGCCATCGCCGTGGCCCAGAACCGCGTCCACATGCCGAGCAGGACGCACACCGCCCCCACCGTTTCGATCGCGATCACGACCAGGATCCAGAGCGTACCGAGCGACAGGTACGGGATGCCGCCTTGGACCCTGTCTATCCCACGGCTCAGGAACACGCCTCCCACTGCGAGCCGCATGAAAAAGGCGGCATACGGCGACAATGCGTTCATGTACGCTCCGGATTCAGGGTTCCGATGACCGGGCCGCGGCGCAGCGCATCGGTCCGCACTTCGCGGGCGCCGAGCCGCTTGATGATCACGTCCAATCCGCGCTGCGGGTGCGTGCCGCCGAGTCCCGCCACGTCCACGAAACACAGCCCATCGTCGGGAGTCGCGTGCATTGTGATGTGGCCGCCATGGCACAACAAGGCCACGCCTACACCCTGCGGTCCGCTCGTGACGGCCGCGAGCAGCAGCCCGGCGAGTCCTTGGGAATCGGCGAGGCGTGCGGGCGCGATCCCGCCCAGGTCGGCGAAGACGTGGTCGAACCTCACGAACACTGTCGCGAGTCGGTGATCACCGGCGCCACGAACGTGCCGCGGATCGGAAGGCGGCCCAGGGGATCGAAGTACAGGTCGTTGCGCTGGCCGGTGAATGTGAACCGCCCGCTCACCGCGAGGCCGTTGGTCAGGGTCGCCACCTGCGTGATGGCGATCGTGCCGCCTTGGCGCGACAAGCCGCGCAGCGGCGGACTGCTCAAGACCGACCAAATCGCCCACGCGCGCGGCGGCCGGCACACCGGGTTCGCGTTCGTGCCGAACGCTTCGCCGAGCGAGATCGAGTCGACGGCAGCGGTCACCGGCGCGTCGATCGAATCGCGCACGGTGATCACGACGTTCTCGACCGTCACACCTGCAACGACGATCGGCAGCGACACGCGGAACGTGGCGCTGTCGCCCTGGCGCCGGTAGTTGAGGCCGCGAGCACCCGCTCGAGCCCGACGGATGACGGTGCCGAGCACCGTGAACGAGCCCTTGCCGCCGATGGTGTCCGTGAGCTGGACGACCTGTACGGCACCGCTGGCGCTGACCGAGTCGGCGTGCGCGGTGAACGGGATCAGCGTGCTCGCCTGAATCGCCGTGATCACTCCCAACGAATCGACGCGGACCACTGCACTGGTGATCGGCGTAAAACGAACGGGTGGTGGGGGGCCGTTCTTGTTGCGGACGGAAACGGGGACGGTGAAGGTGTCGCCGGGCATCAGGTAGATCGTATCGAGGAGCAGCGAAAGATCGAGCACGCGCGACACCACGAGGAGCGCCGAGCCCGTGATCCCGTTCGCGCGCGCGGAGAGGACGGCCGCGCCTCCTCCCACGCCGACGATCACGCCGCTCACGCTGTCGACCCGGAATACCGCCTGGTCGGAGCTGAACCAGCGCACCGGACCGGTGGCTTGCGTATCGCCGTCAGCGTTGAAGTAGCGCGGAGTGCGGGCCGCAAGCGTATCGCCCACGAAGAGTGAATCGAGAATCGGGGCAACAAAGACGCGGGGGGTGCCGAGGCCGCCGCCGTCGCCGCACGCCGCGGCGAGCGCCAGGCCCGTGAGGACGAGGATTCCAAGGCGAGCGCGTTGCATAGGTGGCATGAAGTGTAAAAGGCCCTAGGTTAGCGCAGCCAGGGGTCGTAGCCGAGGGAGCCTTTAGAACATCGACATGGCGAGGAACGACCGCAGGTTGTCGTTCGTCACCCGGAGCCGGGCGGACAGGAGCCGCACGACCGACCAGAGAACCTTGTAGGCGACATCGCGGTTGAAGTCGAGGAGCAGTTCGAAATCGGACCGGGAGATCGTAATCAGGGTGCAGGAGATGTTGGCGATCGCGTCGGTGGACCGCTCCGAGCGGTCGAAAATCGACATCTCCCCGAAGCAGGATCCGGGTTTCAGCACTGCGAGCGCTTCCTCACCGGAGCCGGGAATGGTACGGGAGATTCGGACTTCGCCTTCCGAGATGAGGAACAGGCGGTTGCCGGGCTCCCCCTCCTTGAACACGTACTGACCGACCGTGAACTTTTGTTCGCGGCACACCTCGGCGACGCGGGCGAGTTCGCCCTCGTCGAGGTCTTGGAAGATGGCGGCCTGCTTCAGCAGCTTCAGGTCCACCGGCTGAAAGTACGGTTCGGGGGAGGCACGGGCAAGTGAAACCACGGGTGACCTGGGCGGATGTCGTGACGGCGCTTCGGCTTCCCCTGGCCGCGTTGTTTCCGTTCGCGCGCAGTCCCGCCGCACAGCTTTGGCGCGCCGCATGGGCGCGTCGCGCGCGGGCGCCGTGCTCGATCCGATTGCGGACAAGCTGTTCGCGGCGGTCGCATTCCTCACGGTCGCGAGCCGCGGCATCCTGACCTGGTACGAGGTGCTCGGGGTCCTGCTACGCGACATTCTGGCGGTGCTCGGGTTCTTCGGCACCTGGCTGCTGCGGCGGCCGGTGGCACTTCCGGCCCGCGCCGGCGGCAAGGCCGTGACCGTGGCGCAGATCGTCACGTTGGTGGCCTACGGGGCGGGCTCGCCGCTCGTACGGCCGCTCGCGTGGGCCACCGCCGCGCTCGCGGTGTACGCAACCTGGGACTACGGACGGGCTGCCGCGCGTGTCGCGGCGAACCGCTAACGGGAGACACGGGATGCGCTTCCTGACAACCATACTCCTCGGCGCCGTGACCGCGGGTTCGCTGACGGCCCAGCAGTTCTCGCCACCCAAGAGCAGCGCGTCGGGCGGCGGCACGCGGATCGGGCTCTTCGGATTCGGCGTGCGCACGGGGATCGACTTTAAGGGCGCCGGACACCTGGTGCTCGGCACCACGCTCGACATGGGCAACCTGTTCTCGAACCGCGTGCGCCTCCGCCCGGGGGGCGAGCTCGGCGTGTTCAACGGCGAGAACACGTACGTCGCCAGCATGGAAGCGCTGTGGCGCTTCACCGATGACGAGGAAACGGCCACGCCGTACATCGGCACCGGACTCTCGTTCGCCGGTCACGACTCCTGCGGCAACGATCCGCAATGCCCCGACGTCTGGCTGAACCTCGTCTTCGGATTCGAGCTGCACTATCGCTCCACGTTCAACTGGCTCCTCGAGTACCACGGGATGGACGCGTTGCGCCGGCACCGCATCTACATCGGTCTCACGACGCGGCGGGGGAACTGATCGTGGCGGCGCCGACGGCTGAAGTGACCGTCCGGTGGAGAGAGGGGCTGCAATTCGAGGGCGGCGCCGCCGGCCGTCCGGCCATCCTGGTGGACGGCGATTCGCGGACGGCGACCTCGCCGGTCGAGCTGCTGCTCGTTTCGGCGGCGACGTGCACCGCTTCCGACGTCGTCATCATTCTGCAGAAGCAGCGCGTCAAGCTCGCGGCGCTCGAGGTGGCGATGGTCGGGACGCGTCGCGAAACGCCGCCGAGACGCTACACCGCGATCAAGTTCCACTTCACCGTCCGGGGCGAGGGCGCCGACGAAACCAAGGTGCGCCGGGCCATCGACCTGTCGCTCGAGAAGTATTGCTCGGTCGTGGCATCGCTCGCGCCCGACATCAGCATCAGTTACGACGCCACCGTTGCATAGGCGGTCGCTCGTCGGCCCGGCGCTCGCGGCACTCGGCGCGCTCGCGGCCCCGGTGGTCCCGCTCCGTGCCCAGCGGCTGTCGGTAGCGGAGGCCAGCGCCGGCGCTGCGCTCGCGGTCGCGCGCCACACGATGGCGGGCTTGGAAGTCGGGGCGGGGTACCGGCCCGGCGGGCAGAGCCGAGTCGCGCTGGCGATCGCTGTGGGCCGCGAAGCGGGTCGTGCGGCTGCGCGCGCCCAGCTGACCGCGCAGTTCCTCGTGACGCCGGCGGCGCGCCGGGGCGTCGGGTTGTATGGAGGTCTCGGTGTGGCGGTCGCCGGACGCCGCGGCGCGCACGGCGGCGGGTATCTGGCGCTGCTCTTGGGACTCGAAGCCGCGCCGGGTGCGCGGCGCGGCGGGTGGTACGCGGAATTGGGGCTCGCCGGCGGCGCGCGAGTCGCCGCGGGTTGGCGGGGCCGGTGGACTAGGTCTTAGGCGTCGGCGCCGACGGGTGCGGTGCGGGCCACGACCGGGCGGCAGTACCGCTCACCCAGGACACGCAGCTCGCCCAGCTCGACGTCGGTCAGATCTTCGAAGCGGTCCGCGAGATACCCCATCGTATCGTCGAACCACTCTTTTTGATGCTCGGGGGTCGCTTCGAGCACGCCGCAGCGGAGAATGTGCGAGAACAGTTCATCGCGCGCCTGCTCGAACGTCGTGGGGGTGGCAATCTTCCGAGGCTCACTACGTTTCTTGGCCATGCGGGCGGTGCTCCTCTCAGGATACGGGCGTGTGTTGGTGGAACGGCGCCGCAAGATAATCGGTTGTGTGGTATAATGCCACGGCGGGGACGCGAGTTCCCATGCGCCCCCCTGGAGGTCCCGATGAGTGAAGAAGTGTATGGGCCTGACCGCGCGCAGCGTCTCGTAGCGCTACTTCGGGCCCTGGCTGAGCGGATCCAGGAGTTGGACCGCGCCGGCGGGCGCCGGCTGCTCGATTCGGCGCCGGAGCTGCAAAAGCTGCTGGGAAATGCACGCAGCGAGCTGTTTCATTACGAAGTGCGCAGTACCTACGACACGCCGGAGGTGGCGGAGAGCCGGCGCATCGTGGAGGAAGCGCAACGACGGCTCGACGAACCGACGTTCGACGAGCCCGATGACGACGAACCTTGGCGGAGGGGGGGGGGCTCGCCGGAATGAAGCGGTTCTACGTGATGCTGGGGGGGTTGACGCTGGCCCTCGGCGCGATGCTGGTCTACTTGCTCAAATCCAATCCTTCCGCGCCACGGGCGGCCAATACGGCCCCGCCCGCCGGGACCGTGGTCGATGACGGATTCCGCGGCTACACCATGGGGAGCGACGCGGCTCCCGTCGAAGTGACCGAATACGGTGACTTCGAGTGCCCGGCGTGCGCCGGCTTCGCCGTCATCCAGATGCCCACGATCAAAGAGCAGCTGATCGCGACGGGCAAAGTGCGTTGGCGGTACCGCGACTACCCGCTCCCCATGCACCCCTACTCACGACTCGCCGCCCACGCGGCGCAGTGCGGCGGCGAACAGGGGAAGTTCTGGGAGATGCACGATCAGTTGTACATGAATCACAGCTGGGCGCAGACCGGGAAGAATCCCACCGGTCTCTTCCGCGACTTCGCGCGGGCCGCCGGCCTCGACGTGAGCCGCTACGACGCCTGCCTCGAGAGTGGGCGTTATGCCGCGCGCATCGAGTTCAGCCGTCAGGAAGGCGAGCAGAAGCTGGTGAACGGGACCCCGACGTTCTACATCAACGGCCAGATGTACATGGGGCGCAACAACTCCGACGCATTCAAGGCCGCGATCGATAGCGCCGCCGCCGCTGCTCGGCGCAAGTAATGCGGAGCCGGCAGGCGATCGCGCTGCTGGCGCTGCTGGGGTTCTTCGTCGCCTTGTACTTGTGGCTGCATCAGATCGGCGTCGGCGGTGAGCTGAAGTGCGGCACCGGCGGCTGCGATACCGTGCAGGCGAGCCGCTGGTCGCATCAGATGGGAATCCCGGTGGCGTTCTACGGGGTGGCAGGGTATGCGGCGATCCTCGCCGTCGCGATCGCCGGCCTGCAGCCGTCGTGGCTCGGGCGGCGCGGCCCGACGCTCCTGCTCGCGGCCCTCGCGACGGGCGGCGTTCTCTTCAGCGCCTGGCTCACCTATCTCGAATTGTTCGTCATCAACGCCATCTGCCGCTGGTGCGTCACCAGCGCGGTGATTATTGCCGCGATCTGGATCGTCTCACTCTCCGCGCTCAGGACTCCTGCGACTCATACTGATCCTTGAGCCGGGCGACGACCGCCGGATCGGCGAGTGTCGTCGTGTCCCCCAACGTCCGGCCCTCGGCGATGTCTTTGAGCAGGCGGCGCATGATCTTCCCGCTACGCGTTTTCGGCAGGTCGGCTGAGAACAGAATGTCGTCGGGCTTCGCGAGCGCGCCGATTTTTTTCGCGACGTGCTGTTTCAGCTCCTCGCGCAGCGCGTCGGTTGCCTGGCGGCCCTCCTTGAGCGTGACGAACGCCGCCAGCGCCTGACCCTTGAGCTCGTGTGTCTTGCCCACGACCGCCGCTTCAGCGACGGCGGGGTGATCGACGAGCGCGCTCTCGACTTCCATGGTGCCGATGCGGTGTCCCGCGACGTTCAGCACGTCGTCGACGCGACCCAGGATCCAGTAGTAGCCGTCGTCACCGCGCTTCGCGCCGTCGCCGGGGAAGTAGGTGTTGGGCCAGCGGCTCCAGTACACCGACCGGTAGCGCTCGTCGTCGCCCCAGATCGTGCGCAGCATCCCAGGCCACGGGCTCGTGATGGCCAGGTACCCGCCGCCCACCTTCACTTCTTTTCCGGCGCCGTCGAGCAGCTTCGCCTCGATGCCCGGGAAGGGAATCGTCGCCGAGCCGGGGCGCGTCTTCGTGACGCCGGGGAGCGGCGTGATCATGATCCCGCCCGTCTCGGTCTGCCACCATGTGTCGACGATGGGGCAGCGCCCGCCGCCGATGTGCTCCCGATACCACATCCACGCTTCCGGGTTGATCGGCTCACCCACGCTGCCGAGCAGGCGCAACTTCGAGAGGTCGTGCTTTGCGGGAAGCTCCACGCCCCACTTCATGAACGCGCGGATCGCCGTCGGCGCCGTGTAGAACACCGTGACGCCGTGTTTCGCGCAGATCGCCCAGAACCGGTCCTTCGTCGGATGATCTGGCGCGCCCTCGTACATCACCTCCGTCACGCCGAGCGCGAGCGGCCCGTACACCACGTACGAATGCCCCGTCACCCAGCCGACGTCGGCGGTACACCAGAAGACGTCCGAGTCCTTGAGATCGAAGACCCACTTGGTCGTGGCGTAGACGTGCGTGAGGTACCCACCGGTCGTGTGCAGGATGCCTTTTGGCTTTCCGGTGGTGCCCGATGTGTAGAGGATGTAAAGCGGGTCTTCGGCGTCCATCGCTTCAGGGGAGCACTCGGTAGCTGCCTTGGCCATCAGGTCGGTCCACCAATGGTCGCGCCCCGCTTTCATCGGGATGTCCTGTGCGGTGCGCTTCAAGACCACCACGTGCTTGATGCTCGGCGTCGCGGAAATGGCTTCGTCGGAGTTCTGCTTCAGGGGCACGACCGATCCGCGCCGGTGGCCACCGTCCGCCGTGATCAGCACCTTCGCTTCGGCGTCGTTGATCCGGTCGCGCAGCGATTCTGCCGAGAAGCCGCCGAACACCACGGTGTGCACGGCGCCGATGCGCGCGCACGCCAGCATCGCGACCGCCACTTCCGGAACCATCGGCAGGTAGATCGCGACCCGATCGCCCTTCTTCACGCCCAGGCTCTTCAGCACGTTCCCGAACTTCTGGACATCGACCAGGAGGTCGGCGTAGGTGAGGCGCCGCACTTCTCCCGGCTCCCCTTCCCAGATCAGCGCCGTGCGGCCGCCGCGGCCCGCGCGCACATGGCGGTCGAGGCAATTGACGGACGCGTTCAGCTTGCCGCCCACGAACCACTTGGCATGCGGCGGCTTCCACTCGAGCACACGGTCCCAGGGCTTGATCCATTCGAGCTGCTTCGCCCAGCCGGCCCAGTAGCCCTCGCGATCGCGCCGCGCCTGCTCGTACGGTGTCTCATCCCGCACATGGGCGGCGGCCTGAAACGCAGGAGGTGGGGCAAAGCTGCGCTGCTCGTCGAGCAGGGTTTCGATGCGGTCGCTGGTCGTCATGGCCGTGAGATATAAGGAAGAGGGAAGTCTGGCAAGTTGCGCCGCGCCGCTCGCTCTGCGGTACCACGCGGGGTGAGGGTGGTCACGCCCGTTTTGACAACCGCTTGATGTAGCGCAGCTTAGCTGGGGTGGCACCGGAGTGGCATAAGTGGGTCCCGAGGAGAACACTATGTCACCGTTGCCCGTGGAGAACACTGTGATGTCGACACGCCAGTTGGAAAAAACCTTAGCCGCTCCCGAGCGCCTCGATCTCGAGTCGCGCACGGCGTTTCGCCGCGCGGCGGGGGAGCTGCTGGATGCGCTCGATGAGGGCGCCGGCCGCCTGGTGATCGACCTGTCGGGCACGCGTGGCGTAGACAGCGCCGGGCTGGGCGCCCTGATGCTGGTGCAGCGCAAGGCCGCGGAGCGGCGCCAGACGGTGTGTCTGCGCGGGGCGAACGAGGAACTGCGCTTCCTGCTCGTGCTCACGAAGCTCGACGACCTGTTCGAGCTGGAGACTGGCGTGCCCTGATCCCTCGCGCGGCGTATATTGGACGGCATCATGGCCGTCTCCCCGCGCAAGGTCTTGTTTGTCGAGGACGAATCCGCGCTGCGGAGCTCCTACCAGCGCTTCTTCGAAGGTCGCTACACCATGGCGTACGCGCCCAACGGGGCCGAGGCCATCCGGCAGCTCGCCGAGTTCAAGCCTGATGTCCTGGTCCTCGACATGCGCCTCCCCGACACCGACGGCATCGCCCTCTTGCAGCGCATTCGCGAAACGCAGCCGGCCCTTCCCGTCGTCGTCACCACCGCCTATGTGAGCATGGAGCCCCTCATGAACGTGCTGGACCTGGGGCACAGCCGCTATCTCGTGAAGCCCTACGACTTGAACGAGCTGGCCGCCGCCATCGATGCTGCTGGCTGAGGGGCTGCGGCACGCGTACGGTGCCGTGCAGGCGCTCGACGACGTCTCCTTCACACTGCAACCCGGACAGACCCTGGCCGTCTTCGGTCCCAACGGCGCGGGAAAGACGACGCTCCTGAAGGTCCTCGCGGGCCTGATCCGTCCGCGCGCCGGCCGTGCGCACATCGAAGGCGGGCGGCGCGCCGTCGGGTGGATCGGTCACCAGCCGCAGCTGTACGCCCATCTCACCGTCCGGGAAAACCTGACCTTCTGGGGATCGCTGTACGACGTGCCCGATGGCGTGCGGACGCGGCGCGAGCTCGCGCTGCTGTCCCGCCTGGGTCTCGACGAACACGCGGACCGCCCCGTGCGCGCGCTGTCGCGCGGTCTCGTCCAGCGCGTGGCGATCGCGCGCGCCCTGATTCATGACCCGCGCGTCCTGCTCCTCGACGAACCCTTCACGGGCCTCGACCGCACAGCCGCCGAGGAATTCGGGCGCCTGCTCGCCGAGCAGTCGGCGGACGGGGAGCGCCGCGTCACCATTCTCGTCACGCACAACGTTGAGGAGGGGACCGAACTCGCGACGCATGTCGCGTTCATGCGCGCCGGGCGGTTCGTGCAGCTGGCGCCCCGCAAGGGACGGAGCGCCACCGAGATCGGCGACGCGTACCGCCGGGTCGTGACCGGTGGCTGACGTGTGGCGCCACGCCTGGCTCCTCGCGCGAAAGGACCTGCTCGTCGAGTTCCGGTCGCGTACCGCGATCGTTTCGGCGGTGGTGTTCACCATCCTCGTGCTGCTGGT
>WNFK01165771.1_pt6 | contig 24175 bp, 22 predicted proteins | sample 5400281 | NCBI WGS metagenome assembly WNFK01 (sample SAMN13153350, study PRJNA577476) | soil metagenome | isolation source: 20 cm soil on Douglas fir-dominated hillslope | place: USA:California | collected 2013-09-17
TGGACCCGCCGCTTCGCGCGCTCGCGTTCGGGCTCTTCCGGCTCGGCCTGGGCTTCGCCGACGTCATGGACCTCGGGCGCGTTCCGGACGACTGGGGGCACGAGCCCGCTCCCGCCGACCTCCTGGACGGCGCGTCGGTGGCCCGCTACGGCGCGCTGGTGCGCGGCCGTCTCGCGGGCTGGTTCGAGGGCGCGGGTCCGCGTGAGTTCGCGCGGGTGATCGCGGTCCACGATGGGCCGCGGCCGGGGCACGAGGTGCTCGAACGCGTGACCGCCGCGGCCGCCACCCAGCTCCGCGCCCTTCACGACGCCCTGGCGCGCCGCGGCTTGGCCCCGGGCGAGCCGCTCCCCGCCGCGCTCGACGGGCTCCCGGCCGCGGCGCCGCCCTGGTAACCGCGTGACCGCCACGCCCGAGCCGGGGCCGGTGACGTGCCCGCGCTGCCGCGCCGAGAACCTGCCGAGCCATCGGTTCTGCGTGGCGTGCGGGCAGGCCCTTCAGGCGTCGTGCGCGCGCTGTGGCTTCGTCCACGAGCCGGGCGCCCGCTTCTGCGGCGGCTGCGGCCAGCCCATCCTGGCGTCCGGCCCCGCCCGCTTCGCCTCGCCGGAGACCTACACCCCGCCGCATCTGGCCGAGAAGATCCGCACCTCGCGCGGCGCGCTCGAGGGCGAGCGCAAGCAGGTCACGGTGCTGTTCGCCGACATGAAGGGCTCGCTCGAGATGCTGGCCGAGCGCGATCCGGAGGACGCGCGGCGCATGCTCGATCCGGTGCTGGGAGTCATGATGGAGGCGGTCCATCGCTACGAGGGCACCGTGAACCAGGTGCTGGGCGACGGGATCATGGCCATCTTCGGCGCCCCGGTGGCCCACGAGAATCACGCGGTGCGGGCCGCCTACGCCGCGCTGCGGATGCACGACGAGGTGCAGCGGCTGGCCCGCGACCTGCGCCGCGCCGAAGGGGTCGACGTGCAGATCCGCGTCGGACTCAACTCCGGCGAGGTCGTGGTGCGCGCGATCGGCACCGACCTGCACATGGACTACAGCGCGGTGGGCCAGACCACTTACCTGGCCGCGCAGATGGAGCGTCTCGCGCGCCCCGGCTCGACCCTGCTCGCCCCGGAGACGCGGCGGCTCACCGAGGGGTTCCTGGTCGTGACCGGGCTCGGCCCGGTGCCGATCAAGAGCGTCGCGGATCCGGTGGAGGTGTACGAGCTGACCGGGGCGGGGCCCGCGCGCTACCGGCTCCAGGCCGCGGTGGTGCGCGGCCTCTCGCGCTTCGTCGGCCGCGAGGCGGAGGTCGGGCGGCTGCGCGAGGCCTTCACCCGGAGCCGCGCGGGCGAGGGCCGGCTGGTCGCGCTGGTGGGCGAGCCGGGCGTCGGCAAGTCGCGGGTCATCCGCGAGTTCGTCGAGGGGCCGTGGATGGACGGCGCGCTCGTGCTGGAGGGCCGGCCGGTCGCGTACCGGAAGACGCCGTCCTGGATGCCGGTGATCGACGCGTTCCGGCGCTACTGCCAGATCGACCGGCTCGACGAGGAGCGGATCATCCGGGAGAAGATCACCGGCAAGCTCCTCGCGCTCGACCCCGCGCTCGCTTCCGCGCTCCCGGCCTTGCTCGCGCTCGCCGATCTCGAGCCCGAGGACGAGGCGTGGCGCGCGCTCGATCCGCCGCAGCGGCGGCGCCGCATCCAGGGCGCGGTGCGCAGCGTCTTGCTCGCCGAGAGCCGGCGCCAGCCGGTGGTCTTCGTGGTCGAGGACCTCCAGCGCATCGACGAGGAGACGCAGGCGCTGCTCGACACCATGGTGGAGCGGCTGCAGGGCACACGTCTCCTGATCCTGGTCGCCTATCGGCCCGAGTACGAGCACCGGTGGGGCAGCAAGCCCGGCTACGCCCAGATCCGGATCGATCCGTTCCCGCCGGTGACCGCCCACGCGCTGCTCGAGAGCATGCTCGGCTCCGATCCGGGGCTGGACGCACTCAAGACGATGCTGGTCGAGCGGACCGACGGCAACCCGCTCTTCCTCGAAGAGAGCGTGCGGGCACTCGTCGAGACGCAGGCCCTGATCGGCGAGCCGGGGGCCCGCCGGCTCGCGAAGCCGCTCGAGACCGTCCAGGTTCCGGGCAGCGTGCAGGCGGTGCTGGCCGCCCGTATCGACCGGCTCACCCCGGCGGCCAAGCACGTGCTGCAGTCGGCGTCGGTCATCGGCAAGGACGTGCCGTTCCCGGTGCTGGCCGACATCGCGGACCTGCCCGACGAGGGCCTGCGCGCGGGGCTCGCGCTGCTGCAATCGGGGGAGCTGCTCTACGAGGCGAGCTTCTTCCCCGAGATCGAGTACACGTTCAAGCACGCCCTGACCCACGAGGTGGCCTATGGCAGCCTGCTCCACGAGACGCGGCGCACGCTGCACGCCCGCATCGCCGACGCCATCGAGCGGCTCTACGCGGGGCGCCAGGGCGAGCACGTGGAGCGGTTGGCCCACCACGCCCTCCGCGGCGGCCTGCGCGAGCGGGCGGTGGGCTACCTCCGCCAGGCCGGGGTCAAGGCGGCCGCCCGCTCCGCGCACCGGGAGGCGGTCGGTTTCTACGAGCAGGCGCTCGAGATCCTGGAGGCCGACGGTCCGCAGGGGCCGGCCCTCGCGATGGCGGTGGACGTCGCGTTCGCCCTCCGCGCCTCGCTGGCGCCGCTCGGCGAGTTCACCCGGACCCTCGACCACCTGCGCCGGGCCGCGGCGCACGCCGAGGCGCTGGGCGACCGTCGCCGGCTCGGGTGGGTCTCGGCCTATCTGACCCAGACGCACTACACGCTCGGCGATCAGGCGGCCGCGATCCGTTCCGCCGAGCAGGCCGCGGAGGTGGGCCGGACCCTGCCCGATCGCCGGCTGCAGATCATCGCGGCCTTCGGGCTCGGCCAGGCGCACCACGTGCTCGGCGACTACCGGGCCGCGCAGCGCCACCTCGGACAGGTGGTCGCCGCGGTGGAGGGCGACCTCGCCCGCGAGCGCTGGGGGATGGCCGGGCTCGTGTCGGTGGCCGCCCGCATCTGGCTCGCCGCCTCGCTGGCCGACACCGGCGACTTCGAGGGCGCGCTCGCCCGCGCGCGCGAGGGCATCGCGCTCGGGGAGGGGCCCGAGCATCCCTGGAGCCTGGCCGGCGCGTACATGACGGTGGGCTTCGTGCTCCTGAGCCGGGGGCAGCCCGGCGAGGCCGCGCCGGTGCTCGATCGCGGCATCGCCTTCTCGCGGGAGATGGACATCACCGCGTGGCTGCCGATGCTGCTGTGCGCGCGGGGGCTGGCCCACGTCCGGACCGGGAATGTGGTGGACGGCGTCCGGATGCTCGAGGACGGCGTGGGGCGGGCGAGCGCGCTCCGCATCCTGAGCCGGCAAGCCCTGCGGCTCTCCTGGCTCGCCGAAGGATACCTGCTGGCCGGGCGCTTGGACGCGGCGGCCGAGGTGGCCGCGCAGGCGTACCAGCTCGCCGAGCAACACGGCGAGCGGGGCTACGCGGCGATCGCGAGGCGCGTGCTGGGCGAGACCGTCGCGCGCGCCGGAGAGCGGGGGAAGGCCGAGGAGCACTACGCCGACGCGCTGGCCCGCGCCCGCGCGCTCGAGATGCGGCCGCTGGAGGCGCTCTGCCTGCTCGGGCTCGGAGAGCTGGCGCGGGGGGCGGGGAGCCACGCGGCCGCGACGGAGCGGCTCACCGCGGCGCTCGGCCTGCTACGTACGATGGAGATGCACTACTGGCTGCCCGCGGTCGAGGCCGCCCTGCGCGAGCCCTAGCACACCGGCGCCGGTCAGGTTTCCTCGCGCACCATCCGGAAGCCGTAGTCCGAATACCGCAGCGCGGGAGGCAGCGAGGAGCGATGCGCTACCGGGCTCCACGCGTCCTGGTGCCGCCAGGCGCCGCCCCGCGACACCCGGCGCGTGCCGGTCTCCGGTCCGAGTGGGTTCATCGACGGCGATCGCGTGTAGTACGCGTCATCCTCCCAGTCCAGACACCACTCGTGGCAGACCCCGGACAGGGCGACCAGGCCGAGCGGATTGGCGGGCGTCTCGGCCGGGCGGGGCGGCCGGTCGAAGGATGCGGTCGTTGGCCGCTCCTCGCCCCATGGAAAGCGCGCGTCTTCGAGGCCGGCCCGCGCGGCTTTCTCCCACTCGGCCTCGGTGGGGAGCCGGTAGGAACCGGCCTCTCGATCGGCCAGCCATCGGCAGAATTGCGTCGCGTCGAACCAGCTCACCCCGACCACGGGCTGCTCGGGATCGTCGAAGCGCGGATCCCGCCACCAGGCGGGTGGCTCGACGCCGGCTGAGGCCAGGAAGGCCGCGTACTCGCGATTGGTGACCGGGGCGCGGCCGATGGCGAAGCGATCGAGCCAGACGCGATGCCGTGGCCGCTCGCCCGGATGGCCGTGCTCCCAGCCCATCCAGAACCAGCCGGCGGGGACCTGCACGAGGTCCATGGCGTCGAGTATAATCGGCGCCACCATGAACTTCGCGGATCGGATGTCGCGGCTCGGCACGGAATCGGCGTTCGAGGTCCTGGCGCGGGCGAAGGCCCTCGAGCGGCAGGGCAAGGAGATCATTCACCTCGAGATCGGGGAGCCGGACTTCGACACGCCGGCCCACATCCGTGAGGCGGCCAAGCGTGCGCTGGACGGCGGCGCGACCCACTACGGGCCGGCCGCGGGCCTGCCCGAGCTGCGGGAGGCCATCGTCAAGGACGTGGAGGGCACGCGCAGCATCCCGGTCACGACCGACGAGGTGGTGGTGACCCCGGGCGCCAAGCCCATCATGTACTTCGTGATCACCGCGCTGGTGAATCCCGGGGACGAGGTGGTCCATCCGAATCCGGGCTTCCCCATCTACGAATCCGTGATCAACTTCGTCGGCGGCAAGCCGGTGCCGATCCCCCTGCGGGAGGAGAGCGGCTTCGGCTTCGACCTCGACGTGCTCGAGAAGAGCGTCTCCCGGAAGACCAAGCTCATCATCATCAACTCCCCCCAGAATCCGACGGGCGGGGTGATGGACGTCGAGCAGCTCGGGCGCATCGCGGAGATCGCCAAGACCTACCGCATCCCGGTGCTCTCCGACGAGATCTACAAGTCGTTCCTCTACGAGGGCGAGTTCGCGTCGATCACGCGCTTCCCGGGCATGAAGGACCTGGTCATCATCCTGGACGGCTTCTCGAAGTCGTTCGCGATGACCGGCTGGCGCCTCGGCTATGGGGTGATGCCGGTGGCCCTGGCCGAGCACGTGACCCGGCTGATGGTGAACTCCAACTCGTGCACCGCCTCGTTCACCCAGATGGCGGGCATCGCCGCGCTGCAGGGCGACCAGACCCCGGTGATCGAGATGGTGGCGGAGTTCAAGCGGCGGCGGGACGTGCTGGTGGCGGGGCTCAACCGGCTGCCTGGCGTCACGTGCCGCTCGCCGCGCGGGGCCTTCTACGTGTTCCCGAACATCAAGGCGCTCAAGCGGCCCTCCACCGAGGTCGCGGAGACCCTGCTGCGCGAGGCGGGCGTGGCCGTGCTCGGCGGCTCCGCCTTCGGCGAGTACGGGGAAGGGTACCTCCGGCTCTCGTACGCGAGCGCCGAGGCCAATCTGCGCAAGGCCCTCGAGCGGATGGAGCCGGTCCTGGCGCGTCTGGCCGGCGCGTAGCCGATCCGCTCGGTGCCCACCGTCGCCGAGCTGATCGTCGAGGGGCTGCTGCGGGCCGAGGTTCCGCGCCTCTTCGGCGTGCCGGGGGGTGGCTCCAACCTGGAAGTGCTCGAGGCCGCGCGGGCCCGCGGGCTGCCCTTCGTCCTCTGCCACCAGGAGTGGGCCGCCACCATCATGGCCGCGGTCACCGGGGAGCTCACCGGCCGGCCGGGCGCGGTGCTCTCCACGCTCGGCCCCGGGGTCACCGCGAGCGCCACCGGCCTCGCCCATGCGCTGCTCGATCGCTCGCCGCTGCTCTACGTGAGCGATCGCCACCCGGCGAGCGTGCTCGCCTATGCCACGCACCAGTACGTGGACCACGCGGCGCACCTGGGCCCGATCGTCAAGGGCAGCGTGACGGTGAGCCCGGATTCGGCCGGCCACTGGGTCGCCCACGCGGTTCAGCTCGCGCTCGCCGAGCCGCGTGGGCCCGTGCACCTGGACCTGCCCGCGGACGTCGCGGGGGCGCCGGCGGTGCCGGTGGCCACCGCGGTGACGCCGCCGACGATGCCCACGCCCGACGATGCCCTGGTCGAGCGGGCCGCCGAGATGATCCGGGGCGCGAAGCGGCCGCTCGTCATCGCGGGGCTCGGTTGCCGCGCCGCCGACGCGAAGTGGCTGCGTGCGTTCTGCGAGGCGCTGCCCGCGCCGGTGCTCACGACCTACAAGGCCAAGGGGGCGATTCCCGATCCGCATCCCCTGGCGATGGGAATCTTCACGGGCGGGGCCCTGGAGGAGCCGCTGGTGCGGCGGGCCGACCTGATCATCGCCTTCGGCCTCGACTCGGTGGAGCTGATCCCGCGCCGCTGGTCCTACACCGCGCCGGTGCTGAGCCTCGTGCGCGGCCCCTCGAGCGATCCACGCCTCCGCGCGATCGGCGGCGGCGCATACTTCACGCCCGCCCTCGAGGTGGTCGGGGACCTGGGCACGATCCTCGAGGATCTGGCCCCGCGGATCATGCGGCGGGACGTGAAGGCCGACTGGGACGTGGCCGAAGTGGACCGCATCCGGCGCGAGCGCGCGGCCGCCCTGGAGGTGCCGGTGCCCGGGCTGGCCCCCCACCGTGTGGCCCAGATCGCGCGGGAGCTGACCGCGGCGGGCAGCATCGCGACGGTGGACGCGGGCGCCCACATGTTCCAGGCCACGACCTACTGGCACGCGCTCGCGCCCGGCGAGCTGCTGATCTCCAACGGGCTCGCGACCATGGGTTTCGCGCTGCCCGCGGCCATCGCGGCCCAGCTCGTGCATCCCGACCGGCGGGTCATCTGTTTCACCGGCGACGGCGGGCTCATGATGGTGGTGGCCGAGCTCGAGACGGTGGCCCGCCTGCGCCTGCCGATCGTGATCGTGGTCTTCAACGACGCGGCGCTGTCGCTGATCGAGGTGAAGCAGGCGCAGAAGGGCTTCGAGGGCGTGTCCATGCGCTACGCGGGCCCCGACCTTATCGCCCTCGGGCGCGCCTTCGGCATCCGCGCGCTGGCCGCCACCGACGAGCCGACGCTGCACGGCGCGTTGATCGCGGCCCAGACCGCGCCGGGCCCCACCCTCATCGACGCGCGCATCGATCCGTCCGGCTACCGCAAGATGCTGGAAATCGTCCGCGGCGCCCCGAAGTAAGCCGGTATACTTCGAAGCATGGGATTTCTCTCCGAGAAGGACGAGGCGGCGGTCCGGAAGGAGTTCGAGCGCGTCGGCGGGCCCGTCAAGCTCACCGTGTTCGCCTCGGAGCTGGGCGGCGAGCACAACGCCCAGACCGTGGCCCTGATCCGAGAGGTCGCGGCGCTGTCCGACCAGCTCGCGGTGACCGTGCTGAACCCGCACATCGAGCGGGACCAGGCCGCGGCCTACGGGATCGGGGAGTCCCCAGTGGTGGTCGTGGAGGGCGCGCAGGACTACGGCATCCGCTTCCTCGGCCTGCCGGGCGGCTATGAGTTCTCCAACCTGATCGATTCCATCATCGCGGTGTCCACCGGCGAGGCCGGCCTCAGCGACGAGACCAAGACGGCGCTGGCCGGGCTCACCGAGGACGTCACCATCAAGGTCTTCACGACCCCCACCTGACCCCATTGCCCCCGGGCCGTGCGCCTGGCGCAGCACATGGCGATCGCGTCCCCGAGGGTGCGGGCGGAGTGTATCGAGGCCACCGAGTTCCCCGAGCTGGCGCAGCGCTACCAGGTGATGGCCGTCCCCAAGATCGTCATCAACGACAAGGTCGGGTTCGAGGGCGCGATCCCGGAGCGTGACTTCCTGGGCGCGGTGCTCCAGGCGGCCGACCCCCAGCCGGAAGCCTGAGCATCATGGAATCGACGCTCATCGTCATCGGTATCCTGATCGGCTGGTTCGCGCTCAACCGCTGGGTCCTGCCGCGCTTCGGCATCCGGACCTGAGCTGCGCCCGCCGGATGCTCCCGTGAGGAGCAGGAGGCCGAGACCCGCGATCGCGGGAAGTAGGTCCACGTTGCTCTTCACCTACGGGACGCTGATGCGCGGCTTCCGCCTGCATCGGCTGCTCACCGGGCGCGCCGGGCTCCTCGGGCGCGGGCAGGTGAGGGCACGGCTCGTCGATCTCGGCTCGTATCCGGGCGCGGTACCGGATGCCGCCGCCACGCTTCACGGCGAGGTTTATCGGCTCGCCGATCCCGCGCTGTGGGCGGTGCTGGACTCGGCGGAAGGACCCCAGTATCATCGCCGGGAGGTCGCCGTCCGGAGCGAGGACGGCCGCGAGCTGGCCGCGTCCATCTACTGGTACATCGGGCCGCTCGATCGGACCGTGCCTATTCCGGGGGGCGACTATCGGGCCCACGCGCCCGCGAAATCCATCTATCACCAGAGCTCGTAGGAGGCGCCCGATGCCGCTCGAGGCAGCGCAGCTGATCAAGGACGACCAGGACCATCTGATCCACCCGCTGCATCACCCGAGCGATCACCTCGAGCCGATGGTCTATGTACGCGGCCGCGGCGCGGTGCTGACCGACGTGCAGGGCCGCGAGTACATCGACGGCCTCGCCGGCCTGTGGAACGTGAACGTGGGCCACGGCCGGACCGAGCTGGCGGACGCGGCGGCCGAGCAGATCCGCGAGCTGGCCTACTACTCCGCCTATTCGGGCTCGAGCAACATCCCGGCCATCCAGCTCGCCTCCAAGCTGATGACGATCGCGTACCCGAACATGCAGGGCGTGTTCTTCACCTCGGGCGGCGCCGAGTCCAACGAGTCCGCGTTCAAGACCGCGCGCTTCTACTGGAAGACCAAGGGCAAGCCCGACAAGGTGAAGGTCATCGCGCGTAACCTCGCCTATCACGGCGTGACGCTGCAGGCGATGAGCGCCACCGGCATGTCGCCGTACTGGAAGATGTTCGAGCCGCGCGTGCCGGGCTTCGTGCACATCCCGACCTGCTATCCCTACCGGCAGGAGGGCGCCAAGCCGGGCGAGACCGCGGGCCAGACCGCGGCGCGGCTCCTGGAAGAGGCCATCGTTCGGGAAGGCGCGGATACGGTGGCCGCCTTCATCGCCGAGCCGATCCACGGCGGCGGCGGCGTGCTCTACCCGACCGACGATTACTTCCCGCTGGTCCGCAAGGTCTGCGACAAGCACGACGTGCTCTTCATCGCCGACGAGGTCATCACCGGCTTCTGCCGGACCGGCAAGTGGTTCGCGCTCGAGCACTGGAACGTCCTGCCGGACATCGTCTCCTTCGCGAAGGGCGTGTCCTCCGGCTACCTCCCGCTGGGCGGCATCATGGTCTCGAAGACGATCAAGCAGGCGATGGACGACGTGAAGCCGGAAGACAAGTGGATGCACGCCTACACCTACTCGGGGCATCCGACCTGCTGCGCGGTGGGTCTCAAGAATCTTGAGATCATGGAGCGCGAGCGGCTCTGGGAGCGCGCGGCGGCCATGGGCACGCGGCTCTACAAGGGCCTGCAGCAGGCCCTCGGCGACCACAAGCACGTGGGCGACATCCGCGGCGGCAAGGGGTTGCTGGCCGCCGTGGAGCTGGTGGAGGATCGCGGAACCAAGGCGGCCTTCGGCGCGGACAAGAAGGTCGGCCCGCGCGTGCTGGCCGAGATGACCAAGCGTGGGGTCATCACGCGCGCGCGGCTCGAGCACATCTTCTTCGCCCCGCCGCTCATCGTCAGCGAGGAGCAGGTGGACCGGCTCGTCTCGGTCACCCGCGACGCGATCAAAGTCGCTACCGGCGTCTAGCCCCGTACTCTCTCTCCCCCTTCGAGGGGGAGAGAGCCAGGGTGAGGGGGTCAGGGTGAGCCGGCGCGCCGCTACCTCCCCGGTACCACCCACAGGTACAGGGTGTGGCTTCCCTCGTTGCTCGTCACCGGCAGCGTCCGCGTCGGCGCCCAGTCCCCCATGTCGAAGCTGTGCGACACGATCCTCGACCCCGGCCGGAGCTCGCGCAGCAGCTTCGGCCGTAGCCGGCGGTTGAGATCGGGGGACAGGTAGAGCGTCACGACCGTGGCGGGCGTCAGATCGGCCTCGAAGAGATCCTGCTGGCGGAAGATCAGCTTGTCGGCCAGCCCGAGACGCCGGGCCCGCTCGGTGCTCTGTGCGACCAGGGCGGGGTCGATCTCGAGGCCGACGCCTCGGGCCCCTCGATCCCTCGCCGCCGCGATCAGGATGCGTCCGTCTCCCGAGCCCAGGTCGTAGACGACGTCGCTTGCAGTTACGTCGGCCAGCCTCAGCATCTCGTTGACCACCACCAGCGGCGTGCGGACGTCCGGGACATCCTGGCCGGGCACCCGCACGCAAGCGGTCGCCCCCAGCAGGAACATCATCGCGAGCACCGTCGAGCGCTTCACGGGAGTGGATTCTACTCCCCTTGCCAGATAGCTCATCGTGTGTTTAGTATTACCCCATGGACAGACGACAGCGCCTGGCGATCCTCTCGGAGGCGGCGTCCGACGACAAAGAGACCGGCATGCCCGGCCGTCCGCGCCTCAACGAGGGCCCGGTCGGGATCCGGCCGGTCCGGCTCCCCGGGGGCGGCACGACGACGCTGATGCGCGTGATGCAGACCAATGCCTGCTCGCTGTCCTGCGGCTACTGCCCAACCTTCTGCGGCGGCCGCGTGAAGCGGACGGCCCTGTCGCCAGAGGAGGTCGCTCGCACCTTCATGGAGTCGCATCGCGCGGGCGTGGCGCAGGGCCTGTTCCTGACCTCGGGCGTGCCGGGCCGCGCCCCGAGGGCGGTGGACCGCATGCTGGCTGCGATCGAGATCCTCCGGAAGCGCGAGGGCTTCGGCGGTTACGTCCACATCAAGCTGCTCCCCGGCGCCCAGCAGGAGCAAGTCGTGCAGGCCACCCGGCTGGCCACCCGGGTCTCGGTGAACCTGGAAGGGCCGAACGACGCGGTGGTCCGCGGCCTGGCCCGGGAGAAGGATTACTCGGGTGATCTCCTGCCGAACCTGATGTTGGCCGGGCGCCTCTCGCGCGAGGCGCGGCTGGAGGGTCGGGCGGGCATCGCGGCCGCGGGCACCACGACCCAGTTCGTGGTGGGCGCTCAGGGCGAGAAGGACCAGGAGATCCTCGGCGTGGTGGGTGGGCTCGAGCGGCGCGGCCTTCTCCATCACGCCCACTTCAGCGCCTTCCAGCCGGTGGCCGGGACGCCGATGGAAGGGCTCGCGCCGACTCCAGCGGCGCGCGAATGGCGCCTCTACCAGGCCGAGCATCTGCTCCGCCAGTACGGCTTCCGGGTGGAGGAGCTCGTGTTCGGGGGGGACGGCAACCTGACGCTCGAGCACGATCCGAAGACGGCCTGGGCCCTGGTGCATGTCGAACGGTTCCCGGTGCCCCTGGAGCGAGCCCCCTATGAGCTCCTGCTGCGCGTACCCGGGATCGGTCCGACCGCGGCGCGACGCCTGGTCGCCGAGCGCCGGCGCACGCTGCCCCGCGACGCCCAGGATCTCCGCCGCCTGGGCGTCGACGCGGCGCGCGCCGGTTTCTTCCTGACCTTGCGAGGTCGCCGGCTTCGGGCAGGGCTGCCCGCCGAGCAGCTCCGGCTCTTCCCGCACGGAGAGCACCTGACGCAGGGACCGTGGAAAACCGCCGTGCCGCCCTGCGCCTATCGCTGACGCGCGCCGGGCGTACAATAGCGGCCCATGACCTCAAAGCTCGAAGTGCCCCAGGCCCAGGCCGACCGGGCGCGGGCGGTCCTGATCTACGACGGCACTTGCGGGCTGTGTCGCGGCGGAGTCTCGTGGCTCTCGCGACGCGCGGTGAGCGGGCATTTCGAGTTCCTGCCGTGCCAGGCGGCCGAGCGGCGCGCCCGCTACCCGTGGATGAGCGAGGGGACCTGTCTCCAGGCGATGCAGCTCATCCTGCCGGACGGTCGGGTGCTCTCGGGCGACGCCGCGATCCCGGAGATCCTGCGCCGGCTGCGGGGCTGGCGCTGGCTGGCCCAAGCCTTCCGGTTGCCCGGCATGGAGCTGTTCGCGCCGCGTCTCTACGCGTGGGTGGCGCGGCATCGCTACCAGATCTCCTGCATGCTGGGCCGCTCTCCGCGTGGGTGACCCCCGCGGGCGCGTCGCGCTCGTCACGGGGGCATCATCGGGGATCGGGGCGGCGACCGCGCGGGCCCTTGCCGGTGCCGGGCTGCGGGTGGCAGTGTGCGCGCGCCGCAAGGATCGCCTCGATCACCTCGCGGCCGAGCTGACCGCGCGGGGAAGCGAGGTCACCGCGCACGCGGTGGACGTGACGGACGCCCTCGCGGTGCGGGCGATGGTGGACGAGGTGACCGCGCGCTGGGGCCGGCTCGACGTGCTGGTCAACAACGCGGGGCGGGGCTTCGCGGCGACCTTCGAGCAGACGACCGCCGAGGAGCTGCGGGCGCTGATGGAGCTCAACGTGGTCGCGGTGCTCGGGGCCACGCAGGCCGCGCTGCCCATCATGCGGCGGCAGGGGAGCGGCCACATCATCAACATCTCGTCCGTCGTAGGGCGCCGGTCGGTGCCCTATCGCGCCGCCTACAGCGCCACCAAGTTCGCGCTGGGCGCCCTCAGCGAGGCGCTGCGGGTGGAGCTGACCGGGACGGGGATCCGGGTGACGCTCGTGTACCCGATCACGACCCTCCAGACGGAGTTCGCCGAGGCCGAGGTGCGGAAGGTGCCGTGGCGGCGCATGGGCCCGGTGCAGTCGGCAGAGCGCGTGGCGCGCTCGATCCTCCGGTGCGTCCGCCGGCCCCGCGCGGAGATCTATCCCTACTGGCCGCTGCGCATCCTGGCGCTGATGAGCGTCATCGCGCCGGGGCTCGTGGATCGGGGTATGCGCCGCGTGCTTCTGCGGTAGCGACCGGCTTCGTCATCGCGTCTCCAGGTGGCGGATGGTCGCGTAGAGCATCACGTCGTACACGATCTTGAGGCCGCCCCCCAGGAAGAAGGGCGCGGCGAGCGATCCGCTCGCGATCACCCAGCCGGCGAGCGTGGGGCTGATCGACTGGGCGAGCGTGCGGCTCACGTTGGTGAGGCTGGCCGCGCCCTCGCGCTCGTGATCCTGCACCACCAGCATGAGAAAGCTCTGCCGCGTGGGGACGTCCATCTGGGAGAGCAGGTGCCGGGCCAGCAGCAGGGTCACCGCCAGCCCGGCGGACGGCGCCAGCGCGACGCCGATCAGCAGCACGTTCGAGATGAGGTGGGAGAAGACCATGGTGTTGACGAGGCCCAGGCGGGGGGCCAGGCGCGCGGCGAGGAGCAGGGAGAGCCCGGACAGGATCTGCGCGCCGAAGAAGGTCCAGCCCAGCGCGGCCAGGTCCATCTCGAAGCGCGTGTAGAGCCAGTAGGCGATCAGGCTCTGGAGCACGAAGCCGCCCGCGAGCGAGTCCAGCGCGAAGAGCGCGGCCAGCCGGTGGATGAGGGGGCGCGACGACATCGGCGCCGCGTGCCGGGTGGCGGGCGGCCGGACGGGCTCGGGCCGCATCAGCGCGTAGGCGCCCATCTGGACCAGCCCGCCCACGAGGAAGACCGAGAACAGCAGGCGGGGCGAGGGGCCCGCGTAGCCGACCGCCGCCGCGCCGAGCGCGGAGGCGGCGTAGCCCGCGAGGTTGTAGAGGCTCAACGCGGTGGTCAGCCGCTCCCGCGGGGTGGCGCGCGTCACCGCGACCTGCTCGAGCGTCAGGAACGGACCGGTCTCGCCCGTGCCGACCGCCAGGTTGCCCACCATGGCGGCGGCCACGACCAGCCAGGGCTGCTCGGTCGCCAGGAAGACCAGGGCCGAGACGACGATGAGTCCGGCCTGGACGACCAGCGCCGCGCGGGCGCCGTAGCGCTCGGCGGGGCGGCGGATCGCGAAGGTCATGGCCGCGCTGGCGAGGAGCGTGAGGGTCACCGCGACGCCGATCTGCCGCGCGTCGAGGCCGCGCTCGGCGAGGTAGACCGGGAAGAGCACACCGAGGAAGCCGTAGCAGAACGTGCGCGTCGCCTTGGCGACGAAGACGAGCCGCCCGTCGCGGCTCACGCGCGATCGGCCTGGCCGTACGTGTAGAGGGCGTACTTCATGAGCCGTGCTCCATCATGAGCGTTCTCCTATGGTGGCGTAGAGACCGTCGAACAGCGTCATCCCCTGGGCCAGCGCCTCGTGGTCGTCCTTGATCGCGCTGAGCAGCCCGCGCAGCGCGAGGTCGATCCCGCGGGCCTCGTCGCGCGCGAACTTCTGGTCCCTGATGTCGGCCTCGTGGACGATCTCGGCCAGGATGGCCAGCTTGCGGTCCCGGAGCCCGGCACGGCGCAGGAGCGTCTCGAAGGTGCAGTCCTCAGCGTGATGGCCGAAGTCCACGCCGGCCATGTCGAACGGGATCGCGTCACCGGGAATCTGATCGGGCGACGCGAAGACGAACTCCGCCTCCGGGTCCACGAACCGCTTGATGAGCCACGCCGAGGCGATCCGGTCCACGTGCGGCCGTGGCCGGGTCACCCACCGCCGCCCCTTGAGCGCGGCCAGGTCGAGCGGGACCGCCGCGCCGGCCGGCCGGCCCCGCCCCGAGGCCGTGCGCTCCTCGACGGCCTCTCGCGCCCGCTCGACCTCCCGCCGGCCGGGCGCCTCGAAGAAATCGATCTCCGCGATGCGGGCCATCTCGCGCGCGAGCCGAACCAGCTCCTCGGCGAGCCGCGGGCGGCGGCCCTTGAGGAGCTTGCGGTAGCGCTCCCCGAGGGCCGCGTAGTCCTGATTGCGGGCCTCCTGGAACAGGCGCACCACGTCCGCGTGCTGCATGTTCTCGATGCGATCCACGCGCAACAGGGTGGCCTCGCCCCCGTCGCGCTGGATCTCCTGGGCCAGCCACTGGAACTGCTCGTAGCGATCCGGCGAGTCGGGCAGGAGATAGGCCGAGCTCTTGAGCGATACCGCGCCCAGCCCTCGAAGCCGGCGCCAGGTCCGAACGCGCAGGCTCGACGGCCGCGGGGGCAGGCTCAGCAACAGGAGAAGCCAACCGTGCAACATTTGTTTCAAGGCTACCGAGCTTGTTTCGCCCGGTCAAGCGAGGATCTGCGAACGGCTTGACAGCCAGGCTCCTCACCTGTTTAGTATATAGGTCCCACAGGAGGTGCTGCGATGAATGCGTTGGAGAGGCTGCTGCAGGATGAGCTGAACCGCTTGCTCGACCGGATCGCCGTACGCGCGGGGGACGACAGCGCCGGCGGTCTCAAGTCCGATCTGAGGGCTCCCATCGAGCGCTGCGAGGACCGGCTGACCGCGCTCCGGGCGGCGCTGCTGGATGGCTACGCCGAATGGACGCGCACGATCGAGGAGTGCGAGGACCTCTGGGCCGTGGCCGGGCTTCGCAAGGATGGCGCGGAAGCGCCGGCGCGGATCAGCCGAAGAGCCGCTTGAGCCACCCGGGTCCGCTCGGGTCGGCCATCCGCTGCTCCGAGTACCGGCGCTGGTAGCGCTCGAAGCGCTGCCAGTAATCCGGAAGCCGGCGGGCCAGCCATGCCTGGCCGGCAAGCAGGCGCCCGGTCCCGGCGTCCGCCGCGGTCTCGGCCTCGTCGAAGTCCGCGCGCAGGTCCGGGGACAGGTCGGCGACGTAGGCGTCGCGGAGCCAGATGAGCAGGGCGCGCGAGCCGGCCTCGAACTCGGAGCGGTCGGCGGCGCTCGTGCTCTCCGGCGCGGGTCGCCCGGCCGCGGCGCGGAGATCGACCATGAGCTTGAGCGCGGCCATCTCCACGGCTTCCTCGATGCGCTCGCGGAGCTGGGTCTGGATGCGCTCCATCAGCCCGCGCGGGTCGCCGTGCTGGTGCGGGAACGCGCCGTGGACGGGCCACTCGCTCACGGCGCGGCGAACATGCGCGCGAGGCCATCCGCGAGCGCCTCGGGCTGGAGACCAAGATCGGCGAAGAACCGCGAGGGATCGGTCACGCTCTCCTCCTCCAGCATGATGAGCTGGTCGGTCGAGAGCGGATAGAGCGGCAGCCAGTCGAGCGCGCGCGTCAGCGCGCGCACGGGGGCCAGCGGCACGTGCAGCTTGCGCACGCGCGGGCGGCCGACCGCGCGACCGACCGCGTCGAGCAGGTCCACGAAGGGGTAGGACGTCGGGCCGGCCACGTCGTACGTCTGGCGCACGCTCTCGGGCGCGCGCAACGCGCGGGCGAATCCGCTCGCGACCTGCTCGACCGCGATCGGCTGCAGCCGGTAGCGGCCGTCGCCAAGCACCGGCATCACGGGCAGCCGCTTCACCGCGCGGCCGAGCACGGAGATGAACGCGTCGCCACGCCCGAAGATGATGGACGGCCGGAGAATGGTCCACTCGAGATCGCTCGCGCGCACCGCTTCCTCCGCCTCCCACTTCGTCTGGTGATACCGCGCGCGCGCGGCGGGCCGGGTGCCGAGCGCGCTCATCTGAGCGAACCGCTTGATGCCCGTCGCGCGCGCGAGCGCGAGCATGTTCCGGGTGGCCTGGACGTGCAGGCGCTCGAAGGTGACGCCGCGCCCGCGCTGCTCGCGGATGATGCCGACGAGATGCACGAGGGCGCTGCAGCCTTCCACGCTCGCGGCGAGCCCGTCGGGTTGGAGCACGTCGCCGGGCACGCGGTCGATGGACTCGAAGCCCTTGAGGTCCCCCTCGGAGCCCGGCCGGACGAGGCAACGGACGAGAAAACCCTGCGCAAGAAGTGCGCGGATGACCGCCTTGCCGACGAAGCCGGTACCGCCGGTCACGAACACTCGCTGCGCCACGGGCGCACTGTAGCACGGGGCGGGTCGCCGCGATTTTCGCGCGGCGGCATGTGCGCGAGCCCGTATCATAGGGCCATGCGGTTTCGCTCGGCGGTGCTCCTCCTTTCCGTCCTCGTGCTCCCGACGATGCTGGCCGTGCCTGACCCGGCCCGGGCCCAGACCGTCACCTGGCAGCAAGCCGCGGACGAAGCGGTGCGGGACTCGGTGGCCTCGTCCGAGATCCCCGGTGCGGTGCTCGTCGTCGGCCAGGGAGATCAGGTCCTCCACCGCAAGGTGCTGGGCTGGCGCGCCACCGTGCCGCATCCCGAGCTGATGACCGCGGACACGATCTTCGACATCGCGTCGCTCACGAAGGTGATCGCGACGACGCCGGCCGTCCTTCGGCTCTGGGAGATGGGCAAGATCGATCTGAACGCGCCGCTCGGCCGGTACCTCAAGGAATTCGATTCCGCGGCGTACCAGGACGTGACGGTGCTGCGGCTGCTGACCCACTCGGCCGGGATGAACGATCTGCCGTCGCGCGAGGCCATGACCAAGGGGTTCCCGGAGGCGGCGCGGATCCAGGCCCGGGCCGGGCTCGCGGTCCCGCCCGGCTCCACGTTCTTCTACAGCGATACCGGATTCATCCTGCTCGGCGAGCTGGTCCGGCGCGTGAGCGGCGAGCCGCTCGACACCTTCGCGCGGAAGCAGTTCTACGCTCCTCTCGGCATGCGCGACACCGCGTTCGACCCGCCCGCGGCGTGGCGCAAGCGCATCGCGACGGCATCGCCGGGCACGCCGGCGTGTTCTCGACCGCGAGCGACCTGAGTCGCTTCTGCCGCATGCTTCTGGCCGGCGGCCAGCTCGGCGGGCGCCGCTACCTGAAAGAGGCCACCGTGCGGGCCATGTTCGCGCCGCACGTGATCGGCGAGTCCACGCGCGGCCTCGGCTGGGACATCTCGTCGCCCTACTCGCGCACGCTCGGGGCGTATTTCCCGATGGGCTCGGTGGGCCACACCGGCTTCACCGGCACCGCCATCTGGATGGACCCGGCCACCGGCGTGTACATGATCCTCCTCACCAATCGGGTCCATCCCTACGGCAAGGGGGACGTGGCCGAGCTCCGGCGGCGGGTCAGCGCGGCGGTCGGCACGCGGTTCGCGCCGCGCGAGGAGCCGACGGTCGCGACCGCCTCGATCCGGAACGGGACCGTGAGCCCGGCGGCGGACGGGACGGACGGGGTGCCGCTCCTGCCCGAGGGAAGCACCCTGACCGGGCTCGATCGCCTGGTGGCCGACGACTTCGCGCCGCTGGCCGGGCGCACGGTCGGCCTGATCACCAACCAGACCGGCATCGACTCCGAGGGGCGTCGCGCGGTGGATCTGCTGGCCGCGGCCCCGCAGGTGAAGCTCCGGGCGCTCTTCTCGCCCGAGCACGGCATCACCGGCCTCGTGGACGCCAACGTGCCCCACGGCCGCGACGCGGCCACCGGGCTGGCGATCTGGAGCCTCTACGGCCCGGCGCGGCGTCCGTCGCCCGAGCAGCTCAGCGGCATCGACACGCTGGTCTTCGACATCCAGGACGTCGGCGTGCGCTACTACACCTACCTCACCACGCTGGTGTACGCGCTTGAGGAGGGCGGGCGGCGCGGGATCCAGGTCGTGGTGCTGGACCGGCCGAACCCGATCACGGGCAGCGTGGTGGAGGGACCCTTGATGGATCCCGACATGCGCTCCTTCACGGCGCCCCACACCATCCCGGTGCGCACCGGGATGACCATGGGCGAGTTCGCCCTGATGGTGGTGGCGGAGCGGAAGCTGCCGGTCAAGCTCACCGTGATCCCGCTCGAGAACTGGCAGCGCAATCAGTGGTTCGACGAGACCGGCCTCACGTGGGTGAACCCGTCGCCCAATATCCGGAACCAGACCCAGGCGCTGCTCTACTCGGGCGTGGGGCTGCTGGAGGCGACCAACCTGTCGGTCGGGCGGGGCACCGAGATGCCCTTCGAGGTGATCGGAGCGCCGTGGATCACGGATCCCCAGGTGCTGGCCGACGCGATGAACGCGCGCGGGCTGGCCGGGGTGCAGTTCCAGCCCATCTTCTTCACGCCCACCTCGAGCGTCCACGCGGGACGGCAGGTGGGCGGCGTGCGGCTCGAGGTGACGGATCGCGACGCGTTCCGCGCGGTTCCGGTGGGGCTGGCGCTGGGCCGTGAGCTGATGGAGCGCTACCCGGGGAACTTCCGGCCGGCGGCGATCCAGAACCTGCTGGTGAACCGATCCACGATGTGGTCGATCCTGCGGGGTGACCCGTTCGCGCGGGTCCTCGCGTGGGCCGATTGGGCGCGCAACGCGTTCCTGCAGCGCCGCGCGAGCTACCTGCTCTACAAGTAGAGCCGGGCGGCTACCGCCGCTCGACGACCCGCGAGGTCCAAACCGCGCCCACTTTGCCGGTGCTGCCGCTCGCCACCGTGATGGTCGCGGCGTCCCCGTCGCTCACGTAGCGCTCTCCGGGGTTCCGGTCGAAGTAGGTGATCCAGTGGTCGAGGTCGGTCCCCACCGCCTGGATGCGGGGCAGGCGGTTGGGGTCGAAGTTGCGCGCGTGCGGAGACGGAGCCGCGCCGCCCGCCACCATCAGGATGGCGTCGTGCTTGTACGTCATGCCCTTGGCCTCGCCCGATAGCGCCCAGCCGAGCTCCTTCGGGTAGCTGCCCAGCGGAAGGGCGAGGGTGCGGAAGCGATAGCCGGGCACGTGACGTTGCACCCACTCCTGCGCGCCCGCGAGCTGCTCGCGCACGACGGCCTCGGAGTACCGGCCCAGCTCCGCGTGCCAGAGGGAGTGATTGCCGATCTCGTAGCCCTGGCTGACCAGGTACTGCAGCTTGCGGGTGGCCAGCTCGGGCTGGTTGAAGAGCCGGTTGGGCGGGTTGGCGCCCGGGAGCACGTAGAAGGTGGCCGCGTGGCCGAAGCCCGGATGCTCGCGCGCGAAGGCTTCCAGGATGCCGATCCCGCACTCCGGGTCGATGACCCAGTCGGTGCCGCGCTGGATATACCGGAACTGGCCCGGCGAGGAGTCGTCCAAGGTCAGGATGAGGGGCGTGGTCCCCGCGGGCAGGGCGATCTTGCCGTCGAGGTAGTCGTTGAGGGCCACCGTTCGATAGCCGCGCTCCCAGAGGCGCTGCAGGTCGCGCCGGAAGTTCTCCGGTGTGCGAGTCCAGCGGGCTTCCGGGGTGTCGATCTTGTGGTACTCGAGGATCATCACGCGGCCCAGCTCGTTGGGCTCCCGCGTGGGCGCCTGGGCGCCCGCCAGCACGGCGACGGCCAGGGTGATGCCGAGTAGGACGGCCGAGAGCGCGGCGCGCATGGCTACTGGGACGACTTGGAGATGGCGGAGGTCTTGGATCGGAGCGCGGCCCCCGTGTAGTCGTTCTTCGGGTTCCACAGCATCCAGCCGGAGCCGCCGCCGTCGTCGCTGCCGCGGATCTGCGCGCGCACCTCGCCGGGGCCGAAGATCTCTGGGAGCGCTGGCGCGTCAGGCGGACGCTCTCCTTGACGATCTCGTAGGGATTGAGCACCGGGTTCCGGACGCCCGGGATGCCCAGGTGATAGCCCGACGGGTAGACCATGGGGCAGATGTAGTCGAGGCTCACCGACAGCTCCTCGATGCGCTGCCCGATGTCGGTGTCGTTGGCGTTGAAGGCGGTGTAGCCGAAGATGTCCGCGCCCAGGAACACGCCGGTCGGCCCCAGCTCGCGCCGGGCCTTGGCCAGGAACCCGGCGATGGCGGGCAGGCGCGTGGCCGCGTTGTTGGGCTGGGAGTACCGCGCGGCGGCGAGCTTGCCGTCGGTGGGGAAGCGCACGTAGTCGAACTGGACCTCGTCGAAGCCCTTGAGCGCGGCTTCCTTCGCGACCGAGATGATGTAGTCCCAGTTCTCCTCGCGGAACGGATCCACCCACGCCAGGTTCTCGCGGTCGATCCACGGCTTCCCGGTGCGGGTGTCGATGATGGCGAGGTCGGGCCGGGCGTTGGCCCGTACGTTGTCCTTGAAGGCCACGATCCGGGCGATGGTGTAGATGCCCTGGGCCTTCCAGACCGCGAGCTGGTCGTCGAAGTCCTTGATGATGACCGGCCCCTGCGCGCCCGCGTCGAGCGCGGCCTGGACCGAGGTGCGATAGGGGATCAGGCCGCGGTCGCCCTTGATGTCGATGACCACCGCGTTGAGCTCGGTGCGCTCGACGAGATCGAGCACGCGCTGGCGAATGGTGCGGTCGGCCACCCCGTAGTAGGTGAGGTAGGCGGCGCGCACCGGATGCGGCGCGAGCTTGACGGTGACGTCGGCGGCCTCGCCGCCGGTGAGCTTCTTGCGCGTGTAGCCCGGGGCCTTCACCCAGACCGTGGCGCCCGGCTCGACCGGCCCGGTCGTGAACCGGCCCTCGGCGTTGGTCACGATCTCGGTGGAGCCGGCCCAGATGGACGCCCCGCGCAGCGGCGAGCCCGTGGCCGCGTCCAGCACGCGGCCCGCGATCGCGCGCGCGTCACCGCGAGGCGCCGGCGGAGCGGCGGGAGCCGGGGTCTGTGCCGCGGGCTTCGGCGCCGGCGTGGCCGGGGACGTGGCCTCGGGCGTCGCGGGCGCCTCGGTGGCCAGCGTTTCCGGCGTCGGGTAGTCGTGCTGGCTCGCGTCCCACGACAGCGCAGCGGCGAAGCGCGTGGTCGGGAAGAAGGTCGAGGGGAACAGGATCGTCGCCTCGAGGAGAGCCGCCAGCAACGTCAGGACAACGAGCGAGGTCCAGGAGAGCGAGCGGGGAGAGGCGCTATGGCCCATTGTTCGGTCTCAGTTTATTCCGGTAAGGGGTTCGTGTGGCCAAAGGAATTGTGCCAACGACCTTCAATGTGCACGCGAGTTATGAGCAACCCGCTTGCCATTCCCCCGTCCCGGCAAGTCACTGAAAACGTGGCCTCCCTCTATCGGGCCGCGGCCGGCCCGCGTCCACCGGCTGACAAAGTCCGCCAGGTGACAACGCAGATGGTCACAATCGCGAGCCCCCTCGGTACAATGCGGCGCATGACCGATCCCCTCCGGTTCGCCTGCGAGACCGCCCGGACCCGAGCCCTCAAGGTGGGCGGGTTGACCCTGAACGCCCTGGAATGGGGCGAGCCCGGTCGCCCGGCGCTCTGCTTCCTACACGGCGGCTCGGCGCACGCCCACTGGTTCGACGGGGTCGTACCCGCCTTCGCCGATCGCTTCCACGTGCTCTCGCTCGACCAGCGGGGCCACGGGGCCAGCGAGTGGGCGCCGGAGCCCGCCTACGCCACCGAGGACTTCGCGGGCGACCTGGTCGACGTCGCGGACGCCATGGGCTGGCCGCGGATGACCGTGATCGGCCACTCGATGGGCGGCCACAACGCGATGGGCTTCGCGGCCTGGCATCCGGATCGAACCGAGCGGCTGGTCGTGGTGGACAGCCGGCCCTCGATCCCGGCCGAGCGCCTCCAGAACATGCACCGCCGGGGCGATCGGGGGCCCATGCGGCACGAGACGCTCGGCTCCGCGATCAAGAGCTTTCGCCTGCTCCCGCGCGAGACCGTGGCCGATCCGCGGCTGCTCGAGCACCTGGCCCGCCAGGGGATCGCCGAGCGGGACGGCCGCTTCCTCTACCGCTTCGATCCCGCGTGCAACGGTCGCCGCCGGCCGACCGACGGCTGGGCCCTGCTCGACCGCATCACCGCGCCCACCCTGCTCGTCCGCGGCGAGCACTCGCCGATCCTGCCTCGCGAGATGGCCGCGGACATGCTGACGCGCTTGCCTCGGGCCCGGCTGGTGGAGATTCCCGGTACGTACCATCATCTGGTGCTCGATGCGCCGGTGCCTTTCGCGACGGTGCTGGATGCCTTCCTGAGCGAAGCCACCGCGCTGGCCTGACCGCCCGGGAGCGGGAGTGTATCAGATCCGCTCGAGGCGGACCGCGCAGACCTTGTATTCGGGGATCTTGGCCGAGGGGTCGAGGGCGGCATTGGTCAGGAAGTTGGCCGCCGAGTCGGCGAGCTTCACGAACGGGACAAAGATCGCGCCCGGCCGGACCGCCTCGGTCACGCGGGTATAGGCGGTGAGCTCGCCCCGGCGGGAGATCACGCGCAGGGCCGCCCCGTCGCCTACGCCCAGGCGGCGCGCGTCGCTCGGGTGCACCGCGACCTCCAGGCGCGGGGCCAGCTCGAGCAGGCCCTGTACCCGGCGGGTCATGGTGCCGCCGTGCCAGTGGTAGAGCAGCCGGCCCGTATTGAGCAGGAAGGGATAGTCCGGATCCGGCAGCTCCGCGGCGGTCGCGGTCTGGGCCACCGGCACGAAGCGCCCCTTGCCCCGCGGGAACGACTCGCCGTAGAGATAACGGGTGCCGGGATGCTCCGGGCTCGGGCACGGCCACTGCAGCCCGCCGCCGTCGAGCCGCGCGTAGGAGATGCCGCCGACGTTCGGCCAGAGGCTCGCCATCTCGTCGAAGATCTCGGAAGGGTGCCGGTAGTCGAAGCCGGTCACGGTCGTCCCGAGCCGCCGCGCGGTGCGCTTGGCCAGCTCGCAGGCGATCCACCAGTCGGGGCGCGCCTGGCCCGGCGGCGCGATGGCCTGCCGGATCCGTTGCACGCGCCGCTCGGAGTTGGTGAAGGTTCCGTCCTTCTCGGCGAAGGCGGCGGCGGGCAGGAACACGTGGGCGTGCTCGGCGGTCTCGTGCATGAAGAGGTCCTGCACCAGGAGGAAGTCGAGCTGCTGGATGGCCTTCTCCGCGTGGTGGAGGTCGGGCTCCGAGAGCAGCGGGTTCTCCCCGACCACGTACATCGCCCGCACGCGCCCGTCGAGGCAGCCCTCCACCATCTCGGTGACGACCAGGCCCTGCTCGTCCGGCGGTCGCACGCCCCAGGCCCGCTCGAAGCGGTCGAGGTCGTCCGCGCCGTAGCCGGCGTAGCCGGGCAGGTTGGTCGGGATGCAGCCGGAGTCGCCGCATCCCTGCACGTTGTTCTGACCGCGTAGCGGAGAGATTCCGGAGCCCGGGAAGCCCATCTGCCCGGCGGCCAGCGAGAGGTTGAGCACCGCATGGGCGTTGGCGGTGCCGTTGATGTGCTGGGTGATGCCCATGCCCCAGATCAGGCACGAGCCCGCGAAGGGCGGCCGCGCGTACCAGCGGGCGGCCTGCGCGATGTCCTCGCGCGCCACCCCGGTGACCGTCTCCGCGTACTCGAGGGTGTAGGGATCGAGCGAGCGGACCCACGCGTCGAAGCCCTCGGTGCGCGAGCGGATGAAGTCGAGATCGGCGAGCCCCTCGTCCAGGATCACGCGCGCCATCGC